>Ga0207674_10000366_pt1 | contig 58754 bp, 47 predicted proteins | sample KBSCornC72_FD_184303 | JGI IMG/M metagenome (GOLD analysis project Ga0207674, IMG submission 184303) | Corn rhizosphere microbial communities from Kellogg Biological Station, Michigan, USA - KBS Corn C7-2 (SPAdes) (version 2) | ecosystem: Host-associated > Plants > Roots > Rhizosphere > Soil ... | reverse complement strand
GTTTCATCGGAAGCCTCCCCGTCCATGGTGAGGCGCAAAACGCGAGGGCGTGACAAGGAGGCACGTGCGATGCGACGGAGCGTGCGACGTGATGACGCTACCGGTCTTGCTGTTCTGCAGCCCCATCGTGAAGCTGCTAGAACCTGCACATCGTACCACATGCTGCTGCTCGCGTGCGCTGCTCATGTTTCAGCAGGTTCAGCAGGTCCAGCACGGGCAGATGCAATGAGCGAGGACGACCAAGGCGGAGCAGAGACGACTGCCCCTCGTTGAGAGGCTCACGGGTAGCCGGGGACCTTTGCTCTGCTTCTCACGTGCAGGTGGTGATGTAGGTGCGCTTGCTCAAGTCGGTTGTTCAGCGCTTCATGCGCTTCTGCGAGAAGGCGTTCATAGTTGTCCCCGCCTACGCCACGTTCTTCATACACCATGCGGTGGCACTCGCGGCAATAGATGGTGATTTCGTACGTGATATACCCAGCCGTCATCGTAACTTCGACTTCCTGTATGCGCCGTTCGGGCGCATGCGCTCCAGGTTTTCAGCTTGCTCCAGTATACCCGCTTATAATCTATGCCGCTTTTTCCTGCCTGCTTTGTCCACGCATGTTCGCCTCTGCCATCTATCTTGCGGAGTCTGCTAGCGCTGCGCCATCCTAAAATCGTTCTCGTTCAGGGGGCAGTGCGTATGTCTCGCATATTGAGCTGCCTGTGCGGCGTCGAGATGAAAGCAGAGGTTCAGCTGTGAGCGCAAGCACGAGAATCGCTAGGTAGTTCATCACGAGCAGCACGCTCTTGCTAGAGCGCGTCGTCGATTGCCCGGCCCGGTTCAATGGGGCGCTTGAAGTACAATTCCAGAGAGTTGAAGGGGTCGCCCGCCTGAAATACGTTCACCAGTTCCCAGCCCGCGGCCCCCAACTGCTCCATCGCCTCATAAAAGGCAATCGACCGGGGATTAAGCCAATCCGAACTTGCGCAGTAGGTCAGAAGCGCACTGCCTGAACTGCTCGATATTTTACAGTATTCCCATTGCTGACTCATACGGCTTCCTCTCCTCTCCGTCACGTATCCTCTTTACCTACATCTACCTGCTAGGTAGCAGTGGCAACATTTGGGCCATCAATTGCTAAGGCGTGTTTTCATGCACCCCAATGGCCTCTGGTGTCCGTAGATGATTGCATGCTGACCACGGGCACACAAAGGCCGCTCGGGTAACACCTAACATACCGCCGTGACCGAACTGCTACCAATCAAACCAGCAGCAGCTTCGCTGTAGGCGTTCCACGTCCAAGCACCTCATGACAAAGCTGGCACACGTTTTGCTGTTGCAGGTTGCATGCTGAGAAACGGTGCTAGATTGTCGGGATGCACAGGCCACAGGCGATATGTATGCCGTTAGTGGCATGACATCCATGGGAAAGAGGGAGTTGTCATGAGGCGAACTGCACCACTGCTCATTGCCCCGGAGTGTTCTGCGCCGGGATGCCATCACAACGCCGATCAGTACCTGATGATCAAGTGCCGCTCATGTGATCGCTGGTTTTGTGAAGAGCACTTCGAGGCGGCTGAGGGGAGTGAGAGTGACAGTGGGAGCGAGAATCGGAATCAGCGGATTACCAACGTTCCCACGGTCAAGTTGGTGAAGACTGGCTTGGACAATCTCGCCTTCTATGTTGGGTCCTGTATGGCGTGTCGTGCGAAACAGCGAGAACAATCGATGCGGCGTCCAGTTGACTCCTCTTGGCTCCGGTGAGGCAATGAGCCAAGGCTGCATTCGTGGCTATTCGATGCACCTGCAGCAGCCGACATGAGCAAGTGGACAACACTTGCAAACGGAACCTGAGGCATGCATCAAGGCATGGCCCAGAAAGGAGCGTCCACGATGACCCTGATCTTTCATCTCATCAAGAGCCTGTTCCACGCCTTTTTCAAGATCACGTTCACTGGGTTGTTTATTGGGGCCCTTGCAGCCGGAGCGACACTACTGGTCGCCTACCTGAATGACGGACACGTGTGGCCCCCTAAGACACTGATCGATGTAGCGGCTGCGGCGATGGGCGTACTGGCCGCCTACGCCGCTGGATTGACGATGCTGTTGCGCGAAGCACTGCGCGCTGCCTTGACCGTGGAGCACGGAGTAGCCAAGGGAGTCGAGCAGGAGGTGGAAGGCGTCGAACACGAACTTACGGGCGCCAGGCACTAGGCTCTAGCCAGTCAGATATCAAAGAACCGCCAATCTGGCTGTGGTAACTCGACATGCTAGCAGACGAGGGCCACTGCCAGCACCATGTCATCGTGTGCGCCGTCTCGCCAATCAGTGGCGGGGCCAGCCTAGTTACGAATCATGGCCGCGTTACTATGTCGAATTAGTGTGTGCCAGCAGCGTTCCCCCAGGATGGGAATGTGCAGTTGCATCACGATATCGTGCACGCAGCTATTGACAGTAATGAGGCAACCTAGTGCTATGAACGCTTGCTCTCTGTGTTAATCATGGAATTCCTCCTGGCCTTCCATAGCACCTCATGCCAGGTATCTGCGTGTGAGGGACCAATTATGAGCCACGTATATATTGCTAACTGCACGAGTGCCTCTGCGGATATGTCATCACCCAACTTCTCTAACTCTCCGCCCGCGCCTTTCATCAGGTTGAAAGCCGAAACGACATCCAGGCAATATTAGAGAGGGCAGGGAGGCAGAAGACGGGCAGCCCAAGGGACTCATGACCTCAAATCTGACCCCCAACGTCGGCAAGAAGTGACGAACAGAGACGAACGCGCAAAGGGCCTAAAACTCGAAAATTAGAACCTAAGTAGAAATCGGCGAACACATGCGAACGGGCGGCGTGGAGTTCGTCACTCACCGCATTGCCATCACCGCATCGCATTGTCGCATTACACATCTCGCGGCGCATGACGCGTGGCATAGAGAGTAGCCACCACACAGAGCACCGCGAACGTGAAGAGCATACTGAGGACTGGATCCGAGAGCGCAGCGGGTGTCCAGTGTAGCACCTCATGCAACACGCCAAACGGATCGACCTTCGTCACTAAGACCGCAATGGCAATAAGGAAGAGTTGGGTGCCCACAAAGATCCAACTCATCGCGAAGTGGTAGAGGCGCGGCCTGACCTTTGATCCCACATGATGACCTTCCCAATCCATACGCACTTTCCCTTGCGCATCCTTACCGAATCGTGGCTCGACCTGGGTACGGATATACGCGCCGAGTTGGGAGATGCGACGGTCGCTATGGCCCCACACACTGCCGAGCAAGAAGGCCAGGAAGGGATAACTGAGAACGAGCACCGCCCCTACCCGTCTATCGGGACTTTGAACCCCAGTAAACAGCAGCGTACCAGCCGCGACAATCGCGAGGGAGACGAGTTGGAAGTGCATCTCAAAGCGCTTGAGGATTTCTGCACGCAAGGTGGCATATTCCGCCAAGCGGACCGTTGCCTCCTCCGTGCTGGACAGGGGTGGATCTCCGCCGGAGGTCTCGTTGGGCATACGCGCCTCCCTTCATCGGCGGTGTAGATGACGCAGACATCGAGCAATTATCCATAGTCTACAAGGAGGCGTCAAGATGGCCCCTAGAAGCCATTGGAATTGTTAAAACCTGACCGTCAAGCTCGAAGTATTCGCGTCAACGTGCAGGTGCACTGATAGGTGCAATGTTACTCGCACGGGTGCCCCTGCGGCTACGCCACTGACCCGGTGCGCGAGTGTACCTGCTCACCTTCCACTATCACCCGCTACCAGAAGCGTCTCTCCGGCCCGCTGCTGGACCGCATTGACATCCACGTCGAGGTGCCGCGCGTCGAGTACGAGAAGCTGACCGGCAGGCAGGAGGGCGAGCGCTCGGCAGTGGTGCGGGCGCGGGTAAACACGGCGCGGGCAGTGCAGGCGAAACGGTTCGCGGGAACCAGCATCACCTGCAATGCCGAGATGGGGCCAGCCGAGGTGCGCGCCCATTGCGAGGTGGACGCCGCCGCCCAGCCGATTCTACGCGCCGCCACGCAACGCCTCCAGCTCTCCGCCCGCGCCTTCCACCGTGTCCTCAAGCTGGCGCGCACCATTGCCGATCTGGCGGGCAGCGAGACGATCACCGCGCCGCATGTCGCCGAGGCGCTGCAATATCGCGCCCGGAGCGATGTGGGGTAGATAGCTCCCAGAAAGGGCGAGAAGGCACGTATGCGCCAATCGATTTGCAGCTCTCCATTGGCGTTGCTACGGTTCAGGCGACGACTCAGTAACTATCTCAAAAACCCATGATGTAGACTGGAGGCAGGAGAGACCAGAGAGGGAGGGTGAGAAGATATGGGATTTCCCAACAATAACAACCAGCGACCAAGACTAATCACCTTTTGCGGCCTACCAGGTTCCGGCAAAACAACCATTGCAAAAGAGGTAGAAAAGAAAACAGGTGCAGTCCGGCTCAATATCGACGAATGGGTTGCCGCTCTCGGTGTCGGCTTCTGGAATGATGCGTTTCGCGATAAACTTCAGGTCCGGCTCTATGAGCACGGCATAACATTACTAAAACTTGGCCAGAGCATCATTTTGGAAGATTTACTTTGGCGGCGAGACGAACGTGACAGACATCGAGCGGTTGCGCACGAGCTAGGCGCGGCTATAGAAATACATTACTTTGATGTGCCCTTTGACGAATTATGGCGGCGGCTTGAAACTCGCAACGCTACTGGAGCATGTGACACGGTACCGATAACGAAAGAACTCTTGAAAGCATGCTGGCTGAAGTTCCAGCGACCAGACGAGGCAGAGCTGGCGCTTTTTGATAGCCACGTCGTTTACAGGTAGCTTGTTACAAGTCCAGCCTGTATTTGTAGCCTGGTTCTAATATGGGAGCGTGTGTTCGACAGCCGAGTGGGTGAGGCTCTACACGCTTGTTGGGCATCGTATCCTGCGAGCGACCTGGAGCGGGCTTAGACCAGGCCGGGAAAGGCATCCTTTTTCAGCTGTCGGCCGGGAACACCAAGACGGCGCAGCGCCGCCTCGTGCGCATGTACCATGTCGGGTGGCCCCGAGAGATAGAATGTGCGCTGTTGAAAATCTGGTATCATGCGCTGAATCATCTGCTCGTCAATGCGCCCGACGCCTCCCGTCCAGTTGCGCGGCACATTGGTTATGTCGGTCAGCGTATAGATGATCCTGGCGCCTAGTTTGGCCTCCGCATCGGTCAGCACATCGCGGTAGACAAAATCCGCCGGAGTCTTACCCGCGTACAGAACCACAATATCGCGCCGCTGATGGGTGTCTGCCAGGTATTTGAGCATGCTACGGTACGGTGTAATGCCTATGCCTCCCGCGATGAACACCAACTTGCGTGTGGAGTCAGCTGGAAGGGTAAAATCGCCCGCGATTTGCGTACCCTGAAGGGATCCCCGGACACCCAGACTCTGTAAGGCTCGTTTATAACTGCTGCCTTTGGGATAGAACCGCACACCCAGGTGAATGGCGTTTTCTGTGGGAGATGAGGCAATAGTGAAGAAGCGCCGATTCCCACGGCTGTCCGCCGACGTATGGGTCAACGTGCATTCGAGATACTGTCCTGGTTGAAACGCCACCTTCGCTGAGGGAACAAACGCAAAGTCCATGATGTCCGGCGAGAGCCGGGTCTTGCGCTTGAGCTGGAGCATGAATCGTGGCGATGGACTCATAACGTAGGCGACTACATTCGCCAGGACGACTGCCTGCTCTGGCGCGATATAGAGTGAGCCCAGGTGTATCTGGGGCACGATGAGGGCGCCAAGCACAATGCCGTAGAGCCGTTTGAGGTCGCGGGTGGGCGGCGCGGTGAGCGGCTCCGTCAGCATGATGGCGCCCACGAAAAAGAGCGGAGACGCCGTCAGCAGTTGCTGGAGGGCGGACATCAGCGGGCTGCGATCTAAGAGACTGATGGCGCTGGCGACGGCCAGCGCAGTGGCGAGAAACCAGAAAACCATGCTTTCGTCGCCGAGCTTTCGCACGATGAGCCATCCACCAAGGATGGTCATGGGCAGCATGCTCGCGGTAGCCACCCACCAGCTCGCGGTGTCGCCCAGGCCGATGGCCGTGATGACAACGGCAATCGCCGCGGGGTTGAAGATGTGGCGGTTCTTCAGCGCGAGCAGATATTTTGAGGACATCGCAAAGATGGCTGCCCAGCCCAAAAACGCCACATCGGCGGGCGACCGTATTGGGTCAATGATGAGCGCCAGAATAAGAGCGGTAATGAGGGACGATTCCATATTGGTGGGAACCGCGAAGATGCGGGAGAGGGTAGTGTTGGCGGCCCAGCACATAGCGAACAACAGTGCAGCCGAAATCACTAATGAGATGGGTGAAAACGGCAGCGCGCCAACAGTTGCCAGCGCCGCCGCTGTGACGAGCAGGCCAAGCAGCACATAGACGGTGAGGCGATACATCGTGACGCGGTCGAGCAGCGCATCAATCGCTTTCAACATGGGTCAGGGTATACCTTTCGAATCCACTGGTAAAGGTTGCTTGCGCGTGCGCGTCGATCATATAGCCCTCAAAGCCCGGTACATGCTCGATAAACGTTATGCCGCGCCGCCCCATCGCGAACGCAGCCGTGGCAAAGCGGTCCGCTTCATAGACATTGGGGCCGACCACCGTCAGACTGAGCACGTCGGTAAGTTCCGCGTCAGGCTGATGCGGGTCGTAGATATGCTGTCCGCGAATCGCGGTCCCAGAGGTTGCGATTCCCAGGTCGGTGAGCGCAAGCACTTTGACGATCTCGGCGCGGTTGAATGGATTACGAATCCCCACACGCCAGGCGCGGCCATTTTTGAGTCCCGAGATCGCGATGTCCCCACCCGCGTCGATGAAATAGTTGCGATGTCCATGGACTTGCAGGATCGCCTCAGCGTTGTGGATGGCCCAGCCCTTTACGAGGCCGGAGGGATCGCACTGCCCATTTCGCCAGATGTTGAAGTAGCCATCGGTTTCCAGTCTGGTTTGTTCGCTCAGCGCGAAGACCAACGTCACATCGTCGCTATACTGGCGCTTATCTAGTTCGCCGCGATTGATGCGCGCGATTTCGCTGGTGTCCTTATAGGTGCTAAAGGTGTCATCCACCCGCGCGAAATAGGCAAAGACAGCGTCAAGTGTGTCTGGGCTGGCACCTGGCTCCGCGATCTCGACGGTGATGGGCATGCCCATCATGAGGCGGGTTTGCTTCAGCGAGGGTTTCATTGGTCGCGTCATAGCTAGCCTCTACGCCTGCGCCTGCGTGAGGGCATCGCTGAGCGACTGCATAAACGCAAAACTCGTGTCCGTGGCGCCAGAGACGATATCAACCTGAGCATTTTGCGCCTGAATCGCTTCCGTCGTTAGCTGCGGTATCGCGTACGAGTTGATCTCCACCGAACGGCTGCGCTCATTGGGATATGTCAGGAACTTCACATCGGTGAGCCGTCCATTCTGAACGATGGCCTGGACCTGCACCATGCCCCACTGGGCATCAGCTGAGCCACCGGTAAAGCTGCCGTTCTTGTACAGAGAGCCTGGCGGCGTCGTTCCGGCGCTTGTGGGCGAGGTGGGTGAGCTGGCGACGGAGGCGCCGCCCTGAGTGGGAGGCGCTACAGTTGAGGTAGCGGCGCGGCCAAAGAGAAGAATATAGATGGCAAATACGCCGATGATGGCTGCGGAAACCAGCAGTTTTTTCATTGCAAGGTATCCTTCTTCATCCAGTGATAGCGGTTAGGATGTCCATACAGCGCATACAGCGAGAGACAGTCAACCTTAATGATGGCTGTATGCAGGTTGAGATTGGATGAATATTGGATGAGAGTTTTCTCACGTTGGCCAACGGGATGGAGTATCGAGCAAGGACCGATAATCACTTTTCCGGTCCAGGTAAGGCCATGCTAGCGCGCTTCACCGTTGCCCTGCCGGGCAGCGGACGATTATCGCGCCGCATGTCTCCAAGGCGCTGCAATAGCGCGTCCAGGGCGATGTGAGATTGGTAGCACCTGGAACGAAAGACGCAGCAGTCTTGTTAGCCGCCCAGCAGCCCGAGCAGCCGTGCGGCGTTGCCAGCATAGACCGCGGCTGTGTCCTCTTGAGATAGACCGGCGGCGTCGATGTCCGCGACCGTTGCGTCAACCGCGTTCGCGGGGCCAAGCGGCATATCGGTGCCGAACAGCACGTGTTGCGGACCGAAGAAATCGAGGACGCAGCGGACCGCATGTGGCGCGCCAAAAAGCGCCGTATCGGCGTAGAACCGCTGGAAGTAGTCGAGCGGCGGCCGGGGCAGGGTGTCCTTAATCTGCCGGTAGCCAGGACCCATCGCGAGGCGGGCGGAGAAGTGGGGGACCATGCCGCCACCGTGATGCGCGATCACGAGCTGGCGCGGGTGGCGCTCCATATGCCCGGAATAGACGAGGCGGGAGAGAGCGGCGGCGGTCTCGTAGGGCCAGCCGATAGACCACCACAGGCCATAGTCAGACCGGCTCTCGGCTGGATAGTCGGCCCACGCCGCGCTCCGTGTCGGGTGCAGCCAGATGGCGCGGCCAGCCTCCTCCAGCCGGGCGAAGAGCGGCTCGAAGCGTGGATCGTCGAGCGCCACACCCAGGACGTTCGTGTAGAATTGTGCCCCCAGCGCGCCGAGCTGCGTCAGGGCGCGGTCAAGCTCGACCAGGGCCGCGTCGATATCGCTCATTGGCAGCGCCGCCGCAAACCCGGCAAAACGGTCTGGAAACCGCCGCACCAGCTCGGCCATCTCGTCATTGGCGATGCGGGCAAACTCCGCCGCAACATCCGGCGGCCCGACCTCTTCCAGCGGTGGCACGGCAAGCACCAGCACCTGGGTATAGTCGCCGTATGGCTCGATCTTCCGCCACCGCGCGTCCAGGTCGGTCAGCACCGGATCGAAGGTGAAGACGCCCTCGCGGTAGTAGTTGAGCTGGCTCGGAGCCAACGTCTGCTCGAGCTGCCGCTCCAGCCGGTCGAGATATGGGCGAGGCAGGATGTGCGCGAACGCATCGATTTTCCGCATAGGTGACGACCCTTCCACATGGGTGAAATCTTCAGCCAAACCCGGGCTTCTTTGTGCTCATAACATAGCGCCAGCGTATCATCTCTGGAACACGCTACGCAAAGGGCTGTCAGCCCATCCGCAATGAAACCAGCCGGAGATCATGTGGATTGCTCGCTGGCTAGCATGTCGCATACTATCAAGAGGGCATCGATTACATGCGCTGATGGCATAGAAAGGCACGAGGAGGCCACGCGATGGCGGAGGTACGGGCGTTTCGGTTTGGCGCGGGAGTCACTGGGGCAGGCTCGCGCGCTGAATGGGTAGCGTTGGCTCGCCGGGTCGAAGAGCTGGGGTATGCGGTCTTGCTGGTACCCGACCACTTCGATGAACTGTTTCCGCCCTCGGTGGCGCTGATGGCTGCCGCGGACGCCGCGCCGCAGTTGCGCATTGGCAGCTACGTCTACGACAACGATTTCCGCCATCCGGCGCTGCTGGCGAAGGAGGCCGCGCTGCTCGACCTGCTCTCGGATGGCCGCCTGGAGCTGGGGATTGGCGCGGGCTGGAATCTTGTCGACTACGAACAGACGGGGCTGCCCTTCGAGAGCGCGGGGATGCGGATCGAGCGGCTGGCCGAGGCGATCACCATCATACGCCAGTTTTTCACGCAGGAGACGGTAACGTTCGCGGGGAAATACTATCGGGTGACGGGATTGCAGGGCATGCCCAAGCCCGTGCAGCGGCCTCATCCGCCAATCTTCATTGGAGGCGGCGGCAAGCGCGTGCTGACCCTGGCGGGGCAGGAGGCGGATATCGTCGGCCTGCACTTCAAGGTGAACGCGGACAACAGCGTGGATGCGGAGGAGCGGCTCGAGACGGCGCTGGCGCGGAAGATCGCCTGGGTGCGCGAGGCGGCGTGTGAGCGATTCGCGGCGATTGAGCTGAACCTGCTGCTCAGTGGCGTGATCGTGACGGATGACCGGCAGCGGGCGGCGGAGGAGCGGGCGCGCAAGCTACAGGCTGGCGGCAGCACCGTCACCGCCGATGTCTTGCTACAAAGTCCGTACTGGCTGATTGGCAGCGTGGATGAGATAGTGGAGCGGCTCGTGCACCTCCGCGCGACCCACGGCATCTCATATATCGTGGCACGCGAGGATGCGTTCGAGGCATTCGCCCCGGTGGTGGCGCGCCTCGCGGACAAGTGAGCGCTATCCGCGAGGCATTGCCGCTCACGCGGTCGGGCTGGATGCAGGTGTCGGCGTATCGGTCGGCGTGGGTGCTGGCGTATCGGTCGGCGTCGCGACGCCCGTCGGGCTGGGCGTGGGTGTCGGCGTGGGCGGCTGGTAGCCGAAGAGCAGCTGCGGCAGGCTTACCGGCGTCAGCCCGCGCTTATGTAGCCCGGCGAGGATGTAGGGCAGCGCGGCGAGAGTCTGCGAGCGCCCGGCGGGGCCGTCGTGCATCAGGATGATGGAGCCAGGATGCACATTGCCCAGCACACGATTGACAATCGTCATCGTCCCCGGCTGCGACCAGTCCGCCGGATCGTCATTCCAGATGATCGTCGTCAGACCAAATGACGCCGCCTGGGACATGATGGCGCCGTTGTAGTCGCCATAGGGCGGACGCCACAGCCAGAGGCAGGCATTCGCGCCCAGGTCGGCGTGCAGCTGCTGCGCCGTCGCGGCAAGCTGCCAGGCTCGCTGGGCGGAGGTGAGCGTCGGCATGTCGGGGTGGTTCCAGGTGTGGATGCCGATGGTGAATCCATCCGCCGCCTCGCGCTGTATCAGCCAGGGATAGGCTTTCGCGTACTGGCCGAGCACAAAGAAGGTGGCTGGTGTATGCGTCTTTTCGAGGTATGAGATGATTGCCGGGGAGTAGGCTGGCGTTGGGCCGTCGTCGAAGGTCAGGGCAACCACATTCGCGTGTGGCGCGCCATAGTCGCTTGCGCTGCGTATCGCCCGACCCGCGGGCGCGGGCGCCTGGCCACCAGGGCAGCCCTGGCCGCCAGAGATTGGGCCGGTATAGGGCGGGAACGTGCCCCCGCTCGACGGCGGCACACCGTCACCCACGATAGCTGGTGTAGGTTTCGGCGTCGCGGACGCGGTAAAGGTCGCGGTTGGCGGGGCGATGGTTGCGGTGGCGGGCGGATGTGTCGCGCGCGCCGTCGGACTGGACGCGGTGAACGCCACCAGGAATCCCGCGGCGTTCCCGCTGCCGATATAGAGTGTGGCGGCGAGGCTCGCCACCAGCAACAGGAGGCTGACTCCCAGTAACGCCATACGCACGCGCCGCTTCTTTGCGCGGGCTGGCGGCGCGGTGGTCGCCCAGGCCGCCCCGGCCAGCGTCTCCGCCTGGCTATCCGCCATCGTTGCAGACTCAGGAATACCTGTTTCAGCGGACGCGCTCTCCACGCCATCCGCTGGTGAATGCTCCCCGTCTGACTCTTCCACCTGTGCTCACCCTTCCCTGCGATACACCTGCGATACACCACCCTCCCACGCCTCAATGACGCGACATCTGGGCAGGGTGCGTACAGGCGACTATAACAGACGCCGCTCTCTCTGTATAGGGGTCTGGCATCACAATCTCGTGACGGCATGCGGTACGAGCGGAAGATGGGCGTCAGAGGAAGTAACATGGCAAAGGAGCAGGTAGGGTCGGCATACCGATAACGTGCGGCATAGTACCAATGGTCATCGAAATCTCAGCCAAATTATCGGCGGGCGTCAGCATTGCTATCAGGGCAGAGCGCACCCCACCTAGCGCAGTTTATAACGGCATTTCCCCGCGTCGAGCATCCCGCCTGACGGCGACTCTCCCTCCCAAATGGCTTATGGATCCACAAGTAGACGCTACAAAATTGGCACGAAAATCGCTGGATTCCAACCGCACTGTAATCACCTTTGCCGCGATAACCGCATCCGCGGTCGCTACCACGACCGGACGGCATTCAACCCAGGTTCTAGGGAGTCGCATCATGACGAGGACAACGCGAGGCAGGCGGGAGAGTTCGGCAGCTCAGGCTAGCAACGGCCCGGCGGTAGCTGAACCAACAGGCCACATCGCGCGGAATGATCAAGGGGGAAAGAACGGACACGACAAACAATCCCAGCCCGAGATTCGCGCGCTACTCCATGGACTTCAGGCGATGCGCTCGGGCGATTTCTCGGTACGACTCCCCGGCGACTGGATAGGACTGGAAGGCAAGATAGCCGATACCTTCAACGATATCGTCGCCGCGAATCAGCAGATGGCGCGGGAGCTACAGCGGGTCGGGCTTGTCGTCGGCAAGGAAGGAAAGACCCGCGAGCGGGCTCATTTCGCTCGATCAGGCGGCGCCTGGGGCGAGATGGAAGTCTCCGTCAACACCCTGGTGGATGACCTGCTACGCCCGACCACCGAGGTGACGGGCGCCATCGCCGCCGTCGCTCAGGGCGACCTGCGCCAGACCGTGCGCCTGGATGTGGATGGCAGGCCACTGGAAGGCGAATTCCTGCGATCAGGTATGATCGTCAACACCATGATCCAGCAACTCGGCGTCTTCGCCTCCGAGGTGACCCGCGTCGCCCGTGAGGTGGGCAGCGAGGGCAAGCTCGGCGGCCAGGCGGCAGTCCCAGGGGTTGCGGGCACCTGGAAGGATCTGACCGACTCAGTCAACGCGATGGCGGGTAACCTCACCGCCCAGGTGCGTAACATTGCTGAAGTGACTACCGCCGTCGCGCGCGGCGACCTCTCGCGCAAGATTACCGTGAACGTCAGCGGCGAGATTCTCGAACTCAAAGAGACCATCAACACGATGGTGGACCAGCTCAATGCGTTTGCGGGCGAGGTGACCCGCGTCGCCCGTGAGGTCGGCACGGAAGGGAAATTGGGCGGACAGGCCCAGGTGCCCGGCATCGCGGGGACGTGGAAAGACCTGACCGATAATGTCAACTCGATGGCGAACAACCTCACGGCGCAGGTGCGCAACATCGCCGAAGTCACAACGGCGGTGGCGCTGGGCGACCTCTCGCGCAAAATCACGGTGGATGTGAAGGGCGAAATTCTGCTGCTGAAGGAGACCATCAACACGATGGTCGACCAGTTGAATGCCTTCGCTGGGGAAGTCACCCGTGTCGCGCGCGAGGTCGGCACGGAGGGCAAGCTCGGCGGTCAGGCGGCGGTCCCAGGGGTGGCGGGGACGTGGAAGGACCTGACGGACTCGGTCAACTTCATGGCGGGCAACCTGACGGCCCAGGTGCGTAACATCGCCGAAGTGGCGACCGCCATCGCAGGCGGCGACCTCTCCCGCAAGATCACCGTGAACGTCAGTGGTGAGATCCTCGAGCTCAAAGAGACGATCAATACCATGGTCGACCAGCTCAACGCCTTCGCCGCTGAGGTGACGCGTGTGGCGCGCGAGGTCGGCACGGAGGGCAAGCTCGGCGGCCAGGCGGCGGTCCCAGGGGTGGCGGGCACCTGGAAGGATCTGACCGATAACGTCAATGTGATGGCGAACAACCTGACGGAGCAGGTGCGCGGCATCGTCAAGGTGGTAACGGCGGTGGCCAATGGCGATCTGGACCAGAAGCTGACGGTGAACGCCAAAGGCGAGGTCGCCGCGCTCGCTGAGACCATCAACAACATGACGGGCACGCTGGCAACATTTGCCGATCAGGTGACGACGGTGGCGCGCGAGGTGGGCGTCGAGGGACGACTCGGCGGGCAGGCGAATGTTCCCGGCGCGTCGGGCACCTGGAAAGACCTCACCGGCAACGTCAACCTGCTGGCGGCCAACCTGACCAATCAGGTACGCGCGATCGCGGAGGTAGCCACGGCGGTCACTCAGGGCGACCTGACGCGCTCGATCCAGGTAGAGGCGAGCGGCGAGGTTGCCGAGCTTTCAGACAACATCAACACGATGATCGATAATCTGCGCCTGACAACCGACCGCAATACCGAGCAGGACTGGCTGAAGACTAATCTCGCGCGTTTCACCAGTATGCTGCAAGGCCAGCGCGACCTGACCACCGTTGGCCGGATGCTGCTCTCGGAGCTTACGTCGCTGGTGAACGCGCAGCAGGGCGTCATCTATCAGGTGGAGACCGAGGAGACGCCGGGCCTTTCACTGCTCTCGGCCTATGCCGACTCCGGCGCGGATGGTCATCAGGAGCGCCTGCGGTTCGGCGAGGGGCTGTTGGGGCAGTGCGCCATCGAGAAGCGCAGCATGCTCATCACCGACCTGCCGCCGCAGACGGCGCCGATTCGATCGAGCCTCTTCGAGGCGGTCCCGCGCAATGTCGTGGTGCTGCCGGTGCTCTTCGAGGACCAGGTGAAGGCCGTCATCGAGCTGGCCTCGCTGAGCGAGTTTACCGCGTCGCATCTGGCATTCCTCGAACAACTGACCGCAAGCATCGGCATCGTGCTCAACAGCATCGAGGCCACCATGCAGACGGAGGGGCTGCTCAAACAGTCGCAGCAGCTGGCCGCCGAGCTCCAAACGCAGCAGCGAGAGCTACAGCAGACCAACGACCAGTTGGAGCAGAAGGCGCAACAGCTGGCCGAGCGCAATGTCGAGGTGGAGCGCAAGAATCAGGAAATCGAGCAGGCGCGCCGGGCGCTGGAAGAGAAGGCCGCGGAGCTTGCGCTCACCTCGAAGTACAAATCTGAGTTTATGGCGAATATGTCGCACGAACTGCGCACGCCGCTGAATAGCATTCTGATCCTTGGCCAACAATTGGGCGACAACCCCGAGGGCAATCTCTCGCCGAAGCAGGTAGAATTCGCCCGGACGATCCACGGCGCTGGAACAGACCTGCTGAACCTGATTAGCGACATCCTCGACCTCTCCAAGATCGAGTCCGGCACGGTCTCGGTCGATGCGGAGGAAATCGGCATTACCAGCCTGCTGGAGATGGTAGCCCGCCCATTCCGCCATGAGGCGGACAACCGGCGGCTTACCTTCGAGACGCAGGTGGATGCGCATCTCAGCCCGAGCATCGTCACCGATGCCAAGCGCCTGCAACAGATTCTCAAGAACCTGCTCTCCAACGCCTTCAAGTTTACCGAGCGGGGCGGCGTTCATCTGAGCGTTTACCCGGCGAAGAGCGGCTGGAGCGCCGATCACCCGATGCTCAAAGGCACGGCGTCGGTCGTCGCGTTCGAGGTCTCCGATACCGGCATCGGCATCCCGCCAGACAAACAGAAGCTCATCTTCGAGCCCTTCCAGCAGGCCGAGGCCAGCACCAATCGCCGCTTCGGCGGAACCGGTCTGGGTCTGGCAATCAGCCGCGAGCTGGCAACTTTGCTGGGCGGCGAGATTCAACTGCGCAGTACGCCGGAGGTTGGCAGCACGTTTACCCTCTACGTGCCACAGACCTACGTCGGATCGCCACTTCTCGGCGATATCATTGGCGAAACGTCCGCGGAAAGCGCGAATTTGCGCGCCGACCGGGACGAGATCAGCATCGCCCGCTGGTCGCGTCCGCTGACAGTCGCCCGGATTACCGAGCGCCCCACGGACTTTGCGCCGCTGCTCGACGACCGTGATGTGGTACAGCCTGATGACGCGGTGCTGCTAGTCGTCGAGGATGACCCGTACTACGGTCGCGTGCTGGTTGATCTCGCCCGCGACAAAGGGTTCAAGGTGGTCGCGGCGACCCGCGGGCTCGACGCGCTAGCGCTTGCCCGCCAGTTCCGCCCGACGGCGGTCTCGCTTGATGTGTTTCTGCCAGACATGCTCGGATGGACCGTCCTCAACCAGCTCAAGCAAGACCCCACATTTCGGCATATTCCGGTGCAGATCATCACAGTGGACGAAGACCGGCAACACGGCCTCGCGCGCGGGGCATTCTCCTTCCTGACGAAGCCGACGACAACCGAAGGTCTGGAGCTGGCGCTCGACCGCATCAAAGACTACGCGACATCACATCGCAAGCGGCTGCTCGTGGTGGAAGATAACGATGCCGAGCGGCTCAGCATCACCGAGTTGCTCGGCTACGACGACATCGAGATTGTCACCGTTGGCAGCGGCGCCGAGGCGCTGGACGCGCTCCACGGTGATCCGTTCGACTGTATTGTGCTCGATCTGCGGCTACCCGATATGTCCGGGTTCGAGGTGCTCGAACACATTCGTGACGACGAGACGCTCCGCGATATTCCGGTGGTGGTCTTCACTGGCAAGCAGCTCACCGCCGAGGAAGACGCTCGCCTGCATACGCTGGCGCGCAGCGTCGTTGTGAAGGGCGTCGAGTCGCCTGAGCGGCTGCTGGATGAGACAGCGCTCTTCCTCCACCGGGTGGTCGCCGATCTGCCGCTGGAGAAGCAGCGCCTGCTCAATCGTCTGCACAGCTCCGATGATGACCTGGTGGGCACGAAGGTGCTGGTGGTTGATGACGATGTCCGCAACATCTTCGCGCTCAGCAGCGTCCTCGAGCGGCGCGGCATGATCGTGCTCACCGCGGGCACAGGCCGTGAGGCCATCGAGACGCTGGAGACGACGCCAAATCTGGCTATTGTCCTGATGGATATCATGATGCCAGAGATGGATGGATATGAGACCATGCAGGTCATTCGGCGGAATCCCGCGCTTCAGCGCCTGCCCATCATTGCGCTCACGGCCAAGGCGATGAAGGGCGACCGCGAGAAGTGCCTCGAAGCGGGCGCATCCGACTATCTCGCCAAACCCGTCAATACCGAGCAGCTTCTGTCCGCGCTTCGTATGTGGCTCCATCGCTAATTGTACTATTGCTAGTGGGAGAGTGCGTCATTCATGGATGCAACTGAAGTACAGAACAAAACCGAGGCAGCGCCAGGCGATCAGGTGAACATTCTAATGGTCGATGACCAACTGGCAAAGCTTCTGAGCTACGAGGCGATTCTCGCGGATGTGGGGGCAAACCTGATCAAGGCGACCTCCGCGCGCGAGGCGCTGGAGCATCTCTTGAAGACGGAGATCGCCATTGTCCTGATGGACGTCAGCATGCCAGAGATGGACGGCTTCGAGCTCGCTGAAATGATCCGCCAGCACCCCCGCTACCAGAAGACAGCCATTATCTTCGTCTCCGCGGTCCACCTGACCGAGCTCGACCGGCTCAAGGGCTACGAAGTCGGCGCGATCGACTATATTCCCGTGCCTGTTATCCCTGAGATTCTGCGGGCGAAGGTGAGCGTGTTGGCTGACCTGTACCGCAAGACACGCCAGCTCGAAGAACTCAACCATGAACTGGAGCGCCGCGTCGAGGAGCGCACCGCGGCGCTTGAGGCGGCGATGGCGGGCGAGCGTGAGGCGCGTATCGCGGCGGAGGCGGCAACGCAGGCGCGCGATGAGTTCCTCTCCGTGGCGGCGCATGAGTTAAAGACGCCACTCACAGGGCTACGCGCCACCGCGCAGATCATCTCCCGCAAGCTCAAAAAGAGTGACGTCGAGGTCCCACCCTGGCTCAGCAATGGCCTGCGGGTCGTCGACGAGCAGTCGGTCAGGCTGGCGCGGTTGATCGGCCAACTGCTGGATGTCACGCGGCTCGACCAGTGCAAGCTCACGCTCGAACGCCCCGCAACCAATATCGCGGCGCTGGCGGATCATCTCGTCACCTCGTTCACCGCCCGCACGACGCGCCATCGAATTGTTCTGACCGCTGAGCGCGAGGTGCTTGCCGATGTTGACCCCGAAAGCATCGAACAGGTACTGAGCAACCTGCTCGATAACGCGCTCAAATATAGCCCTGACGGTGGTCGCATCTGCGTTCAGGTGGGACAGATTGACGATAGGCATATCTTCTTTGCCGTCCGCGACCACGGCATCGGTATTCCGCCGGAGCGGCGCGCGTCGATCTTCGAGCGATTCTATCAGGCGCATGCCGACGACCATCGCTCCGGTCTGGGTCTCGGACTCTACATCAGCCAGCAAATCGTGGCTCAGCATGATGGCGAGATAATCGCGGAGTTCCCGCCGGACGGTGGCACGCGATTTGTAGTTCGGCTGCCTGTACACGCCACATCCACAGCGCGAGCGGCGGGACGTCAACCGTAACAGGCGGAGACGCGTTCTCGTCGGCGAGATTCTATGATTCTATCAGTGCAGGGAGGCGCTACTTGGGCAGATCGAATGAATTGGCTGACCAGAATAAGACAATGGAGACAGAATACCGGCCAATCCTGGTAGTGGATGATGACGTCACCATCGCCATGACTATCGAATCGTTCCTCATCGAGGAGGGATATACGGTCGTGGTCGCACACAATGGCAAGGAGGCCATGGAGTGCGCCGAGGAGTCGCCGCCAGCCGTCATATTGCTGGATATGAAGATGCCAGTGATGGACGGCTGGGCCTTTGCCAGCACCTACCGCCAGCAGGACGGGCCGCACGCGCCGATCATCGTGATGACCGCGGCCCACGATTCGCGCCAGCGCGCCAGCGAAATCGCGGCTGATGGCTTCATCCCCAAGCCATTCGACCTGGACGAGCTGCTTGCCCTCATAAACCGCTACACCTGTGAGAGATAGCGAGATGGCAATTCGCCACCGGACGCTATGACAGCACCATCCCGGCCAGCGTCGCCGCGTGGCTGGCTATGCACTACGGCCATTCGTGCTGGCCATGGCCTCCGGCAGCGTCTCGCCATGGTCTGCACGTGCACCGTCGCGTGGCCGGGCGATCACCCCGAAGGCAGCGCATGCGAGCGCCGTGAAGCCCGCGACCAGAAAGGCGAGGTCGGTCCCTCCACGCGCGGCCAGGCTTCCGGCGATCAGCGCGCCGAACGGGCTGGAGCCAGCAAAGATGTAGCTGTAGAGTCCAGCCACCCGCCCTTGCAAGTAGGAAGGCGCCGACAACTGCACCAGCGCGTTGGTGGTCGAGGTATAGATGGTATAGCAGATGCCCGTCGCGATCACCAGCGCCACCACACTGATCACCGTCCGTTGCGGCGCCAGCAGGAGCTCTCCCAGGCCGAACCCCGCCGCGCTCGCCAGCAGTATTGGCCAACTCACGCGCCCGATGGAGGCCGAGATGAGCGCACCCACTAACGCGCCCGCGCCAAAGCAGGCGGTAATCAGGCCGTAGACCCTGGCGTCGGCGTGTAGCGTGACACTGGCCACCAATGGCAGCAACACCGAGAAGTTGATGCAGACCATGGCGATGATGGTGAATATGCCGAGCGCGAGCCGCAAAGCAGGTGTGTGCCGGACAAAGCGCAGCCCCTCGACCACACTGGTCCACATCGTCGTGCGCGGGCCGCGATCCTGTGACAATAGCTCGTCTACCCGCATCAGCAGCAATGCGATAATCACCGCCACATAGCTCACAGCATCTATCGCGAAACAGACGCCCACGCCGAACGACGCGATCAGGATGCCGCCGATGCCTGGCCCCAGGATGCGTGTCGCGTTCGCCAGGCTGGAGTTGAGCGCGATGGCGTTGGGCAGCTCCTCACGACCGACCATCTGGAAGATGAACGCCTGCCGGCTCGGATTGTTGAGGACAAGCGCCAGCCCGCGCATGGCGGCGATAGCGTACGCCTCCCACAGGGTGACGACACCTGTCAGCGTCAGCACGGCGATGATAGTGCTGCAGAGCGCAAGCGCCACCTGCGTCGCGATCAGTGTGTTGCGGTGATCCATCCGGTCGGCGAGCGCGCCGCCAAAGAGGCCTAGCAGCGCGTATGGGCCGAACTGCCAGAAAGCCAGCAGGCCGACCGCAAAGGCGGAGTTGGTCATCTGAAGGACGAGCCAGGCCATCGCCGCGCTCTGCAGCCAGGTGCCCACCTGGGAGAGAAATTGACCTGAGAAATACAGCCGGTAATTGTAATGCTTGCGTAGGCTCGTAAAGGTGCGCCCGCCGATGATACCCGCTGCCGAAGCGCGCATGGAAAATCTCATGCGTCGCGCCTCACCAACTGAGACAACGGTTCGATAGCGGCCTCCACGGCGGCCAGCGCTTCGGGGGCGAGCGTCCCCAGACGAGCGGCGAGCCATGCGGTGCGGCGCTCGCGCAGCGTCTTGAGCACGCCCTCTCCGGCGGGCGTCAGGTTCAGCGTGACACGACGCCGGTCGTTGGGGTCACTGCGCGACCGTTCGAGCAGTCCGAGCGCCTGGAGCTTGTCGATGTGGCCCACCAGCGTCGGAGCGCTCATGTGCTCCTGAGCGGCCAGCTCGCCCAAACCGATGCCCCCGGCGCGCTGTATCGCGCCCAGCAGACTCGCCTGCGTGCTGGTCACACCCAGCTCGTGCGCCTCCCCACGGAGATAGCGATGGATGCGCAGCAACGCGGGCCGCAGACGGTTGGCGACTGCCAGCGCATCAACCGCGCCCGCCGCAGAAGGAGACTCAGGCATGATGGCCTCCATAACCAACGAGAATACCAGGTGAATTAGACAATTTCGCCACGACAGCGTCAGGCGTAGCGCCAGATCATTCGTTAGGCTAACGATATATTATCACAACACGATGCACGCGGGCCACAGCCACACATTGAACCATAAGGCAATGCGCTCCAGGATTAGCTGGAGCGCACGCAAGAGGAGGCTACGTCGTCACCGTGATGCGTGTGACGATGAGGTTGACGGCGCGGTCTTCGATCATCAGGTGCGGTGAGGCGTCCATCGGCGTCGCGCTCGATACTGGCGAGACGCAGTCGCCCGACGAGCAGAAGTTGACGGTATCGCCCTCTAGACCAAGGCTGAAAGACTGCGCCCCACCATGGACGACGTAGTCCGAGGTAAACAGGCCGGAGGGGTACGTACCGCCGCGCGCCGTCACCAGAATCGCTCCGACGCATCCTCCCAGTGAGGGATTCCACGCGCCCTGGTGCATCGGCGTGCACTGCATCTGCGCCAGATACTGGCGGTCGCCGGAGCCGTTGAACGCCGTCAGGCCGAAATGTCCGCCAATCTCCGCGCGCACGATCTGATAGTCCATCTCAATCGTGTAGTTGGGCGTCGTCGGCACATAGGGAACCTCGACCTGCACCGCCTGGCTTCCGGAGATCGCCAGATGCCCATCCGCGACCTGCACCGACGCGGGCAGTGTCCAGCCATTGGCGCCATGCGACCAGTCGGACTGATAAACGACCCGTGGCGCGGGTGTCGCCGTAGTGCTCGGCGTGGCACGTGGCTGCACCGCCACGCCCGTATTCCCGTGCGTTGCCCCCCAGATCACCGCCGCGATGATCGCCACAAGCATCCCGGCTGCCACAACAATCGCCAGCGGACGCCGCCAGCGCGGCTGAGTGGAGCGTCTCGCGCTGGCGGCATCTGGCCTCTGTTGATCAGTCAGCATAGTATCTCTCGTCCTAGCTCACTACATAGTCATCCTTGTCGCCCATGCGCCGTCCCCGTGCTAGTCTTTCGTCCGCGGATTGAACGCATCGCCCACGCCGTCGCCGACGAACGAGAAGCACAGCACCAGCGCGGCCAGCACCAGCACCGGCCAGAGCACTTCGGTCCACTGGATGTAGATCTGCCCCGAGGCATCGGAGATCATCAGCCCCAGGCTCGACCCCGGCGCCTGCACCCCCAGGCCGAGCAGCGAGAGCGTCGCCTCCGCCGTGATGATGCCCACCATATCCAGCGTCGCCGCCGTCAGCACGATGTTGAAGAGGTTAGGCACGATGTGGCGCATGATAACTGCTCGGTCGGTGCCGCCGACACTCCTCGCCGCCTCGACATATTGCTGCCCTTTGAGCGAAAGCGTCTGGCCGCGCACAAAACGCGCCATCTGTGGCCAGATCGTGAATCCGAGCGCCAGGGCCACCAGCAGCAAGCGCCCCGACGGGCCGAAACGGTCGATAAACGCCGGGCCGAGCGTCGCCGCCGCCAGGATCGCGAAGAGCAGGATGGGAAACGCGAACATCAGATCGGTGAAGCGCGCCAGGAAGGTATCCATCCATCCGCCGAAGAAGCCCGCGAGCGTCCCAATCACCAGGCCCAGGACGACGTCAAAAGTCACAACCACCGCCGTGATAACGATCGAGACCTGAACTCCGGCCATCAGGCGGGCCAGAATGTCACGACCAAGTTGGTCCGTACCCAGCGGATAGGCTGCGCTGGGTGGCTGATTGAGCCTGGTCAACTCCTGGTGGGTGGGATCGTGATAAATCTGCGGGCCGATGTGATCCTGCAACGACGGTCCGCCGATGATGGTCGGACCGATGTGCATATAGATGAGCGGGCCGATAAACGCGATTCCAACAATGATCACGATGAGCGCCAGGCTAATCATCGCCCGTTTGTCGCGCGCGAAGCGCCGTAGCGAGGCCACCAGTGGTGACCTCGACTTCGCTTCCGGGCTATCCATCATCACCTGGGTATCGAGCGCCGCCTGGGTCGGCGCATTCGCATTGTCGTAGAATGGACCAACACCAACCTGGGCGCCAGCGCTCTGCTCCTCGAAGTCACGATTGATCGTCATAACTCACCAGCCTTCTCGTGCGTAGCTTGCATCTTGCGCCTGCTATTCGGTCTTGATGCGTGGGTCGGCGAAACCATACGCGATATCCGTCAGCAAATTCATGAAAACAATCGTGACGGCAAGCAGAATCACTGTCCCCTGCACGACGGGGAAGTCGCGTTGGGTAATCGCCGCAATCGTTTCCGTGCCGATGCCGGGAATATTGAACAGCAACTCGACCACAAACACCCCCACTACGGCGAAGGCCAGCGCCGGGCCGACAGCGGTGAGCAGTGGGATGAGCGCGTTGCGAAAGGCATGACGCCAGATGACCATGCGCTCGTGTATGCCCTTAGCGCGCGCCGTACGCACATAGTCCTGCCCCAGCACCTCGAGCATGCTCGAACGGGTGAGACGTACGTAGAAGGCGAAGATACTCGCGCTGAAAATCACAATTGGGGCAATCATCGTATCGAGCGTTCCCCAGCCAGAGACCGCCAGAGAGGGCAGACCCTGGGAATGCAGCCAGACCATCACGAGGTCAAAGAGCGGGATAATCACGAAACTCGGCAATGCAAACAGCACCAGCGCGACTCCTTGCACCGTGCCATCAACACGGGTGCGCGCGCGCACCGCCGCGATCACGCCCAGGGGTACGCCCACTAGCACAGCGAGCACAACGCCTCCAATACCCAGTACCGCTGAGGCAGGCACGTAACGCCCTAGGATCGTCCAGACAGAATCCGCTTCATTGATAAAGGAGTAGCCCAGATCGAAATGGAGGAGCCGCGCCAGGAAGTTGAGATACTGCTGATACCAGGGCAGATTCAGCCCATAGAACTGGGTAAGATGGTCGTACGCTTCTTTGGTATAGTGCTGGCCCAGTTGCGTATAGACGGCGTTTCCAGGGGCAAAATAGCCCATGATGAACGTGATGAATGTCACCCCAATGATCACGAATACCAGTCCCACCAGGCGGCGTATCACAAAGCGAATCCCTAGCCGCAGAGTCGCTAACACCAGTAGCGCCAGCACTGCGAGGCCGAGAATTACCGGGACGGCGCCCGAAAGAAAATCACCCATACTTCATCTCCCCTGGCGACGTTCGCATGGAATGGTTCAGCGTTGTGCGAGAGATGTTGCCAGTTGCCATACGCACGAGCGGAACAGTTGGCACAACAGGCGCTCACACCTGGCTGCGCGTCGTCGCGTCATCGCGTCGTTGTGAGCGAAGGAGAAGGCAGAGCCACGGATGCGGCCCTGCTTCCCCTTCCACTACACGTCAGACAAGCGCCTGGGCGCTAGCCTTTGACGTAGATGGTGCTCTGCCAGTCGGTCAGCGCGGTGTAGCCAGAGGTGTTCTGACGATACCCCGCGACCTTGCTCCCGTTGAAGAGCCAGACCGCGATCTGCTGGTTCGTGACAATCCAGCCGACCTGATCAACCATCATCTGCTCGGCTTGATTGTACAACTGGAAGCGCTTCGTCTGATCCTGCTCGATATCGGCCTGATTCATCAGGTCGTTGGCTGGCGCGTAGTTGATGTTCTGCACGTTCACCGAGGAACCGGGCAGGAATTGCAACGAGAGCCAGTCCTGAGGATCGGGATAGTCCACAATCCAGCCGATGCCGAAGAGCTGCGGCGCACTGCCGGAATAGACATCGTTGATGAGTGTGCCGAAGTCAACGTTCGAAATCGCCACTGGGTAGCCAGGCATGGCGGTCTTCCACATCTGAAGCAGCGCCTGCGACCCCGCGATGTTGCTTGGGGTGTTGCTTGTCTCGTACGTCACTTTAGGACACTTGGTGATGTCCCCACCGCACTTGCGGTTGGCGTAGTCGGTGATCAACTGCTTCGCCATAGCGTCGTTCGCCTTGTTGGCAGCGGTACCGGTCTTCCCATCGATGTTCTTGAGGCCATCGAAGTAGCCCGGCTGCCCCTTTGGCACGATGTGGTAGGTCGGCGTGCCAGCGCCCTGAGCCACCGCGTTCAGTGCGTCGCGGTCAACGGCCAGCGCGAAGGCCTGGCGAGCAGCGAGATCGTCGAAGGGCGGCTTCGCCCAGTTCGGGCCGAGGTAACTGGTGGCCAGATTATCGCTCTGGTGGAAGTCGCTGCGGGTCTTCATCTGCTGGTAGGTTGCCGTGGGCGGCAGGCCAGCGATACCTACATCGACCTGCCCATTCAGATAGGAGTTGTAGGAGGTGTCGGCGTCTTTGTAGATCTTGAAGTTGATCTGACGCAGCTTCGGCTTGGTACCCCAGAAGCCATCGTTGCGAGTCAACTGCAAGTTACCCTTGTGATCCCAGATGGTGACTTTGAACAGGTTACCACCAAAACCGCCGTTATCGGTCAGGTGCTCGGTCCATTCCTTGATGCCGTATTTCTCGATCAACTGCTTCGGAGAGGCCAGTACGACGGCAGTCGCGGCCACTGTCGGCAGAAAATACGCGAAGGGCTTCTCGAGCGTGACGGTCAGTGTCTGCGGGTCGGTCACTACAATGGACTTGCCAATCAGCGTGTCGGTAGAAACCGGGTTCGTGGCGTTGGCGTCAGGGCAGGTTCCCTGATTGAACGCGGCGGCGCCTTTGATCGGATACAGGTACGAGGCGGCGCCTGAAGTGGTGCAGGGATCAAGGCCACGGTTCCACGAATACGCGAAGGTGTTGGCGTCAATTGGGGTGCCATCAGACCACTTCAAACCAGGGCGGATCTTGAAGGTGTAGGTCAGACCGCCATCTGTCACGGTAGGCAGCGCCTGGGCTGCCCATGGAATAATCTTGTAATCGTTGTCGTAGGTATACAGCCCCGGAAATACCGGCTGGGCCGCCGAGAACGAGTACAGGTCGGTGATCTTCTGCGGGTCAAGACGACGAATGTCGTTCGCCGCGGGTACCAGGCTGACGCTGATCACCTGTTTGCTGTCGGGGGCCTGAGCGCCAGTTCCGCCGGTGGAGCCGCCACAGGCGGTGAGTACCATGACCAGCACGGACGCCATGGTGACCAGCGTGAACATGATTGTTTTACGTGAGCGCATATCCTGCTTTCTCCTGAGAACGCGAACAATGCTTGCCCTTGCATGCAGTTGGCAATCAGCATGAACTACGGCATCATACGTGCTGCCCTCTCGCCTGAGAGCGCAGAAATACAGCGGATTCGCGCAGAGATCCGCCGCATTTGCGCAGAGTAAGAGAGGACGACGCGCAGACTCCTGGTCCTTCAGTCTGCGCTCTAAGCCACGTAGCGCCGATTAGTGGGGTTCGGGAGGGTCTGGCTCAGCAATACTCCCGGCTTTTAGCGGTTTCACTCCACGATTGAGCACCAAATCCAGCCCCATCGAGGCGGAGAGCGAACCGCCAGCGATACCATCTGAGTCAGCTGAGTCAGCTGAGTCAGCTGAGCCATCGGATGCGCCACTTTCGCCGATGACACTCACCAGATCGTTTACGTGCAAGCGGAACCCAGGTTCGGGATGCGCGATCAACTGGCCATCACGTAGCACCGCAATGATGCGGCTCCGGCGATTTGTGTTCAAACGCACCTCCGCCAGCGGCTGATCGATGAGAGAGCTGCCCTCAGTGACACGGAACCAGGCGATGCCAAGCGCGCGACTTGCGTGCAGAAGTTGATCGAGGGCGCCCTGCTCGTCTGGTGTCGAAACCGTGATATCGTATCGGTCGCGGCGCACAGTCTCTGCATAGTCTTCCACGGCAGTGGATGGGAATCCGAGGCGCATGAGCGTGTGGCGCATGATTTCGAGGCCGCCCTCCAGCTCGGGCAGGATGACATCCAGCGCGCCCAGGCGATGTAACTGGCCGACGCCTTCCTGTGTCGCCGCGCGCGCGATGATGGGGAGCTGTGGCGCTTGATGCCGCCCCGCGGCGACCACCACCTCACAGGCTGCCTCGTCTGGCAGGGTCACGACAAGCGCCCGCGCCCGGCTGAGCCCCGCGTGATCGAGCACCTCCGAATCGGCGGCGTCGCCATAGAGCGTTGGCGCCCCCTGCTGATCGAGCGCTGCGGCCCGGCCAATATCCAGCTCCACCACCAGACGCGGTATCCCCAGGCGGCCTAGCACGGTGACGATATGCTCGCCGACGCGCCCATATCCGACGACGACCACGTGCCCGCTCATCTCCTCCGTGGCGGGCTGGGGTGGCGTGCCATGCCGGTCCAGGCGACGCCAGAGTCGCGGCGCGCGGCGCAGCAGTGACTCAGTGGGCGCAATGAGCCGGAACATAAAGGGGTTGACCAGAATCGAGAGAATCGCGGCGCCCAACACCAGCGAATACTGCTGCGAGGTGAATATTCCGAGCAGGATGGCCGACTGCGCCAGCAGGAACGAGAACTCGCCGATCTGGCTCCGGCCCGCCGCCACGACTACTATCGTTTTTGCCGGGGCAGGCAGCGCGAAGCCTGAGAGCAGCGTCAGCACGGCCTTGCCAACCACGACGATGGCTGTACATGCCAGGATTCCCCCGACGTTCCCCGGCAGATTGCGCGGATTGACGAGCATGCCGATGGAGACGAAGAAGAGCACCGTGAACGTCTCGCGGAAGGGCAACACCTCCGCGCTGACCTGGTGCCTGGTTGACGATTCGCTGACGACGACTCCGGCCAGGAATGCGCCCAGCGCCAGCGAGACGCCGAACCATTCCGACGCCGCGACGGCCGTGCCAACGGTAATTACCACGACCGTGAGGATGAAGAGCTCGCGCGACCGCATGTGCGCAATGCGCAGCAGCAACCAGGGAACGAAGCGCGTCCCCACGATCAGCATGAGCGCCGCGAAGATGGCCGCTTTCAGCAGCGCCAGCCCTACCGCCTGCCAGACCGGCGCCCCAGTCTTCTCGGTGAAGGCGGGCAACAGCACGAGGATCAACACGGTCGCCAAATCTTCGACGACCAGCCAGCCAACGGCGACCCGCCCATGCGAGGTGTTGAGCAGGCCGTTATCCATCAGGGCGCGCAAGAGGACGACGGTACTGGAGATCGAGAGCGCCACGCCCAGCACCAGCCCGGATGCCGTCGTCATGCCCCACCAACGCGCCAGGCCGAACCCGATGGCGGTAATGAGGGCCATTTGCACGAGCGCACCAGGGATGGCGACCGCGCGCACCGCCCAGAGATCGCGCAGTGAGAAGTGCAGGCCGACGCCGAACATCAGGAAAATGACGCCAAGCCCCGCCAGTTCGCTGATAGTCCCGGTATCGCCGACGAAGCCTGGCGTGAACGGCCCGATGATGATCCCAGCGAGCAGGTAGCCGACGAGCGTGGGCAGCCCGATACGGCGCGCCAGCAAGCCACCCAGTAAGGCGGCAGTCAGCGCGACGGCCACGTTGATCAGCAGTGCGATATCGTGCATGTGGATCACCTCGCCCTCGCCACTCGCCACTCGCCCTCACCATCAGCATACAACACCACCTACGCGCCGAAACACCGCGAAATGGCTGAATCGAAGCGCGACATCTCACGGTTTCATTGATAGGCGCGCATGTGTCTGGCATGTGGATGGCAGTGCGAGAAAGTGATCGGGAAACGATGAATCGAGAGCAGCTCCTTGCCCGGCTCGATAAAGCCTGGACTACGCTTGGGGATTCATATGCAGGGCTAACCGAGGCGGAGATGACCACGCGGGGCGTCGCGGGCGACTGGTCGGTGAAAGACATGCTGGCGCACGTCGCCACCTGGGAGGAGGAGGCGCTGAAATACCTCCCGCTGGTGCTGGCGGGAGGCAGGCCGCCGCGCTACGCCAGCTACGGTGGCATAGACGCCTTCAATGCCCGGATGACGGAGGCGAAACGCGGCATGTCGCTCGCCGAGGTCCAGCGGCATCTGGAGGAAATACACCACCAGCTCATCGCGTATCTTCGGCGCGTGCCCGAAGAGCAGTTCGCGACGGAGACGCGCTTCCGCCACCGCCTGCGTCTCGATACCTACAGCCACTATCCACTGCACGCCAACATGATCCGCGCCTGGCGCGAGCAGGCGAACGCCACGCCACGCTAGCGCAGACGCCCGAGCCGCTTGGGGCGTCGCGAACGGGCCCTATCCCGCTGTGCCAGTCTGCCCCGTCCGCCGTTGATACGCTGTAGTACCCGCCGCGATATAGGCGCGCAGCATCCGCTTCAACTCTGTGACAGCCTCTGGGCGCGTCTGTCCCTCGGCGGTGGTCATCAGCGGCATCAGCGCGCGAACTGTCTCGACAATCATCCGCACCGACAACTCACGGCGCTCTGAAGATAGCCCTGGCATGCGCCGCGCGAGCCGCGCATCCAGCCGCCGGACAATCTCCTCCACAAGTGGTTGTCCGGCCTGCGCACCGTCGCCCATGCGTGGCAACGCCACGAACAGCGCGAGCATGCGGTAGCCACGCGCATACAGCGCAATGAGCGGATCGAGCAGGCGATCCAGCAGCTCATCGGGCGTTAGCTCGTCCTGCGGGTCGCTGGCGAATACCTCTTCCAGCACGTCGCGCATCTGCTCCTGGGAGCGCGCGACCAGCGCTTGCAGGATAGCCTCTTTGTTGGGGAAAAACTGGTAGAGCGAGCCGATAGATGTCCGGGCCGCCGCCGCGATCTGATTGGTGCTGGTGGCCTCGTAGCCCGTCACGGCAAAGAGGCGCTCCGCCGCGTCGAGGATCGCCTCGATACGGCGCTGGCCGCGAAGTTGCTGCGGTTGCCTGCGCAGTGGAACGTCGGGAACCATCATACGACCTTCGGCAGCGCCGAGGCAGAGGTCGCCACTCCGGCGGACTCCAGCCGCACGCGCAGGCCATTCGCCAGCCGGAGCGTGACGCGCGGGCGCGGTATCGGGCGGAATCCCGGCATGACGACCGGCGTGACCTGCTGGAGTATCGTCGCCAGCACCAGCCGCATCTCCATCTCAGCCAGGGGCATGCCGATGCAGATACGCGGACCCAGGCCGAAGGGGAAATACGCGCCGCGTGGCAGATGCTCGGTGCTGCCATCGAGCCAGCGCTCGGGGCGGAAGACCTCGGCGTCGCCCCAGATAGAGGGCTCGCGATGGAGAATCCACGGGCTGACGATCAGCGATGAGCCGACGGGGAAGGTATAGCCATCCAGCGTGATCGGCTCCAGCGGCGTCCGGTTGATAGACCACGCTGGCGGACGCAGGCGCAGTCCTTCTTGAATCACGGCGTCCAGATAGGGCAGCCGGGCCAGATCGGAGGCGCCTGGCACGCTTCCGCCAAGCACGTCGGCTACTTCAGCGCGAAGTCGCGCATAGGCATCTGGCCAGCGCGAGAGCAGATCGAGCGTCCAGGAGAGCGCGGTAAAGGTGGTCTCGTGGCCCGCGGCGATGAGGGTCATGGCCTGGTCGCGAATCTCCACATCGCTGAGAGGCTGGCCGTCGTCGTCGCGCGCCTCCAGCAGCATCGAGAGCACGTCGCCGCGATCCACACCCTCGGCCCGGCGACTGACGATCAAGCCGTAGACGAAGGCATCCAGATCGGTGGCTGCCGCGCGCACCATTTCGTGCGCCGCGTGTCCCGGCATGAAGGGCAGGTCGAGCAGCGCGGGCGGCAGCATCGTGCCGAACCCGGAGGGCTGGGCATCCACCACCGTGGCGAAGATGCGGCTCAGGCGCGTGCCTTCCTCGGCGAGGTCCAGGTCGAAGAGCGCCTTGATGATAATGCGCAACGTCAGTTCGCGCAACCTGGCGGCGATATCTATCTCGTCGCCGACATGCCAGCCCTGGAGCATCTCGACGGTCTGGCTGGTCATGATCTCGGCGTAGCCCTCGACGCGCTTGCGGTGGAAGGCTGGCTGTACGAGCCGCCGCTGGCGCCGGTGCATCGCGCCATCGGTGGTAAGCAACGAGACGCCAAGCCGCGCGCGCAGTCCCGGTCGCTCGCCAACGCCAACACTGCGGGCGCGCTCGACCAACAGCTCGTAGGCATGCTCCGGGCGGAAGGCGAAGACGATAGGCTCGCTGAACATGTGGACGGTCGCCATCGGGCCATACGCGCGATGGAGGCCTTCGAGAAAGGTCAGCGGATCGCGCTGGAACTGTGGCAGATTGCCGAAGACCGGGAAGCCCCTCGGCCCTGGCGGATAGGTATACGTCCTCTCTGTGACCATTGTCGCCATATCGCCTCCCGTTCTGTGCAAACACGCCCTCGCTCACCCTCATTCCCAATGAATGGGCGGCATGTATCTCGCCATTCGCATCATACATGAGCGGTTACTCATGTTTCAAGAAGCAGACGAGATTACCGCCAGAATTTCAGGACATTCTCAGGGGGCGCGCTGCCAAACGCAGAGGGCGGGTCGAGGGCGCCATTGCGCTCACGGTAGATTGGTGCTGGCCAGGGCCTCCAGGGTAGTCAGAATGCCGTCAACGCCTGGATCGAGCTGATCGGAATAGACCTGGCCGAAGCGAATGATCCCCGCGTGATCCAGCACGAACAGCGCACGCGCGCTAACTCCCTCGCGCGGACGGTATACGCCATACATCCGCGCGGCCGCTCCTCGTGGCTGGAAGTCGGCCAGGAGCGGGAAGTCAAGCTGCGCGTCGGCGGCGAAGGCGGCATGGCTCCAGGTCTGGTCGACAGAAATGCCGATGAGGCTCGCCCCATAGCGCGCAAATTCCCCCGCGTATTCCTGGTAGAGCGTCAGTTGTTCGCGCGAGACCGGCTCCCAGTCCGATGGGTAGAATACCAGAATGACGGGGTTCCCGCGTAGGCTGGAGAGCGACAGATGTGTCTGGAGGGCATGTTGCAGCGTGAAGTTGGGCGCGACGGTTCCCGCTGGGAGAGGCAAGAGCAGTCCGTTCAACTCCTGATCCATAATCTGTGGTTCCTCTGCTGTAATCCTCTGATGCTACGGGGAACATAAAATCCTGGCATCAGCATACGTTGACGCGTACACTGTGCGCCCCGTGTAGATACGCAGTCGTGGCTGGAAGAGGAAGACCGATCCCTGGTGGCCTGGACAGGAGGGCCGACACATCGGCGTGGCTCGGCCAGCGTCAGCTACAGCAGGCCGTCCCGCGTCGCGACCGCCACGGCTTGCGCGCGCGTTCCAACGCCCAGCTTGTTGAATATCGCGGTAAGGTGATAGTTCACCGTGCTGGTTGAGAGGAAAAGCTGCCGCCCGATAGCTTTATTAGACATCCCCTGGGCGACCAGACCCAATATTTCCCGCTGGCGCGCACTCAGCGAACTGGTTGGCCGCTGGGCATTGGCGGGTCCAGGCACTGATACGGCAGCAGCATGGGTCAGCGTCTGATCGACCTCATCCAGCAGCGCGAGCGCCAATGCGGCAATCGCCTGAAATGAGAGCGATTTTCCTTCGCGATAGACCGCTTCCAATCCTGCCTGCTGAATCCGCGCGCGCAATTCTGCCATGCTGTCTTTCACCACCGATTGCATGAGAGTCATCCCTGTTGCCTCGGTGTGAGCGTCGATGGCGCCCAGCAGCCGCGCGTGGCGGGTGTAATCGGTTTGGGACAAGGAATCCGGCCCGAGCGCATCGTTCAGGAGCGCCAGCGCCGTTTGCGCGCCGAAGCCGAGCAACCGGCGGTTATCCGCGGTCACCCCCGCTTCGATTCCCAGGCGAATGCGCCCAACCGCGCTCGCGAGATCGCCACGCCGCCACGCGAACCAGCCGAGATTGAGCTGGATGTTCACGGCGAAGAGCATATCGCCAGCCGCCTCAAACTGCGCCAGCGACTCCAGATAGATTGATATCGCCTGCTCGTCGGCGCCCTGCGCGAAGAGCGCCGCGCCCAGGAACATCAGCGTCATGCCAACTGGATGCGGATCGCCAAGGTCTTTCCCGCGACCGAGCGCCTCGCGGAGCATTGGAATGCTGGCCGATGCTTCCCCGGCATAGACCGCGCACAGGCCGAGGTAGGAGTATGCCTGCGCGATCTCGGTGGGATGTTGCCATCGTCGCGCCAGCGCCAGCGACTCATCGAGGGCCGCTCTGGCCCGATCAAATGCGCCCTGATACGTGAGCATCGCCCCTGCCCAGTATAACGCCTTGGATCGGAGCGCCGGGTCCGCTTCGGGCGCGCACTCTAGCGCCTCGCTGAGCCAGCGCGCGCCCTCGACCACATAGCCGCGCGTCCACCAGAACCAGCCCAACGCAGCGGCCAGCCGCAGTCCCGCCGCGCGCTCAGCCGCGCCATCTAGGCCATCCTGGCTCAGCAGCCAGCGGAGCGCCGCGCGTAAATTATTGTGCTCGCGTTCCAGGTGGAAATACCAGATGCGCTGGTCGCGTCCGCGCAGGTAGGGGTCGGCTCGCTCGGCCAGAGAAAGGAAGTAGTGCGCATGCGCCTTGCAAGCAGCCTCTAGCTCCCCCAGGCGCTCGAGCCGCTCCCAGGCATACTCGCGCACCGTCTCCAGCATGGAGAATGCCGGCTCTGAGTCCTCACCGCTCTCGTCTAGCCGGGGCGCTGGCAGCACCAGACTCTTTTCGGCCAGCGAGATGAGGCGCCCCAGGATGTCAGCCTCGTCGGCGTAGTCCGCCACCACCGTGGCGATGGCGGCAAGCGTGACCTGCCCGGAAAAGACGCCCAGGCAGCGGAAGAGTTGTTGCTCAGACTCGCTGAGCAGGTCGTAGCTCCACCCCACCGCGGCTTCGAGGCTCTGTTGCCGTTCAGGCAGGTCCGGCGCCTCCCAGCGGAGCAAGCGTAGCCGGTGGCCCAGCCGATGGGTAATCATGGGCAGCGAGAGGGTGTCGAGACGCGCGGCTGCCAGCTCAATGGCTAGCGGCAATCCATCCAGTTCAGATGTGAGGCGCGCAACCAGCGGAGCCTGTGTCGCGGTCATCGCAAAGTCCGCCCGCCGCGCCCGCGCGCGCTCGACAAAGAGCGCAATCGCGGGGATCGCTATTAGCGTCTCCTGAGGCGGAAGTGTCGTATTCACGTCGTGTACTGGCAGCGGCCCAACGCGCAACGTCCACTCCCAGCGCAGCCGTAGCGGAACCCGGCTGGTCACCAGCAGCGAAAGCCCAGGGCAGCTGGCCAGCGTATCGGCGAGCGCACTGGCGGCAGGCAGCACCTGCTCGAAGTTATCGAGCACCAGCAAGAGCGTGCGCTCGCGCAGGTAGTCGTTCAGGCGCTCTGATAGCGGTCTGCCACCTGTTTCGGAAAGCCCCAGCGCGAACGCGATCGTCGGCAACACCGACACCGCTTCGCGAACGGGAGTGAGATCGACGAAGACGACACCATCCGGGAAGCGCTGAGCAATTTGGGCGGCGGCGGTCAGCGCGAGCCGGGTCTTGCCTACGCCAGCCGGGCCAGTCAAGGTGAGCAGGCGCGCCCGCTCGACGGGTGTATCACCATCAGCGCCAGCGGTTGAGCCAGCGCCGGTCAATCGCTGGCGGATCGTCTCCAGCTCGCTCGCGCGGCCCACAAACAGGTTCGGCTGCGTTGACAGGTGATGTTCCGCCCGCCGTGGCATCGGCTGGTCGATTGAGCGTGTGGGAGATTCTGGTGGTTGCGCCGCCGCGAGCAACAGCGCCAGCTCGGCGCCGCTCAGCGATAACGCGTCCGCGAGCAGGCGCATAGAATCGGGGCGCGGAATACGGCGCTTGCCTCGCTCAAGCGCCCTGATCGTGTCGGGACTCAGTTGGGCGCGAACGGCAAGTTGCTCCTGGGTGAGCAGCGCCGCCACGCGGAAGCGCTTGAGCAGTGTCCCAAAGCTCGGTGAAGGGGGGCTTGCCAACCTGACCTTCCGCATTCTGACTATTCGCCGCGCGGACACGACTACGGCAGCATCATAGCACATGAGACAGCCCAACAATAGGACAACCCTGGCGTAGCGATGTCCCGGTAAAGTCCCGCTCGTGTCCCTGTGCCGACACGCGCTTCCGCGCCATATTGAACGTGCGAAGACGTTTGGGGCGCTCGAACGACGGCAGGCGCGGAGACGCATATATGCCGCGCATGAGCGCCGTCACAGAAAGAGATGAACCGCGCATGGCAACGCTTACTACCCACGAACAGCAAGAGATCGAGCGGGCCAACGCCTCGGGCCTACAGCCTGTCGTATTCGTCCATGGCCTTTGGCTGCTCTCCAGCAGTTGGGACAACTGGCGCCAGCTGTTTGAAGCCAACGGCTATATCACCCTCGCGCCCGGCTGGCCCGATGATCCCGAGACCGTCGCGGAGGCCAACGACGACCCAGAGGTCTTTGCTCACAAGCGCCTCCGGCAGATCACCGGACACTATCTTGAGGCGATTGGCCAGCTTGCGAAGAAGCCCGCCGTCGTCGGCCATTCCTTCGGCGGCCTGATCTCGATGATGATCGCCGGTCAGGGTGTCGCCACCGTGACGGTGGCCATCTCACCCGCGCCGTTCCGAGGCGTGCTCCCGCTGCCGTTCTCCGCGCTCAAGTCGTCATCCGCGGTGCTCGCCAATCCCGCCAACTACAACCGCGCGGTTGCGCTCACCTACGAGCAGTTCCACTATGGCTTCACCAATACGGTGGACGAGGACGAGGCCCACAAACTGTACGACGCCTATGCGGTGCCAGGCGCGGGTGCGCCGATCTTTCAGGCGGCGACCGCCAACGTCAACCCCTGGACCGAGGATCAGGTGGACACGAGCAATCCTGAGCGCGGCCCACTGCTGATTATCTCCAGCGACCAGGACCACACAGTCCCGTTCGCGATTGCCGAAGCCGCCTACAAGCGGCAGGTCAAGAACCCTGGCATCACCGAGATCAAGGAGATGTCGGATCGCGGCCACTCGCTCACCATCGACCATGGCTGGCGAGAAGTCGCCGAGACGGCGCTCGCGTTCGTCAAGGAGCATACGTCGAAGGATCAATAGGCGCAGATAATCGCGGGCAGCCTACAACCTCATCTCGTGGGGCGGTCTCGCCTCGACGTAAGCCATGGCAGCGGCCAATCCATCACGGTCGCTGCCATCGCCAATTCTCTGCCGCCCCATACAACAATTACACATGGTAGACTCTATGGCCGCCCTGAAGAGATCGCGGTCAAGCGCTGGAAGAATGGATGAACCGAAGGCAAGAACGAAGGAGAGCAGCATGGACCTGCATCTGACGGGGAAAGTTGCCGTCGTGACGGGCGCAAGCAAAGGCATCGGCCTGGCTGTGGCGCGGGCGCTGGCTGAGGAGGGCGCGCGGGTTGTCGTCGCCGCCCGCGAAAGTTCCGAGGACGTGTCCAACCTCGTCGAGCGGTTTCAGGGGCGCTTCGTTCCGGCGGATTTGAGCGCCCCAGATGGGCCTGCCCACGTGGTCGCTGAGGCGGTCGCGGCGTTCGGCGGACTGGATATCCTCGTCAACAACGTCGGCGCAACGCATCCACATCCGGGTGGATTTCTCACCGTCACCGACGAGGACTGGACCACGGCCCTGACGCTCAATTTTCTGGCGGCGGTGCGCACCACCCGCGCGGCGCTACCGCATCTGCTCGACCGCAAGGCGGGCAGTATCGTGACGATCAGCTCCGTCAATGCGTTCCTTCCTGATCCAGCCATCATCGACTATTGCGCCGCCAAAGCCGCACTGTCCAATTTCTCCAAGGCGCTCTCGAAGGAGGTTGGCCCGCATGGCGTTCGCGTCAATACGGTCAGCCCTGGCCCAGTCGCCACGTCGTTGTGGCTCGGCAAGGACGGCGTTGCCGAGACGTTCGCGCGCGCCAGCGGGGGTGAGCCAGAGGCCGTTGCCAAACAGGCCGCCGCGGGCATGGTGACCGGACGCTTCAGCCGACCGGAGGAGGTCGCCGATCTCGTGCTGCTGCTGGCGAGCGACCGCGCCGGCAACGTCACTGGCGCTGACTTCGTTATCGACGGCGGGCTTATCAGGACGCTATGATGACTGTGTGCGACATGGAGGTCTATGGACGATGGACAGCTACCTCAGAACACGAAAGGAGCGTACGATGAAAGCGATCCGTGTGCATGGACGTGGTGGGCCAGATCATCTCAGCTATGACGATGCTCCAAAGCCCCAGCCTGGTCCTGGCGAAGTATTAGTGCGTGTCGGCGCGACGGCCATTATCGCCACGGAGCTGACCTGGGATGAGACCTACCAGACAGCCGCTGGCGACCCACGCCCGCAACCACCTATCCCTGGCCACGACCTTGCCGGTGTGGTGGCGGAGGTTGGTCCTGGGGTCTCCGATCTCGCCATCGGCAACGAGGTCTATGCCCTGACGGCGTTTGACCGCGACGGCGCTGAGGCTGAGTACGCCATCGCGTTGCCGAGCGAGCTGGCGCCCAAGCCACGGAAGCTCGATATGGCCCAGGCGGCGGCGGTTCCGCTCTCAGCGCTGACCGCGTGGCAGGCGCTCTTCGTCCATGCGAACCTCTCCAAAGGGCAGACGGCGCTGATTCACGGCGGCGCTGGCGGCGTGGGCAGCTATGCGGTGCAGCTTGCCCACTGGGCGGGTGCACGAGTCATCACGACCGCCTCGACCCGCCATCACGACTTCCTGCGCGGTCTCGGCGCCGACCAGGTGATCGACTATACCACCACACCCTTCGAGGATGTGGTACACGATGCGGACGTCGTCTTCGATACGGTCGGCGGGGAGTCGCTGGAGCGCTCCTGGCGGGTCGTGAAAGACGGCGGCGTGGTGGTCTCCGTCGTCAGCCCACGTCCGGTGGACGATCCAACGAGAACCAGGGCGCGATTCGTCTGGTTCATCGTCGAGCCCAGTGGCGAGCAGTTGCGCGAGATTGGCACGTTGATCGACGCGGGGCAGATTCAGCCGATCATCAGCCAGGTCTTTCCACTTGCCGAGGCGCGCGAGGCCTGGAAAGCAGCGTCGAGCGGGCATGCGCAGGGCAAGATCGTCCTACGAGTGGAGGGGTGAGTGGATAAACATGCTTTAACGAATAGGGCCGAACCTCACTCCCAACCCCTCTCCTACGAGGAGAGGGGAGAGCATGTGCCGCCATCTGGCAGAATGGTCGCCCTGGCCCTCCCCTATGAGGGGAGGGTGGCCGAAGGCCGGGAGAGGTCAGCCCTTCACCCCGCCAGCAGCGATTCGAGCGCGCGGCGGGTGTAGGCGCGGACCATCCGCCGCCGCAGCGCAATCGTGCCCGACGTGTTGTCCATCGGGTGCGCCAGGCGGTAGGCTTCGTCAGCGGCGGCATCGAGCAGATCGGGCGTCCAGCGCTGGCCCCGCAGCATCTCGTCTACGGTGGGCAGGGCAACCGGATGGGTCGCGACCGCCTGGAGCACGACCCGCGCCTGCGCGCAGCGGTCGCCGTCGAAGCGCGCCGCCACGGCAACGCCAACAATCGGGAAATCGAACGAGCCGCGCACCCGATATTTGAGATAGGCTGAGAGCCAGCCATCGGCCAGCGGCGGCACGGTGACATCGCACAGCACCTCGTCGTCGCGCAGGCGCACCGGATGGATGCCGTCGTCGTGGTAGAGCGCGCTCACCGGGACAACACGCTCGCCGTCCCGCGCCGCAATGCGCACCGTCGCGTCCAGCGCGATGAGCACCGGGGCGGTGTCGCACGACGAGACGGCGTAGCAGCCCTGGCCGTTGGGGGCGACACGGCAGATATCACTCCCCTTCTTCAGGCAGAAGTCGAGCGCCTTGCGCCAACTGTCCGACTGGTTGTAGTAGTTGCAGCGCGTATCGAGGCAGAGGTTGCCGCCGAGCGTGCCCATGTGGCGCAGCTGCGGCGTGGAGACCGACTCCGCCGCCTGGGCCAGCGCCGCATAGCCCCCGCGCAGCAGCGGCGAGGCGGCGAGCTCCGCCAGCGAGACGCCCGCGCCAACGCGCAGCCCGCGCTCGGTATCACTCGCGATGCCCCGCAGTTCGCGCACGCCGCGCAAGCCCACCACCACCTGCGGCGTGAAGAGGCGATGCTTCATATTGGGCAGCACATCGGTCCCGCCCGCCATCAGCATGGCGCGCGCCTCGGGGTCTTTGTCAGCACCCCCGGCGGCTTCGCCCAACCAGGCAAGCGCCTCCTCGACGGTGCGGGCGGCGCGATACTCGAATGTCGGCAGGCGGTTCATAACGTCGGCGCCTCCTGGGAAACCCTGTTCGCCGCCCGTGCTGGATCCGGCTGTGGCTTCGGTGCGCCAGGCGCGGCGAGACGGCGCTGTTGCTCTTTGAGCGCGCGCGCAATCTTGTCGGGGGTGATGGGCGTGCTCTCGACTCGCGCCCCGATGGCGTCATAGACCGCGTTGGCAATCGCCGGAATGATCGGATTGAGCGGCCCCTCGCCCGCCTCCTTCGCGCCGTATGGCCCCTCGCGGTCCATCGTCTCGACGTGCATCGCGATAATATCCGGCGTGTCGTAGATGGTGGGCAGTTTGTATTCGAGCAGCGATGGCGCTTTGTGCAGCCCCTTGCGGAAGACCTGCTCTTCGAAGATCGCCTCGCCAAAGCCCATATAGGCGCTGCCCTCGATCTGCCCCGCCACCAGCGTCGGATTGAGCGCGCGCCCGCAGTCATGCGCCACCCAGAGTTTCTCGACCTTAATGTCGTAGGTCTCAGGGTCAACCTCAACTTCGGCGACACAGGCGGTATAGCTATAGGCGGGCGAGATGCCGACGCCCGCGCCCTTGAACTGCCCGCCGAGCTTGGGCGGTGTGTAGCTGCCGACGGCGCTCAGCGTGCCGTGGGTGGCCTCCGCCTTCTGCGCCGCCTCGGCAAACGAGACGAAATGCTCAGGAGCGTCACGAACAGAGATGCGGCGGGCGCTCGCCTCCAGCTGGTCGGGCGCGGCGTCGAGCAGCTCGCCCGCCGCCTCCAGCAACCACGCCCGCAGCTTGCGCGCCGCCTCGCGCGCGGCGTTGCCCGCCATGAAGGTGACGCGCGAGGAGTAGCTCCCCAGGTCCACCGGGGTCAGGTCGGTATCGCCCGCATGCACGCGAATATCCAGCAGATCAACGCCCAGCTCTTCGGCAACCACCGTCGCCAGCATCGTGTCGGACCCCTGGCCAATATCGGAGGAGCCGCAGAGCACGGCGACGCCACCGCCGCGGTCCACCTTGACGATGACGCCGGAGTGCGGCATGTCGTTCCAGTAGATCGCCTTGCCCGCGCCGGTCACATACGAGCTGATGGCCATGCCCATACCCCGGCCCACCGGGAGATGATGGCGGCGCTGCTGCCAGCCAGAGCTATCTACGACGCGGTCAACGCACTCCACCAGCCCGCAGCTGGTGACGCGCAGCCCGTTGACGGTGGTCGTATCAGGATCGATGGCAAGCTGCTTGCGATACGCCGCCGGGTCGAGTCCGAGCTGCTCGGCGATGCGGTCGAGCTGGCACTCGAAGGCATAGCGCGGCTGGGTCGAGCCGTGGCCGCGCTTGGGGCCGCAGGCGGGCTTGTTGCTGTAGAGCCGCATGCCGTCGAACTTGTAGCGCGGAATCTTGTAGGTCACGGTCAGCAACGCGCCGGTATAGTAGACCGTGGCGAGGCCATAGCTGGCGTACGCGCCGCCGTCGAGGAAGGTTTGCAGGTGGACGGCGGTAATCGTGCCGTCCTGCTTGACGCCGGTCTTCAGGATGATCTTGACCGGGTGGCGGCCGCGATGGCAGAGAAACGCCTCCTCGCGACTGAGCGTGAACTTGATCGGGCGACCATGCCGCCGGGCGAAGAGGCACGCGGCGAAGTCATAGGCGAACGGCTCGCACTTGCCGCCGAAACCGCCGCCCACTGCTGGCACGATGACGCGCAGGTGGCTCTGCGGCATCCGCAGCACCTTGGCGACCTCGCGGTGGATGTAATGCGGCGTCTGCGTCGAGGTCCAGAGGGTGATCTTGCCGTCGGCTCCAGAGTCGGCGACGCAGGCATGCTGCTCCATCGCGGCGTGGGTCGTCCCCTCGAAGAAATAGGTATCCTCGCGCACCAGGTCGGCCTCGTCGAAGCCCTCCTCCATGTCGCCGAACGACAGGTGAACCTCTTTCATCACGTTGCCGCGCCTGGTCTCGTCGTGAATCTTGATGTCCTCGTGCGCCAGCGACTCTTCGATGGAGAGCAGCGCGGGCAGCCGCTCGTACTCGACGTCGATCAGTTCCAGCGCGGCTTCGGCGGTCTCTTCGTCCACCGCGCAGACGGCGGCGACCGGATCGCCCACGTAGCGCACGCGGTCGACGGCGAAGGGATACTCATCCTGCGTCGTCGGCATGATGCCGTACTTCACGGGCAGGTCGGCGCCTGTGATGACATCGAGCACGCCGGGATAGGCGCGGGCGCGGCTGGTATCGATGCGGATGATGCGGGCGTGGGGATGCGGGCTGCGCAGAATGCGCCCGAAGGCCATGCGCGGCAGCTTGATGTCGTCGGCGTAGCGCGCCGCGCCGGTCACTTTGGCGTAACTATCTATCTTGGGCAGAGATTTGCCGATGAGCATCGTGATCTTCCCCCTTCTCGCCGCTAGCCAGCCGCCGTGGCATCGGCGGAGGCGCGCATGCGGGTCGCTGCCAGCTCGACGGCTTCGATGATTTTGGTATAGCCGGTGCAGCGGCAGAGGTTGCCCGCCAGCGCGGCCTTGATCTCGTCCTCGCTGGGCGTCAGATTGTGATCGAGCAGCCACTTGCCACTCATCAGGAAGCCCGGCGTGCAGTAGCCACACTGCGCCGCGCCACACTCGGCGAACGCCTGTTGCAGCGGATGGAGCGTGTTGCCCTCGGCCATGCCCTCGATGGTGGTGATCGCCTCGCCCTGCATCTCGATCGCCAGCGCCAGGCAAGAGAGGATGGGCACGCCACCGACCAGCACCGTGCAGGCGCCGCAGTGGCCCAGCTCGCAGCCGTGCTTGGTGCCCGTCAAATCCAGCTCCTCGCGCAGCACCTCGAGCAGCGTCTTCGTCGGCGAGGCCGCCACCTGCACCGTCTCGCCGTTGACGGTGAACGTCATCAGTTGTTTATCCATGGGTTCGCTCCCGTTTGGGATAGGCTTCGAGCTTGGCTACCGTTTAGCCGAGACGCGCAACGCTATGGGCGAGGCGAAAGGTAGGCGACCTTCGCGGCATAAATGCCGCGGCTAATCTCAGCGATTTAGCGCCCTCGCTAACGCCAGTATGTACGTTCCTGGATTAGCCGCGGCCTTCAGGCCACGATGCGCCCCAGCGAACATACGCTATCACCTGCTTCTCACTCCGCCAGCACAATCCGCCGCGCCTTCAGTTCATAGCGCGGCAGTGTTCCAGCCGCGACCGCCCGCACCGGCACGCGCAGACTGAGCGCCTGGCGCAGCGCCGCCTCGACGGCGGACACGGTCGTCTCAGGGCACTCAACTTCTAGCTCGATCTCGTCCATCGCGCCAGCCTTCAGCCGCGTGATGCGATACTCCTCGATCTCCGGGAAGCCGCGCAGCACATCCTCGATGCTGGAGGGATAGATGTTGACGCCGCGCACGATCAGCATGTCGTCCACCCGCCCCAGCACGCCGCCCGGCAGCGTCAGGTAGGTGCGCCCGCAGGGGCACTGTGTCGTGCCGCGCTGCACCAGGTCGCCCGTCCGGTAGCGGATGGCGGGGCAGCCCCAGCGGCCCAGGTTGGTCAGCACCAGCTCGCCGCGCTCGCCCTCGACCACCGGCTCGTTGGTGACGGGATCGAGAATCTCGGCGATGAACTCTTCCTCATTGACGTGCACGGCGTCCTGATTGATGCAGGTGAAGCCGTACGCGCCCATCTCCGTCATGCCGATATGGTCATAGGCGCGCGCGCCCCAAAGCTCCTCGATGCGCCGCCGCGTGTTGGGGATCGACGCGCCCGGCTCGCCCGCGTGCACGGTGACACGGATGTTTGACGTCGCCGTGTCGATGCCCTCGGCGCGGCCCACCTCGGCCAGATGCAACGCGTAGGTTGGCGTGCAGATGAGCACCGTCGCCTGCGTCTCCATAATCGAGCGCAGCCGCTGCACGGAGGTCTGGCCGCCGCCGGGGATCACCAGCGCGCCAACCCGCTTCGCGCCCTCATAGGCCGACCAGAAGCCGATGAACGGCCCAAACGAAAATGCCAGATAGACGATATCGTCACTGGTAACGCCCGCCGCATGCAGGATCACCGTCCAGCAGTCCGCCCACCAGTCCCAGCTCTCGGTCGTATCGAGGATTTTGAGCGGGCGCCCCGTCGTGCCGGAGGTCTGGTGCAGGCGCACATAGTCTCGTAGCGGGAAGCTCAGATTGCTGCCATAGGGAGGAAATTCGCTCTGATCGCGCACCAGGTCGGCCTTATTCATGAAGGGCAGGCTCGTGAAATCGGCGAGGTCGGCAAGCGGCTGATTGGCGCGGTCACCCAGTCGGCGCTGATAGAACGCATTGCCGGGCAGCACGCGTCCCAGGCCATTGCGCAGGCGGTTGAGCTGGAAGGTCGCGATCTCGTCGCGGCTGGCTGCCTGGAGCATGGGCCGCGCGCTTCCACGCTGACTGACCGACGACGCGGGATGCGAGTACATCGTGCCAACCTCCTGCCCTCTCAGCATATCAGCAACTCTCAGTTCGTGCGGCCGGGTCATGCTATGAGATCGTCAGCGCGATGCGTCCATGGCCTGCGCGATGGCCTCCGCCTCATCGCGGAGCAGCTCGCCTGCGCGGATCATGGCCTCGCCATCGAGGCGCGTGGCGAACCCCACCACCCACAGCAGGCCAGCCAGCGTCCCACCCAGCCCGCGAATCGGCACGGCTACCGCGTTGACCCCGGCCAGATATTCCTGATGGTCCATACCAACACCGCTCTGCGCGGTCACTGCCACAGCCGCCAGCAACTGATCAGGGTCGGTGATGGACTGCTCGGTAAAACGCGGCAACGGATGCGCGCGCAGATACTCCTCGCGGCGAGCGGACGGCCAGGACGCCAGCACCACGCGGCCCACCGCGGCGGCAAGCAGCGGCACGTGGGTGCCGGGGGCGGCGGAGATATGCAGCGCCGACGGGCCATTCTCGGCATTACAGCACTCGACGATGCGCACGCGATCCCCCTCGACCCGGCCCAGGAAAATCGTCTCGCCAATCTCACCTGCCAGGCGGCGCATGCCCGGCAGCGCGAAGCGGCGCAGCCCCGCACGCTGGCTATAGGCGAGCGCGAGATCGTAGATGCGCGGCCCGACCACATAGCGGCGACCATCCACCTGCTCGATGGCGCGCGCTCGTTCCAGCGACTTGATCAGCCCGTGCAGGCTGCCCTTGCTGATGCCGAGCGCGCGCACCAGCTCGGAGAAGGTCAGCCCATCTTCGGAGGCGCTGAGCAGATCCAGCAGCCGGAAGGTGCGCTCGACCATCGGCGTGGACGCGCCCGTTGTGGCGTCGCCCGCCTGCCGCGTTTTGCGTTGTTCAATATGGCGAACTGATGGTTCCGTCATGTCAACAATTATGGTTTGATGATAGCTAGATGTCAACCCCGTTGATTCGAGCCAGGGGGATTGACAAAATGTCGCGGAACGACAAAACTTATGACACCAAATTGCTCGACGCCTGGGCACGTTTCACAATAAGTGCGAATGCGCGCCGGGACTTTGCGCAATAGACATTCGGCATCTAATTGCTTTATCAAGTAGCCTGGGTGTTCGCGATGACGGATATCTCGCGTCTTGACATTTCACAGCCTGTCGAACATACTTGCTCTCATTAACGAACGAGCCGTTCGCCATTGCGAACATCACGCGGTTTGCTGCATAGCGTGCTCACGCCATGCCACCGTAGCGATGCGAAAGGAGGTCTCAACAACCGGCATCGATTCTTTGGTGACAGCGCAACCTGCCAGGAGCTTCCTCTCGTCGTCAGGCCTCACACAGTCTGTGCTGGCCATGTGCTCTTTACGCCGGGGATCCGGCGCCGCACACTGAGTTGAAAGCAGGTGGTATCATGTCAGCTCCTTCCCGCTCCGCGGGCCAGATCGCTGCACGCCTGGACCGCATCACCGTCTGGGCTTTGCCATTCGCGTTCCTGTTCACCATCGGTCTGGGCTTCCTCTTTACCTTTTACGACATCTTCGATATCAATGTCTCGTTCATCCAGACCTGCACGCAAATCGTGCCGAAGTGTCTGGCCGGCCCGCCGCCGGGAGCCACCAGTCTACCGCCCGGATTCGTCGAGGCGTCCGACAAGATCGGCCTACCCGTGCTGTGGAACCTGATCGGCTATGTGATCGGCGCATTGAGCCTCGGCCCGTTGGCAGACCGCTTCGGGCGGCGCAATATGCTGCTGGTCACGCTGTTGATCACCGGCCTCGGCTCGCTGGCCACCGCCTTCGTCGGCAACTACGGCTCGCTGGATACCCTCTGGCCGGGCGGGGCGTACACGACGTTTATCATCGCCCGCACCATCACTGGCATCGGCATTGGCGCTGACCTGGCAATCGTCAACACCTACGTCAACGAGGTCGCTCCGCAGGGCGGGCGCGCCAAGTATACATCGCTCATCTTCTTCTGCTCGGCGCTGGGCGCGTTCGTGGGCATCTGGCTTGGCCTCATCCTGACTACGCCCGCGGCGGCCTTCCCGCTGGGTCTCTCCTTCGCGCAGGTGACCGTGAACCCCAATACGGGCGTCTTCCTGGGCGACGGTTGGAGGATCATGTACATCGTCGGCGCGGCGCTGGCGCTCATCGGCATTTTGTTGCGCGTACAACTACCCGAGTCGCCGCGCTGGCTAGCGGTACGCGGACGCATCGCTGAAGCGGATGCTGTGGTCGTTGATATGGAAAAGCGCGCGTCGCGAAAGCAGACGCTGGCGCCGGTCGGCGCCGACGTGCCGATGCCGACACGCGAACCGCGCGCGGGCTATGCCGAGATCCTGACCAATCCGCTGTACTTGAAACGTGCCTTGCTGGTGCTGGCCGTCTGGTCGTTCGCCTACGTGACCGTCTACACGATCGCCGCTGGCTTCACCTCAGTCCTCTCGTCGCTGGGCTACCCACCTCCCGAGGCGGGTCTCATCGCGGCCATTGGCACTATTGGCTTCATAGCCTGCGCCGTAGTCGCGTACTTCTTCAGCGAGCGGCTGGAGCGCAAGACATGGCTGCCGATTGGAGCAGTGATCACGATAATTGGCGGCGTGATGATCGCGCTTGCTGGACACGCGGCCTCACCAACCGAGATTCCCTGGGTGGCGTTCATTGGCGCGGTGATCCTGTTCTTCGGCTTCAACGTCTGGGTGCCGATGACCTATACCTGGTCGACCGAGAACTTCCCCACGCGCGCACGTACGACGGGCTATGCGCTATCCGACGGCATTGGGCACGTCGGCGGTGGTATCGGCCTGGTGCTCATCGTGCCGCTGCTGGGAGGGCTGGGGGCGCTACCGGCGTTCCTGGTCATCGCCGCCTTCCTGGTAGTTGCGGCCATCCTGGCCCAGTTTGGCGTCTCGACGCGCAAAGAGACGCTCGAACAGATTGCTCCATAGTTGTAAGGATACGCAAGTGGTCGCCAGGGCGTCGGTGCGTCCTGGCGGCGATTGTGCGATAAGAGTCACCGAGGAGGTGGCATGATTGCGCGCAGTCCGGACCCGGACATCATCATCCCGGACATATCGTTCGCGCCCTACGTGCTGCGTCAGTCAGAGCGGCTGGCTGATAAGCTGGCGCTGATCGATGGGGTCGATGGCCACGCGTACACGTACAAGGAGGTAGCCGCCATTGTGCGCCGTCTGGCGGCTGGCCTCTCCCGCCGTGGTTTCGGCAAGGGCGATGTGTTGGCGCTCTTCAGCACCAACTGCATCGAATATCCGCTGGTTTTCCTCGCCGCCGCGCTGCTAGGCGGCACGACAACCACCATTAACCCGACCTACACCATTGGCGAGCTGGCCTCCCAGCTCAACGACGCTAGGGCGAGGTATCTGGTCGCTGCGCCAGCGGTCGTCGAGAAGGCACTGGAAGGAATGGCACAGTCGCGCGTCGAGGAGGTGTTCGTTCTGGGCGAGCCGCTGACGGCGACTCCAGCAATAGAGGCTACAGCAGCAGGCCCAGCAGGCCGCGGCAGTCTGGTGAGCCGCTGGCTAGGGCTTGGGCGAGGGGCAAAGGGCCAATCCGTCCAGGAGGCCAGACCCGCATCTGGCGCAACGCCACTCATTGCACTGCTGGCGAGCGACGGAGAGGTGCCAACGGCAGCAATAGATGTCGCCGAGGATGTGGTGGCGCTACCCTATTCCAGCGGCACGACTGGGCTGGCGAAGGGCGTGATGTTGACCCATCGCAACCTGGTGGCGAACCTCTGCCAGATGGAAACATCCGGGCTGGTGACCAGTGAGGATGTCGTCATCGGCGTATTGCCCTTCTACCACATCTACGGCCTGACGGTAATCCTGGCGCAGGGCCTCGCCAACGGGGCAACCATCGTCAGCTTGCCACGCTTCGACTTCGCTCAGTTTCTGCAGACGCTGCAGGATCGGCACGTGACAGTCGGCTTCATGGCGCCGCCGATCATGCTGGCACTGGCCAAACAGCCACTCGTCGACAACTACGATCTCTCGCGCCTGCGTATCGCCATGTCCGCCGCGGCGCCGCTGGCGCGGGAGGTGGAGGAGACCGTCGGTCGGCGCCTGGGATGTGTGGTCGTGCAGGGATGGGGCCTGACCGAGACCAGCCCGGACGTGACACTCAGCCCGGTCAACGCAGCGCTTGCCCGGCTCGGATCGGTAGGCCGATGCATCCCAAACTCCGAGTGCAAGGTAATCGATATTGCGACAGGGGCTGAGCTGGGACCGAACCAGGCGGGTGAGATCTGGGCGCGCGGGCCGCAGATTATGAAGGGTTATTTGAACAATCCCGCCGCCGCCGCCGCTATGCTGGATGGCGAGGGCTGGCTGCACACCGGCGATATCGGCTACTTTGACGACGACGGATACTTCTTCATCGTCGACCGGCTAAAGGAGCTGATCAAATACAAGGGCTACCAGGTGGCCCCGGCGGAGTTGGAAGGCATACTGCTGACGCATTTGGCCGTCGCCGACGCGGCGGTGATTCCTTGCCGCGACGAGGAGGCGGGCGAGGTGCCCAAGGCACTTGTGGCGCTCAAGCCGGGAACAACAGCCACCGCCGACGAGCTGATGGCCTATGTCGCCGAGCAGGTTGCTCCCCACAAACGCATCCGGCGGCTGGAGTTTATCGACCAAGTGCCGAAATCGCCATCGGGCAAGATTCTGCGGCGTGTGCTAGTGGAGCGCGAACGCGCAACGTAGGCCATCCATCCCGCAAATACCGCTGCCTCCGGGCAAGGTATGCATGATGCGCCTTGTCCCGGGGGCCATGTCAGTTTATGGCGATGTGGAGGTGATTCAATGATCGTGCTTTGAACCAATTGTCAGCACCGCCACAATAGCCGCAACAACCACCAGAACGACAAGCGCCACGACAAGGGCCGCAACCGGTGAAATACTCACCATATCCTCTCCCTCTCTTCACTCTCTTCACTCATGCTAGGTCGAGATCAGCGGGATCGCCAGCAACGCTAGCAGGACGCCCGTCGCCTGGATGCGCTGCACTCGCTCGCGCAGCACCAGCGCCGCCAGCAGGACAGTGGCCGCGGGATAGAGCGAGGAGAGGATGGCCGCGATATCGAGGCGACCGCTATGAGCAGCCAGCACGAAGAAGGCATTGCCAACGGCGTCGAGGATGCCCGTGGCCACCACTAGACCCGCGACGTTCCTCCCTGGCAGGACTGGCTGCCGCCGCGCCAGCAGCACGCCCAGCAGGAAGATGACCGCGACGAAGCGCGCCATCGCCAGCGGCCAGAAGACGGCGCCCGGGCTGACACGGCTGATGAGGATGAAGAAGCAGCCAAACCCGCAGCCCGCCAGCAGGGCCAGACCGATTCCTTTGGGCGACCCTCCGACGCGGTCTGGACGCGATATCAGCCCAATGGCGAGGAGCGCCAGCACGAAGCCGCCCAGCTGTAGCGGATGGGGAAGTCCGGTAGTGAAGATGCTGAAGAGGACCGGGAGCGTCGCCGTCAGGATGGCCGAGACGGGAGCGGCCAGTCCCATCTTGCCCGTCGCGAGGGCGGAATAGAACGCCAGCAGCCCCAGCACGCCCGCCACACCAGCCAGCCCGCCCCAGAGCAGATCGATAGGCCGGGCGAATGGCTCGCGCCAGATCAGCGCCAGCGAGACCAGCAGCACCAGCCCTATCGTGTACGCCCCGACGATGACGCTGGAGGCATTGGCGCGGCGTGAGGCGAGTCCGCCGCTAAAATCACCGCTACCCCAGCACAGGGAAGCGCTCAGGCCAAAGACAACGGTGGCGAAGAGGTGATCCATGACCAAACCTTAGAGTTCCTAGCAAACCCCGTGCTTAGCCGCGGCATTTATGCCGCGAAGCTGGCCTACTCCCATCAGTGCCACTGGGGCATGACGGTTCTATGAGGCGTTCTAAGACAAATAGTGCGAGGCCTGAAAACGCGCCCCAGCGCAACGCGGCGCGGCCAAGAGTTGCCGCGCCTAAGATATAGTCTATCACCGCAGCGGCGAGTATTTCCCACCGCCGCTATTTGGATAGAGCGCTAGAAGCGCCAGCGAGTAGCGCCGTATGGCTCCTCAGTGGCCACACCATACGCTACAACAGGTGTCATGACATAAAGGTTCCAGGGGGACGGCCCGGCGCTCGGCGCGCTGTAGGCGGCGGTGATAGCGTCGTCGCCCGCGCTGGCTGGCCACCCCTGCGCCGCGTAGCGCTCCGCGATGCGTTGCAGCGTGGCCCGGTCGGTCACCCGCGACGCTGTCCCTTCGATGACAAGGTCGAGCGTCGGAAGGTTGACCGAGATGGTGCAGTTCGGGTTCTCGGCCAGGTTGCGGCTCTTGCGGGTTCCTTCGCCACTCGTGAAGTAGAACGTGCCGTCAGTCCAGAGCGCGCCTACTCCCGCAACGTGTGGCCGCCCGTCGGCGGAGACAGTTGCCAGCCAGAACGTTTTCTTCGCGTCGGTTGTGGCGATGTTCTCCAACTCTTCGAGCGCGCGCGACCACGGAATCGGCGGGTCGCCATAGATGTCGAGGTTTTTCTGGTCCATACCGTGTTCCTGCATCGCTACCCCTCCTTCGATGTCGGTTCGGCCATCTGATACGTTGCAATCACCACACCAGTAGTTGTCGTCACGGTGTTGGCCAGCCGGAGCCTGGCGAATGCGCTGCCATCGGCAAAGAGACGGCGGCCCGACCCCAGTACCAGCGGGTGGATGAGCAGCACAAACTGGTCAATCAGGTTGTGCCGCATCAACGACTGGATCAGCTCGCCGCTGCCCAGAATCACAATATCCTTCCCTGGCTGCTGCTTGAGGCTCGCCACCGCCCGCGCGACGTCACCTTTGAGCAGTGTCGAGTTCTGCCACGGCAGCGGCTCTGTCAGTGTCGTCGACGCCACGTACTTCTGCGCGTTGTTGAGCACCTCGGTATACGGGTTGTCGGTGCGGTTGGGCCAGACGGCGTAGAAGTCCTCGTAGGTCCGTCGCCCGAGGAGCAGCGCGCCGCTGGTGGACATTCCCTCGCCCATCGCGCGAGCCATGACCGCGTCGTTATACGGCAACGCCCAGCCGCCATGCTTGAATCCGCCGCGCGCGTCTTCATCGGGCCGGGCGGGCGCCTGCATGACGCCGTCCAATGTCACGTTATTTACAACAACGACTTTGCTCACGTAAAGCGCCTTTCTACTGAGTGCTCCTGCAACATTTCGCGCTACACCAGCGCCCATAGGGGTGGAGTCCACTTATTGAGCACCATGCGCATCGTGCACGGCTTCTTCCATCTTGCGCCTTTCACGTGCCGCTCACTCCAGGTACACTTCGTCCACGTAACACCAGCGCCAGTCCTCGCCCGGCTCGAACGACTGGATAATGGGATGGCCGGTCGCGTGGAAGTGTTTGGTCGCGTGCCGGTTCTTCGAGTTGTCGCAGCAACCAATATGACCGCAGATCAGACATTCGCGCAGATGAACCCAGGTATCGCCCATCTCCAGGCATTCCTTGCAGCCGTTGCCGCTCGGCGTCACGTCGCGAATCTCATCCAGGTGCGTGCAATGCGTAACCATGCGATCCTCCTTGCGGGCACGTTGCTGTGTGTCATACCTCATGGGGATATGTTAGTCCATCGGGTCGCGGTGGCTCTCAAACGCTGCGAAGATGCGCCTCAACCTGCGACCAGAAAGCGACGAGTTGCTCGCGGACATCCTCAAATGAGCCATCGAGGACGAGCAGGAAGCAGGGACGCCCGGCCTCTATCATCGCCTGCCAGGTACTCACCGCCTGCGCGTGGAGGAACGCATTGGTGTAGTTGCCTAGAATGCAGACTTCGGACTCCCGCGCGACGAACCGCAAACTCACCAGAGAGGGCGGCCCATCCATCTCGCTCTGCTCTGTCGAGTGATAGGCGGCGGGCGCCTGCCGCAGCTTCACCGGAACCCCGAGCAGCGTGTTTCCAATGGAGTGCGCCTGCTGCCTCATCAAGCCGAGCAAGTCGGCTTCCACTGCTCCATTGACCGTCACATCCAGATATCCCAGCGGTAACTGCCTGGACGCCTCCGCTAGCGCCCGCGCGAAGACGTGCGCCGGTTGAGACGTGGCGGCATCTGGCTCCGATGCGACAACCCCGGCGGGAGCCAGCAGGGCCAGCATCCCCTCATGCGCGACTGGCTGCCAGCCCGTGGCGATGCTCAGCGGATCCGGCTGCTCGCGTAATGCACGCGCCCGCGCCTTGTAGTTCTCGACGGCGGGCTGACCAGCGAACGGAATCCGGTGCAGGTAGCCATAGAGCGCCGTGGTCAGTTGCCAGCCAAGGAAGCCAGCAGCCAGAGCTGCCAGCCGGGCGCGTGGCTCCGTGCTTGCAAGCCCAGGTTGGAAGAGCGTAAAGGGATCGCCCTGTCGTGCGGGCGCTTCGGTCGCAGCGCGCACCCGTGGCATGCCATCTTTGTGGTAGCCCGGCGCCGCGGTGTTCAACGTCTGCTCCTCGAAGACAACGATGCCCTTGCCGCCCTTGCCGAGACTCTCCTCCATCAGCTGCTCCAGCCAGGAGACGAAGATGCCCCAGCCTTCGGGCATGCTCACGAGCGCCCGGCAGGCGCCATCGCTGCTGGCGGCGCTCAGCGCGGCGGCAAGCCGCACGAAGGGATGCTCAGAAGGGCGCGCTGTGGCCAGATCGAGGTCGTAAGCGTCCCAGGCGTTCCGTAGCACCGCCCGCAATTGCCCCGGCTCAGCGGAGTTACCGGTGAGATAGAGCGCTGCCGGGAGAAGAAATACCCGCGTTCCAGGCGCGCTCATCCGCCCAGGCGTGCCGGTCCTGCCGTCGAGTTGGAGCGGACGCGTCGGCGCCTGATGCTCACGCGCGAAGGCATCGAGATAGGAGCCGGGGAGCGTCATCACGAGCAGATGGTCCGCCGGGCGCAGGCCTGCCTGTTCGAGCAGGTCAGCGAACCAGGTCAGATGGGTAATCGGCTCCTCCGAGGTCATCCCCATCGCGACGCCGATCATCATCACATCGCGTAGGAGTGTCTGGAGGAATGTGGCGTCTGGTTGCCCAGTCGCAGGCGGCACCTCAAGCCCCTTCGCCGCAGCAATCGCGCGGATGATCGCGTTGAGCGCGGCAGGATCGGTGCTATCCAGCGGATGAATTGTGATGGCATCTCCGTCAGCATCACGCCCGCCACCGAAGCCAAGATCGCAGAGCACCCGCACCGTCAGCACCGAGCCGCCCATGCCCGCCCAGATGATGTGACAGATGCCACGCGCCCGCAGCGCGCGCGCCTCGGCCTCGACGTCCTCCAGCGCATCGGGGTCGGCAAGCAGACGCGCGACCGCCTCGACCCAGTCGAGCTTGAGCACGCCGTTCTCGCTCCCCAGCGCCGCCATCAGACCCTCGCGCCGCCGCAACTGGCCGACCGCATCCTCGACGATGAGTTGCTGTAGCGCGTGTTGCATCGCGTCTTCGCTCGCCACGGGGCTGCGCCGCCTTTCTATGCATGCCGGAGCGTCTGGTCACTCACCGCGCAGACGGTACAGCCGCTCGCCCGCGTGCGGCACATAGAGGATGCCGTCGGCTTCGCGCCCCATCCGCGCCGCCGGGTCAATGGCGCGATAATCGGCGTAGCCTAGATTGATGCGGCGGCAGCGCTCCTCCGGGATGCCCGTCGCCAGCGTGACCGCGATGCGCGGCGTCTCAATGCCAGTGGCGGCATCGTACGCGCCAAGCCCTTTGACGTGCGTGCTGTGCGCCAGAATCATCCCCGGTACATCCTTGAAACGCTCCCACTGCTTGAGGAAGTAGTCCCTGACGTGGTAGCCGACCTCATCGATCAGCGCGCCATGCGTGTAGGAGACCTCGGTGATGTGCGGCGCGTAGATGATGACCTCACCCCCGTCGGCGATCACCGGCTCGGTCTTATACATCGCCTTGGCCGCCGTCCACAGGTCATCGTAGATCGTCGCCGGAGCCGAGAGCACCCGCTGAAACGGGCGGCCCACGTAGGTGATATCGAGCTGCGCCGAGAGGTCCGCCGCCGCGCTCCACGCCTCGGTGAGCGAGCCGATAAAGAGACCGTGAAGCTCCTTGCCCTGCATCACCAGCGCCAGACAGACGACTGGCCGCGCCACAAACTGCGCCGCCCGCGTGATGATGCGCCGCACCGGGGTGTCCTTGACGCCGATGGTGTGCATGCTGGTCACCAGCGCGCCGAGCCAGTGGGTGAAGTTGATGATGTCCGGCCCCGCGATGCCGGGGAAGAGATACTTCGCGCCGCCAGAGAACCCGGCAACCTCATGCGGAAAGACCGGCCCGCAGATCAGCACGAGGTCATACGCGCTGATCAGACGGTTGAGCGTCACCGGCACGTCCTCGGCGAGCAGGCCATCAGTTAGCGTGGCCGCCTCCTCGCGCGAGATGACGCCGATGGTCTCCAGCTCATGCGGATTGTTCCATTCATGGTTGAAGATGCGCACGTTGGGGTAGCGCTCGGCGCGCTCGGCTGCCGTCGCGCCCACCAGGCGATCGATGGCGTCCGGTGACATTGGCGGATGCGTCCCCAGCGCGATCAGGTAATCTAGCTGCGCGACCCGTCGCCCGAATTGCTCATAGAGCAGACGAAAGAGGAGTGGGATTGGCGCGGTGCGCGTCCCATCGGGAACAATGACCAGCATGCGCTTGCCGGTCGGGTCAAGCGCGTCACCGACGAACAGATCGGCATCCGCGGTGGCAAGCACATTCCGCACATCGTCCGGCGTGAGCGCGGTTGTGGGTGAGCTTTTCCCAAGCACCATGATGCTGCCGCTCCTGTCTCTTTCTCTTGCTCAGTTTCTCCACGCTAGACGCCGCTGAATGAAGAGAAGCCGCCATCAACCGGGACGACAACGCCGGTAACGAACGCCGACGCCGGGCTGACCAGCCAGAGCAGCGTGCCGACCAGATCCTCCGGCAGCCCCAGGTGGCCTGCCGGTGTGTGGCCGATGATCGCCTGCCCGCGAGGCGTCGGCGCGCCGTCTACATCCACGAGCAGATAGCGGTTCTGCTCGGTCAGGAAGAAGCCGGGAGCGATGGCGTTAACGCGGATGCGTGGGCTATATTCCTGCGCCATATGCACGGCGAGCCACTGGGTGAAGTTGGCGACGGCGGCTTTGGCCGCGCTGTAGGCCGGGATGCGAGTCAGCGGACGCAGCGCGTTCATCGAGGTGATGTTGACGATACAGCCCTCGCCGCGCTCCGCCATGGCGTGCCCAAACACCTGGCAACACTGGAACGTCCCGGTGAAGTTCAGCGCGAAGACGGTATTGACCGCGCTGGCATCCAGATCGAAGAAAGTCCGCTCAGCCGATGTAGTCGCCGCGGGCGAGTTGCCACCCGCCGCATTGACCAGAATATCCACTGGCCCGAACGCGCTCGTGACCTGCTCGCACGCGCGCTCGATGGCGGCGCGGTCCAGCACATCGCACGCGATGCCAATGGCCGAACCGCCATCCGCCTGAATCGCTTCAGCCGCCGCAGCCTCCGTTTCGGCGTGACGCCCCAGAATGGCAACGTGTGCGCCTGCCCGCGCGAGGCCCAGCGCCATGGCGCGCCCAAGCTGGCCGCTGCCGCCCGTGAGGACGGCGACGCGCCCGCGCACGTCGAAGAGCGCCTGCCCGCCGCGTTCCGCCTCCACCATGTTGCTACCTTCCGACACGGCTGCTCCGCTAACATTGGGAGCCATCCCCAACCTAATTCTACATCCGCCGGGCAGTCGTGTCGGTGGCGTGTTGTTTCGCGGATGGGGTTCGCGGATGGGGTTCGCGGATGGGGAAGGCTACCGCACGCCTAGCAGGAGCTCGATCACCAGCTGGTCGAGCGCCTCGTAGGGCTGGCCGCGCGCGCCGAGCGCCTGGCGGTCGAAGACGCGCGCGCCGAGCGCCTGGGCCGCCTCGCGCGAGTACGGCTCCGCGGCGGCATCCTGCGCGCGAATCTGGCCCAGCAGTCCCTGAATCTCGCCATCCTCCGCGAAACGCCTGGCCTTCTCTTTGAGGATGAGATAGGTCCGCATGCAGCCGCGCGCGAACGCTTTGACATCGTCGGCATTGGCGGTGCGGTAGGCATGCGCGTCGAAGTGGCGCGAGCCATCATAGCCAACTGATTCGAGAAACTGCACCAGGAAGAAGGCCGCCTTCGGATTCTGCGCGCCAAAGCGGAAATCCTGGTCGTAGCGACCAATCACCTGATCGTTGAGGTCGATGTGGAAGAGCTTGCCCGCGTCCCACGCCTGCGCGACCGCGTGCAGGAAGTTCAGCCCGGCCATCGTCTCGTGCGCGACCTCCGGGTTGACGCCCACCATCTCAGGGTGATCGAGCGTCTGGATGAAGGCCAGGGCGCTGCCCACCGTCGCGAGATAGATATCGCCGCGCGGCTCATTGGGCTTCGGCTCCAGCGCGAATCTGAGGTCGTATCCCTGATCGCGAACGTAGCCGGAGAGAAAGTTGAGGGCATCGCGCATTCGCTTCAGGCCATCGAGCGGCGATTTGGCGGCATCGGTCTCCACCCCCTCGCGCCCGCCCCAGAAGACGTAGGTCTTCGCCCCAAGCTCGACGCCCAGGTCGATGGCGCGCATCGTCTTCTGCAAGGCATAGGCCCGCACCTGCGCATCATTGGACGTGAAGGCGCCGTCCCGGAAAGCGGGGTCAGTGAACAGGTTGGTCGTCGCCATCGGCACAACCACGCCGGTATCACTCAGCGCCTGCTTGAAGTCGCGCACGATGTGATCGCGCTCGGCGAGGGTGGCATCAATGGGAACGAGATCGTTGTCGTGGAAATTGACGCCCCACGCCCCAACCTCGGCCAGCAGATGCACCAGCTCGACCGGCGAGCGTGGCGCGCGCACCGGCTCGCCAAAGGGGTCGCGGCCAATGTTGCCGACGGTCCAGAGGCCGAAGGTGAACTTATCGGCCGGAGTAGGGGTGAAATCGGTTTGCGTATCTGGCATAGGTAACAAGCCTCCAATTCATTGTAGCATGCCCTGTTCGAATGGTCCGAAGGTCGTAACTCTCCATCAGCGCATGCCTACTGTCTAGCGCCTATACTCTCCGTGTTTTGCACTTTTGGCTCATGGCAGCCACGGAGAGACTTGTTACGATGCACACCACGCCACGACGGTCGAAACAGCATGAAGGCGCAATTTCCCCCGTATTCTTCCGGAAGGGAGGTCCGAGCCCACTTCGGGCGCTGATGAGCCCATTCTGGCACAGATTTTGATGCGCATCTCTGAGTCATGCCGTCTCCATTGGCGTATGCGCGGCAAGTCGATACCGGGCCACCCGCCGGATGCCCTATGAAGCTGGCAGCGAGGCCAGGCTGGGACGACCGCTGAAGCGTGGGGCTGGACCTGCTGAGCCAACGCCAGTCTCGTGCGGCAACGTGATAGTGAGGATGAGAGAGGGGCAAGCAGATGAAACGACCGCGCGGCGTGATCATCATCGGATGTCTGCTGCTCTTGCAGGGTCTGGTCTTGAGCGCGGTGGTCGCGGCCATAATCCTGGCCTTTACCCGCCAGTTGCCCCCAGACCTTGTCATCAGCCTCGAAGGCATCTCGCCACTGAACTGGGCGAGTGTCGGCGCGAATGCGGTCGTCGCCGTTCTCTCGCTCGTCGGCGGGGTCGCGCTGCTGTTGGCGCGCCCATGGGCCTGGACATTGGCGCTGTTAGTGCAGGGGTATTCGCTGGCCGTCGATCTGTGGGGCGTCTATCAGGGGCGGACACCCTACCTGGAGATGGTTATCCCCATCGTCATCATCTTCTACCTCAACACCCGTTCGGTATCGCGCTACTTCGAGAGCTTGCGGCATCGTACGAGCGTCCGGCCTCACACCGCCCCAACTGCCCTGAATACGCAGAACGCCAGCGCTGGACCGCTTGTGCCAGGCGATAACACCCTCGTGCCAACACTAACGCCAACACGAACTCAGCCCGACCAGCAGCCAGTGCGCCACGAGAGCGCGCAACGCTCATAGAACGCGGCAGACGAACGATGACCATGCAACACCTTACCAACAATGATCTGGCGCTGTTGCGGCGCTTTGAGCCCATCCTGTGTTTTAACCGGGGCGAGCAGTTCTATCCGATGAGCGCCGATCTCTATCTGAGGCAGGCCGGCCTCTGGCGCCATCGCCCCGACGCCGATCCAGCGCTGCTTGTGCCGCCTGGCAAGCTGGATGATGCGACCCTGATGGAGCGTTGCGAAGAGATTGCGGGCGCCGTCTACTACCTGCGCGTCGCGCATGCTGCATCGCTCGCCGAGGTCCGTGCGTTTCGCCATAGCTCCACCCTGCGAGATTTCCACACGGGGCCGGGGCGCCTTGTGCGTGTCGGCTTGCTGCCCCGCTTTCTCGATCTGTTCTTCTCGCTCTCGCTGCTATTGCGTGGCAACACGCCCGGCGGCCTGGCCGTCGGCGCCGCACAGCGTTACCAGATCTTCGAGCAAGGGTCGGGGAGCCATCGTGGAACCTGGTATCACGGACGGGTCGTGCGCCAGCATGGCTACATCGCGCTGCAATACTACTTCTTCTATGCCTTCAACGACTGGCGCTCGTCATTCCACGGCGTCAACGACCATGAGGGCGACTGGGAGATGGTGACGGTCTACGCCGCCAGGGATAAGTTCGGCCAGATACAGCCCTGCTGGATGGCGTGCACCGCGCATCTGGGCGAGGGTGACGACCTGCGCCGCCGCTGGGATGATCCAGGGCTGGAGCGTCTCGGCGAACACCCCATTGTCTATGTCGGCGCTGGCTCGCACGCGAACTACTTCTTCCGGGGCGAGTATATGCCCGCCGTCGAGGTTCCCTTCACCCAGCCGCTCGCCCGTGCCTGGAGGGAGATACGCCGCCTGTGGGCGCGCCTTGGCCAGGGCGATTCCCTCGGCCCGCCGAAAACGCAGGAAGGCATTCACATCCCGTTTGTCGACTACGCGCGTGGCGATGGGCTACGCGTTGGGCCCGGTCAGCCGCAGACGTGGCAGGTATGTCTCCTCCAGCCAATCGCCGAGTCACCCGCGCCAACGTGGGTGGACAATTATCGCGGCCTCTGGGGGCTGCGTAGCGGCGATCTGCTCGGCGGCGAGGATGCGCCCACCGGGCCGCGCTTCGACCGGAGTGGCGGCGAGCGTAAACGCTGGTACGACCCGGTCGGCTGGAGCGGCCTGGATAAGACACCGCCGCCAGCGGCTGCGATAGAAACACTCGAGCAACAACAGCAGCGACTGCGCGAGCGGCGCGAGGAGCTGACTCACACGATTGACGATCTCACCGCGCAGCTGATGGGAATGGAGATGGGGGTCGCCGCCCAGCGCGCGACGTTCTCGCGTGACGAGGCCGTCAAAGCACAGCGGCAGCTTGAGAACATGGAGAAAGAGCTTATGCAGCTCAAGGCTGAGCGCGCGGACGTTGATGTCGCGGAGGAGCAATGCGCCGCCTATGCCGAGCGGCTGGCTGCGGGCGATCCCGGCGATCCACGTGCGCATCTCCATGCCCCCGACCTCCCGGTGAGCGCGGCTGACCTGCGGCTCGGTCGCCTCGCGGCTATCTGGAGTGCGGTGAGCATCGGGGTGTTGCTCCTGATCCTGGTGGTGCTGGTGCAGTTCTTCCCCAGTATCCTGATTCCCGGCGCGGCAGTGTTGCTCGGGGTGTATGCGTTCATCGAGGCACTGTTCCACCGCACCCTGGACGGCCTGATTCGCGGCGTTGCGGTAGCGCTGGCGCTGGTCGCCACAGTGGTGCTCGTCATCCAGTTTGCCTTGCCGCTGCTGCTGGCGCTGGTGGTGCTCGTGGGTATCTTCATCCTGGTGGAGAATGTGCGCGAGCTCATCACGTAGCCGACTCCAGGCGTCCGCCGAATGCGCTTGTTGGGATGTACCGGGCCGTGCTGGCGCCCTGACGCGCGCTCATTATCAGCAGTCGAACACCGACCAGCAGATGTCGTTCCGCAACCGCTGATCGTCGAGGACAAGCGCGCGAATCGCCTCCGGGAGCTGGTCGCGCTGCCACTGACACTCGCGTCGCCCTG
>Ga0207674_10000365_pt1 | contig 58777 bp, 65 predicted proteins | sample KBSCornC72_FD_184303 | JGI IMG/M metagenome (GOLD analysis project Ga0207674, IMG submission 184303) | Corn rhizosphere microbial communities from Kellogg Biological Station, Michigan, USA - KBS Corn C7-2 (SPAdes) (version 2) | ecosystem: Host-associated > Plants > Roots > Rhizosphere > Soil ... | reverse complement strand
GCGCCTTCTGTGACGACGATCTCGCGGCTTGGGCCGCGGTCATGGGTGATCCGGACGTTGCCCGCTACGTGGCACCCGCGCCGATGACTCGCGAAGAGTCGTGGCGCAGCATGGCCGGCTCGCTCGGCCATTGGCTCTTGCGCGGCTATGGCACCTGGGCGGTGGAGCGCAAATCGGACGGCGCCATGATGGGCCGCGTGGGCATGATCAATCCCGAAGGTTGGCCCGGGCTTGAGATCGGCTGGACTCTCGGAAAGCGGTACTGGGGCCAGGGTTACGCCACCGAAGCAGCGGCGGCGGCGATGCGTTACGCGTTTCTCACACAGCCCGTGCCCAAGCTCATCTCCTGCATCGATCCCGAGAATGTTGCATCGCAAGCGGTCGCGCGCCGGATCGGCGAGACCAAGGGCGAGCGAACCGCCTTGAGAGTGGGCGCGAAGGACTATCCCATCGATATCTGGTTCATCATGCGCGACGAATGGTTGCGTCGGACGTCGGCCGCTTGACGGCGCGGTCGTAGCGGGCGAATTTCGGAATCAGGACACTCGATCGCCATGACGGATTCGTCGCCCACGGTCTATCGCGACCGCGACTTCTATGCCTTCGTGTCCGCCAGGTTTCTCGCAACCGCTGCCATGCAGGTGCAGTCCGTCGCCATCGGATGGCAAATTTACGCCATCACACGGAGCACGCTGGCGCTTGGCGTCGTCGGTCTCTGCCAGTTTGCGCCGATGTTCCTGCTGACGCTTCCGGCCGGCGAACTGTCCGATCGCTTCGATCAGCGGCGCATCTTGAGCATCACGCAGGCCTTGCAGGCGCTTTGCGGAGCCTTGCTGCTGCTGCTGTCGCTGGCGCATCCGAGTTCCGTGTGGCCGTACTACGCAATCCTCGTGCTTTTCGGATCGGCGCGCGGCTTCTATGCGCCGGCGACGCAATCTCTGCTGCCGTTTCTCGTGGCGCCTGAAAAACTGCCGAGGTCGATTGCGCTCAGTTCCTCGGTCTTTACATCTGCCGTGATCGCCGGACCTGCACTCGGCGGCTTTCTCTACGCCCTTGGCCCGATCTACACCTACGGCGTCTGCGTCGCGGGATTTCTTTCCGCTTCGCTGCTCATTGCAAGCCTCGGCGGCAGGCGCAGGCGCGCCCATGTGTCGGGCGGTGCGTCGCGGCTCGAGCGCGTCGCGGAAGGCCTGCGCTTCGTGCGCCACCGCCCCGTCGTGCTGGGTGCCATCTCGCTCGATCTGTTCGCAGTCCTGCTCGGCGGTGCGACGGCTTTGCTACCGGTCTATGCGCGCGACATTCTCCATGTCGGGCCGATGGGCCTCGGTGTGTTACGCAGCGGCCCGGCGGTCGGCGCCGCACTGATGGCGCTCGCGCTGGCGCACAAACCGCTCGCCCGTCACACCGGCATCACGATGTTCTTCGGCGTCGCGGTCTTTGGGCTTGCCACCATTACCTTCGGCCTGTCGACGAATATCTATCTCTCGCTGGCGGCGCTGGCGATGTTGGGCGCGTCCGACATGATCAGTGTGTTCGTGCGTTCGGCATTGATCCAATACGCAACCCCGGACGACATGCGCGGTCGCGTCAGTTCGGTCAGCATGTTGTTCGTCGGCGCGTCCAATGAACTTGGCGAATTCGAATCTGGCGTGACGGCCGCGTGGTTCGGCACCATTCCTGCCGTGGTGATCGGCGGGCTCGGTACGCTTGGCGTCGTGGCGGTCTGGATGTGGTTGTTTCCGCCCTTGCGCGAGGTCGACCGGCTGAGCGATGTCCAGGTCGCCGCGGCCGGCGAATGATCAGCGCTCGACCCAGCCAACGAGCGAGGCACTGGCGATGGCGGCCTTGGCAAGTTTGTCCGCGACCGCATTGGCCTTGGCGTCGTTCGCGATCTCTGTCTTCGCCGTCGGCATCGCCCAGATCGTGAAGCGATAGTGATGCACGCCGGTTCCGTTGGGCGGGCAAGGTCCATCATAGGCGGCGTCGCCGAAATTGCTCGCGATCGCTCTTGCGCCCGAGGGAAGCTGCGCGCTGCCGCGTGCCAGCGTGGTCGTCGTGGGCGGCAGGTCGACGACGATCCAGTGCGACCAGTCCGCAGGCTTTACGTCCGTGTCGATCATGGTCAAGACCAGACTTTTCGCGCCAGCCGGCACGCCGCTCCAGGAAAGATCCGGCGAGACATTCTGGCCGCCGCACCGCGGGTAGATCTGCGCTGTCGCAATTTTGGCGCCGGGCGCAAGATCGGCGCTCTTCAATTCCATCGCATTGGCGCAGGTGCAAGGCGAGAGAATGAGCGCGGCCATGGTCATTGCAATGCGTCCCACCGCACGACCTCGCGAGAGAGTTGCCCGCGAAGTATTGCGGTTGCGCCCGCGCTGGGCAACATTGTGCGCCACCGAGGGAGATCACATGGCCTTGAAAGTCATTGGCGCAGGCTTCGGCCGGACCGGCACGCGTTCGCTTAAGGAAGCGCTGGAAATGCTGGGTTTTGCGCCTTGTCATCATATGTACGAGGTCATCACCCATCCCGAACAGGTTCCGTTTTGGGATCGCGTGGCATTGAAGCAGCCCTTCGACTGGGACGAAGTGTTCGCGAATTATCAATCGTCCTGCGACTGGCCGAGTTGCAACTTCTACAAGGAACTTTCTGACAAATATCCCGACGCGAAAGTCATCCTGTCGCTGCGCGACCCGAAATCTTGGTTCAAGAGCGTCTCCAACACGATCATGCCGGCGATGAAGAAGCCGGAACCGGGTGGAGTTGCTCTGCCCGGCGTGTTCGGGCCGCTTCTGATCGGCGAGGGCAATTTCGGAAACGATTTCAGCGAAGCGCACATGATCGACGTTTACGAGCGTCATAACGCCGAGGTGAAACGCACCATTCCGCCCGAACGTCTTCTGGTGTTCGAAGCGAAGGACGGTTGGGAGCCGCTATGCCGCTTCCTCGGCGTGAAAGTGCCCGATGCGCCCTATCCCAACCTAAATACGACCGAGGAGTTTCTCGAGCGCCGCCGCGCCATGCAAGCGGCGCGGGGATCTTGAGCCGGACCGAGCGCGTCGACGTCGCGTAATCACTTCGCAGCGGGGAAGAATGACGTTTGATGCATTGAAGGGCTGGAGCAGCGCGCAGAAGCATGTCGTCGCCGCAGCCTACCTCGGCTGGACACTGGATGCGTTCGACTTCTTCCTTCTGGTGTTCGTGATCAAGGATGTGGCGGGCGAATTCGGTACGGCCGTTTCCTCCATCGCGCTCGCCGTCACGCTGACCCTGGCCCTGCGTCCGGTCGGCGCCTTCATCTTCGGACGGCTCGCGGATCGGTTCGGCCGCCGCCCGATCCTGATGCTCGACGTCGCGCTCTATTCGGTGCTGGGTTTCGCCACCGCCTTCGCGCCCAATTTGACGGCCTTTCTCATGATCCGCGCCCTTTTCGGCGTGGCGATGGGCGGCGAATGGGGCATCGGCGCGTCGCTGACGATGGAGACAGTCAAGCCGGAAGCGCGCGGCCTGGTCTCCGGGCTTCTGCAGTCGGGCTATCCCTCCGGCTACCTCATCGCCTCGGTCGCATTCGCGTTGTTGTACCCGCACCTCGGCTGGCGCGGCATGTTCATGATCGGAATTCTTCCGGCGCTACTCATTCTCTATATCCGCCGCAGTGTGCCGGAGTCGCCTGGCTGGAATCGCGAGCGCACATCGGCCGCCACCATCCTGAACGTGCTCGCGCGCCATTGGCAGCTCGCGCTCTATGCCGTCCTGTTGATGACGGCGTTCAACTTTTTCAGCCACGGCACGCAGGACCTCTATCCGACCTTCCTGCAGAAGCAACATCACTTCGTTCCCGCAACCGTGGGAACGATTGCCGTACTCTACAATATCGGCGCAATCCTCGGCGGACTTTCGTTCGGCGCCTTTAGCCAGTCCTTCGGCCGGCGGCGCACGATGATGCTGTGCGCGTTGTTCGCCTTGCCGGCGATCTGGCTCTGGGCGTTTTCGGAAACTGCGCTGCTCCTGGCGGTCGGCGCATTCCTGGTGCAGTTCTTCGTACAGGGCGCCTGGGGCGTAGTGCCGGCGCATCTGAACGAGCTGTCGCCCCCCGAAGCGCGCGGCACGTTTCCGGGGACCGTCTATCAATTAGGCAACTTCATCGCGTCGTACAACGCCGTGCTGCAGGCGAGGATCGCCGAAAGCCACGGCAACAATTACAGCTTGGCGCTCTCCGGCGTCGCGATCGCAGCCGCACTCGCCGTCATGCTGCTCGCCTTCCTCGGCCGCGAGGCGCGCGAGATCGACATGGTTGTGAAAGGCTAGCTAGCCGCGGACGAACACGTCGACGCGGTCGGTTGCGCCGCCATCATCGGCGCCGCCCATGGCATGCACGTCGATCTTTTCCGAAGGGACGCCATCCTCGATCAAGAGTTCGCGCACCGCGAGCCCGCGCTTGAGCGACAGCCTGCGCGAGTCCGATGATTTGTCTCCGCGCGCGCCGCCATAGGCATAAAGCTGGATGTGCGCGGCGCTGTTCGCCACGGCGGAGTTGAGCGACGCGGCCAAAGTGTGGATCGCGTTGACGTCGGCGGCGGCGAGACTGCTGGCGCCTGCGGCAAAGGGAATCATCGTCTGCTTTTTCATGCCCGTTGCAGCGGTCGGCGTTGTCTTCGGCGGCGGTGTTGCGCTCGCGGTTCTGGTCGGCGGCGGGGCAACGGGCTCACCGCTGAACGAGAAGGGCACTGTCGTCGCTCCGGTATTCGCCATCGGTGGAGCGGCCGTCGTCGCCGACGAAACCCGCGGCGCGCGCGGCGCAGGTTTGGCCGGAGGAGGCGTCCCGACCGTATTTGCTCCGACCAGACGGGCGGCGCTGTCTTCCGGCAAAGATGCGGTGTCGGTCGCCACAGGCGGCGGTGCGGGCTTCGCATGTCGACGCGGTGCTGCTGGCGCGGCAGGTGTTGTCGGTGTGGCGAGCGGCGATGGCGCGACGGCTGCGGGCGTCGTCTCACGCGTTGCGACGCGACGATGATGGATCGGCATGTGGAGATGGATGACCGCGCCCGGTTTCTCGCCCGGCTGCAGCAGTTGCGGCACGCTGCGCGCATACTTTCCGCCGGGATAAAGCAGATAGCCCGGCCCGATGGCGCGGCTGTTCACGGTCACCTCGTCGCCGGGATAGACTTGTGCCCACGCAGGCGTGAGCGTCGCCGCCAGCATCAAAGCTGTGCAAAATGCTCGGTGCATCCGATTCCCGTTCGACACGATGGCGCGGACCTTACTGGTCAAGAGAGCGATGCTCAACTCCTTGCGGCGTCCTTGAGGTGCTTCAGGATTTGCGGATGCAACGTCTCGTTCGCGGCGAGAATATGGCCCAGCGCGAGTGCCTGCGTGCCGCCGTCGAGATCGGTTGCGACCCCTCCAGCCTCGCGCACGAGCAAGAGTCCCGCCGCGACATCCCAAGGCGCAAGGCCGCGCTCCCAATAGCCGTCGAAGCGGCCGGACGCGACAAAGGCGAGATCCAGGCTCGCCGTACCGAAGCGTCTGACCCCCGCGGTCTCGCGCATCGCGGCGCCAAGCTCGGCGAGGAACTGGCCATGATCGCCGCGCGTCGCCCACGGAATTCCGGTTGCGAGGATGCTCTCGTTCAACTTCTTGCGCGCCGCGACGCGCAAGCGCTTGTCGTTGAGATAGGCGCCTTGCCCTTTCTCGGCGACATACATCTCGTCGATGATCGGATTGAAGACGAGCGCGGACACCAATTGCCCTTCACGTTCCAGCGCAATCGAAATCGCGAAGTGCGGAATGCCATGGAGGAAATTTGTCGTGCCATCGATCGGATCGATGATGAAGCGATGCGTCTTGTCCGGTCCATCCACGACGCCGGTCTCTTCCGTCAGAAAACAATAGCCGGGCCGCGCCCGCGACAATTCCTCGAGCAGCAGGTTTTCGGTGCGCTTGTCGGCCGTGCTGACGAAGTCTCCCGGTCCCTTCAGAGAGACTTGCAGATTCTCGATCTCGCCGAAGTCGCGGATGAGCCCGCGCCCCGCCTTGCGCGCTGCGGCGACCATCACGTTCAGGGCCGGCGAGAGATACCGCATTACTCCGACCGCCGGATATAGGAGCCGTCTTCCGTCGAGATCACGATCCTGGCGCCGGCATTGATGAAGGGCGGCACCTGCACCTGCATGCCGTTTTCGAGTTTCGCGCCTTTGTAGGAGGGCGCCGCCGTGCCGCCTTTCAGAACTGGATCGGCCTCGACCACGGCGAGCGTCACCTGCGGCGGCAGGCGGATGCTGATGGGTCGTCCTTCATAGAGCTGCAGCATGACCTTCATCCCGTCGGCGAGAAACTGCGCCTGGTCGCCGACGAAATCCTTCTGCAGCTCGATCTGGTCGTAGGTCTCTGTATCCATGAAGGTCAACGCAGCGTCGCTCGCGAACAGGAAGGTGAAATCCTTCTTGTCGAGATGGATCTCCTCCACCATTTCGCTCGCGCGAAAGCGTTCGTTGAGCTTGGTGCCGTTGACGATGTCCTTGAGTTCGACTTGCGCATAGGCGCCGCCCTTGCCGGGCTTGACGGCTTGCGTCTTCACCGCGATCCACAACTGGCCCTGATGCTCGATCATCGATCCGGGGCGGATTTCATTTCCGGCAATCTTGGACATGGGACTCCTTTAACGGCCTACCGCTTCGCTACATCAGGCCGGGACGCGCATCCTTTGGGCGCGGGTTCAGGCGTTCGAACTGAGAAAGAGCGCGCGCCTTCTAGCAAAGGCGCCTCGCCCGCGCAAACGCGTTCAGAACAAGGCGTTGAAGGCCTTCACGCCCGCTGCGGGGCCTTGCGGATAATCCCACACGCCCGATGACACAGCGAGAAAATCCGCGCCGGCTTCGATCAGCGGCTTGCAGTTCTCGATCCTGATCCCGCCGATGGCGACGCATGGCACGACCATCATCTCGGACCACCAGCGCAGGGTCTCGATCTCCGCCATTTCCTTCGGCTCTTTGGTCGTGGTGGGGAAGAAGGCGCCGAATGCGACATAGTCGGCGCCCGCTTCCGCCGCGTGGATCGAGAGATGGCGCGAATTATGACAGGTGACGCCAACGATGCTGTCGCGTCCGACTGTTGCACGAGCCTCGTCATAGCTCGCGTCGTCCTGGCCGACATGCACGCCGTCGCAGCGGAGTTCGGCGGCAAGATCGGGACGGTCGTTCAGGATGAACGCGACCCCGGCGCGCTGCGCGATCGGCATCAAGGCCTCGACGGCGCGGCGAATGTCATCGTCGCTCACATCCTTCAAACGCAACTGCAGCGAGGCGACGTCGCCTGCGTCCAGCGTACGCCTCAATGTCTCGGCGAAGCTTTTGGGCTCGAGCTTGGCGGGCGTGATGAGATAGAGGCGGCAGCGGTCGGTCATGGTCCCATCCTTCGGCCCTCGCCCTTCGGCAGGCTCAGGGTGAGGGACGAATCAAAAAAGCCTCATCCAGAGCTTGTCGAAGGATGAGGATCACGCCGCCTTCTTTTCCTCCGACGGCGTCCACTTGCCCGTCGTGGCGAGCGCGTTCATTCGCGCGCGGTGCGCAAAGGCGCGCTGCGCCGCGGCGACATTCTCGGACTTGCCGCTCCAGGCTTTCTGCGGCGCCGCCTGCAGCGCGCGACCATAGGAAAAAGTGAGTGCCCAGGGCAGCGTGTGGCGCGCATTCATCGCGGAGAGATGCGCGGTCGCCATCTCGTCCGACTGACCGCCGGAGAGAAACGCGATGCCGGGCACGGAGGAGGGTACGCAGCGCTTCAGGATCATCACCGTCTTGTCCGCGACGTCCTCCACACTCGCCTGGGTCGCGCATTTCATGCCGGAGATCACCATGTTGGGCTTCAGCACAATGCCCTCGAGCTTTACCTGCGCGTAGTACAACTCCTGGAAGACTTCCTTGAGCACCCATTCGGTGATCGCAGCACAGGTGTCGATATCGTTGTCATAGTCCATCAGCACTTCCGGCTCGACGATCGGCACGAGTCCGTTCTCCTGGCAGAGCGCGGCATAGCGGGCGAGTGCATGCGCATTGGCGTTGATCGTGTTCCACGAAACCTTCGTCGGATTGTATGTCGCGCGCCACTTCGCAAAGCGCGCGCCGAGCTTGTGATACTCGACTAACCGTTCGCGCAGGCCATCCAGGCCTTCGGTCACGGTCTGGCTGGGATCAAGTGCCATGGGCTTGGCGCCGGCATCGACCTTGATGCCCGGTACCGCGCCCGCCTCTTCGATCAGTTTGACAAGCGGTGTGCCGTCCTTGGCCTTCTGTCGGATCGTCTCGTCGAAGAGGATCACGCCCGAGATGTATTTCATGCCGTCTGCGGCGCGGAACATCAGCTCGCGATAGTCGCGGCGGTTGGTCTCGCTGTTCTCGACGCCGATCTTGTCGAAGCGCTTCTGGATCGTGCCGGTGCTTTCGTCGGCCGCGAGGATGCCGCGCCCCTTGGCGACCATCTTGTTCGCGATGCGATTCAGTTCGGCGAGATCCATGACTATTCTCCCTTGCTGGCAAGAGCTGCGACGCCGGGAAGCTCCTGCCCTTCGAGCCACTCGAGGAATGCGCCGCCCGCGGTCGAGACGTAGGAAAACGCATCGGCGACCCCGGCATGGTTGAGCGCCGCAACCGTATCGCCGCCGCCGGCGACCGAGAGCAGGTTTGCCGCTTTCGTCGCCGCGGCGACAAGTTTCGCGGCCTTCACCGTTCCAGAGTCGAAAGGCGGCGTCTCGAAGGCGCCGAGCGGTCCGTTCCAGACCAGCGTCCTGGTATTGTGCAGCCGTTTCTCGAACGCCTCAATGGTCTTGGGTCCGACATCAAGGATCAATTCGCTTTTGGCGACGGCGCCCGCTTCCGCCGTGCGGTGCGCGGCATGCGCCTTGAACTCCTGGGCGACGACCACGTCACGCGGCAGGAAAATCGCGCAGCCGCTTTCGGTCGACTGATGGATGACGCGGCGCGCAGTGTCGAGATGGTCCGGCTCGTAGAGGGATTTTCCGACGTCCATGCCCTCGGCGGCGAGGAAGGTGTTCGCCATGGCGCCGCCGATCACCAATGTCTCGACACGCTTCACGAGATTTTCCAGAAGCGCGATCTTGGTCGAGACTTTCGCGCCGCCGATCACCGCCATCACCGGCCGTTCGGGATCCCCGAGCGCCTTGTTGAGGTGATTGAGTTCGCGCTCCATCGAACGTCCGGCGGCCGACGGCAAGAGATGGGCGATCGCCTCCGTTGTGGCATGCGCACGATGGGCGGCGGAGAACGCGTCGTTGACGAAAAGATCGCCGAGCGCCGCCACCTCTTTGGCAAAGACCGGATCGTTGGCTTCTTCGCCCGGATGAAAGCGGGTGTTCTCGAGCAAGAGGATGTCGCCATCGCGCAACTCCGCGACCGCCGCCCTGGCGACAGCGCCGACGCAATCGTCGGCGAACGCGACCGGCTTGCCGAGTTCCTTGGCCAGGGCCGCCGTCACCGGCTTCAGCGACATGGCGGGAACGCGCTTTCCCTTCGGCCGGTCGAAATGAGAGAGCAGGATAACGCGTGCGCCCTTGTCGGCGAGCTCGCGCACGGTCGGCGCCTGACGCGTGACGCGCGCCATATCGGCGACGGCGCCATCCTTCATCGGCACGTTCAGGTCGAGACGGACCAGTACCCGTTTGCCGCGAACATCGAGGTCATCGAGAGTCTTGAACCTGTTCAAACGCGACTCCGCTTTGCTCCGGATCAGAGCAGCTTACCCATCGCCACGGCCGTATCCGCCATGCGGTTGGAGAAGCCCCACTCATTGTCGTACCAGCTCATGACGCCGACGAAATTGCCGTCCATCACCTTGGTCTGGTCGAGCGCGAAGCTCGACGACGCCGCGGTGTGGTTGAAGTCGCTCGAGACCAGCGGTGCCTCGACGATATCGAGGATGCCCTTGAGCGCGCCGGAGGCGGCGGCCTTCATCGCATTGTTGACCTCCGCTACAGTCGTGGCGCGCGTGGTCACGACCTTGAGATCGACGAGCGAGACGTTCGGCGTCGGCACGCGCACCGAGATGCCGTCGAGCTTGCCCTTGAGTTCGGGAAGGACGAGGCCCACCGCCTTCGCCGCGCCCGTCGACGTCGGGATCATCGAAAGCGCCGCGCCGCGCGCGCGATAAAGATCCTTGTGCATCGTGTCGAGTGTCGGCTGATCGCCGGTGTAGGAGTGGATGGTCGTCATCATGCCGCGCTCGATGCCGACGGCGTCGTGCAGGACTTTGGCGACCGGCACGAGACAATTCGTCGTGCAGGACGCGTTGGAGACGATGAGGTGCTCCTTCGTCAGCTTGTCATGGTTGACGCCATAGACGACCGTCAAGTCCGCGCCGTCCGCCGGTGCGGAAATCAAGACGCGCTTGGCGCCGGCGCGCAGATGCGCCGAGGCTTTTTCCTTCGACGTGAAGATGCCGGTGCATTCGAGCGCGATATCGACGCCGAGCGCCTCGTGCGGCAACTGCGACGGGTCGACGATGGCCGTGACCTTGATCTTCTGGCCGGCAGCAATGATGTATTCGCCGTCGACCGTGACCTTGGCGGGAAAGCGGCCATGCACCGTGTCGTAGCGCAGCAGATGCGCGTTGGTCTCGACCGGTCCGAGATCGTTCAACGCCACGACTTCGATATCGCGCCGCCCGCTTTCGACGATCGCACGCAGAACAAGACGTCCGATGCGGCCGAAGCCGTTGATCGCAACGCGAATTGCCATTCTCTTCCTCCTGGATGCGATGCATCGCATCACTAAAAATCGTCATGGCCGGGCTTGACCCGGCCACCCATCGGCCGCGTATCCGAGCGGCGAATGGAGTTCGTTGTCATCTGGTTGGCCCGCATTCGCGGGCCATGACAACTCAATCGTTCAACGCCGCACGCGCGGCCTCTGCCGCAGCTTCGGGCGTGATCGCAAAGTGCTTGTACACATCCTTATAGGGCCCGCTGGCCCCGAAGCTATGCATTCCGACAAAACGGCCATGCGCGCCGATGTAACGGTCCCACCCTTCGCGCACGGCAGCTTCGATGGCGACTTTAACGGTGCCTTTGCCCAGAACCTGCTCACGATATGTTTCGCTCTGTTGTTCGAACAGGCTCCAGCACGGCATGGAAACGACGCGCGCGGCGATGCCGTCGGCCTTCAGAATGTCGCGTGTCTGAAGCGCGAGGCCGACTTCCGAACCCGTCGCCAGTAAGCTTAATTTTGCATTGTCGGCTCCCGCGATTTCGTAGGCGCCGCGGCTGACCAAATTCTCGGCCACATGCTGGGTTCTGATCGTCGGCACATCCTGTCGCGAGAAGGCGAGGAGCGTCGGGCCCTTCTTGGTGTTCAGTGCGATTTCCCAGGCTTCGACGGTCTCGACCGCGTCGGCAGGGCGGATGACGGTCAGGTTCGGAATGGCGCGCAGGGCCGGCAGATGTTCGACCGGCTGGTGTGTCGGTCCGTCTTCGCCGACGCCGATCGAATCATGCGTCATGACGAAGATAACGTGCACGCCCATCAATGCCGCGAGCCGGATCGAAGGACGCATATAGTCCGAGAAGATGAGAAACGTTCCGCCATAGGGAATGACGCCGCGATGCAGCGCCATGCCGTTCATGGCTGCCGCCATGCCGTGCTCGCGAATGCCGTAGCGCACATAGCGGCCCTTGAAGTCGCCGGGCTTGATGTCGTCGATATTCTTGGTCTTGGTGTTGTTCGACGGCGTCAGATCGGCGGAGCCGCCGATCGTCGTCGGCAGAATCGTGTTGATGACGTCGAGCACTTTCTCCGAGGTGCGCCGGGTGCCCGCATTGGGCTTTTCCGCGCTCAGTTTTTGTTTCAGATCCGCAAGCGCAGGAGAAAGCGCTGCCGGAATCTCGCACGCCATCGCCGCGTCGAATTCGCCCGCGCGGGGCGACGCCGTCTTGCGTGCCGTCCATTGGGCAAAGTCTCCACTGCAGCGCTTGCCGAGCGCGCGCCACTCCTCCAGCACGCCGTCGTTCAGCGCGAACGCCGCGGCCGGAAGATCGAGCGCCTTCTTGGCGCCGGCGATTTCCTCCGCGCCAGGTGCATCGCTGTGCGCCTTGTGCGTTCCGGCCCGGGTCGGCAATCCGAACCCGATGATGGTCCGGCAGGCGATCAGCACAGGGCGGTCCTTGTTCTGCGCCGCGTTCAGCGCGCGGTGCACGTCGCGCGCATCGAGCCCGTCGCAAGCATCGGTCATCCAGCCCGCGGCCTCGAAGCGCTTCCTGATGTCGCTCGAGTCGGCGAGCGAGATCTCGCCGTCGATGGTGATCTTGTTGTCGTCCCACAAGACGACCAGGTTCGAGAGTTTCAGATGTCCGGCGAGCGAAATCGCCTCATGGCTGATCCCCTCCATCAGATCGCCGTCGCTGGCGATGACATACGTCTTGTGGTTGACGAGGTCGTCGCCGAAACGCGCATTGAGATGGCGTTCGGCCAGCGCCATGCCGACGGCGTTTGAAATGCCCTGGCCGAGCGGGCCCGTGGTGGTTTCGATTCCCGGCAAGTCGCCATGCTCGGGATGGCCGGCGCAGGGACTACCGACCTTGCGGAACGTCTTGATCTCATCCAGCGTCGGTCCGGCATAGCCGGTCAGATACAGCAGCGAATAAAGCAGCATCGATCCGTGACCGGCCGAGAGCACGAAGCGGTCGCGGTCCGGCCAGTGCGGATTGGCCGGGTCGAACTTCAAGAAATGCGAGAAGAGAACGGTCGCGGCATCGGCCATTCCCATCGGCAGGCCGGGATGGCCGGATTTCGCCTGTTCGACGGCATCCATCGAGAGTCCGCGGATGGCGTTCGCCAGCCGGCGGGTCCGGGTGGGGTCGGGCGGAGCGTTGTGCGATTCCATGGCGTACTCCGCGGGATGGCGGTTGGCCTTAGCGAGCGGGTGGCGGACCCGTCAAGGGCGCTTGATGACGCCCCGTGAAAGCATCACCAAGATCGGTATGGAACGCGAAAACGGCCGTTCGTATCCCGCTTTGATACGGCTTCGCAGGCCCCGCGATTTCGAACTTCAAATCGAACGGATGAGCGCCTAAGGTCGTCAACGTAGCTGGTGGGTGAGACGCGCATGAGCAGGCTCGACATCGCGGCCAAGCGCCTCGAGGAAGTATTGGCCGCGCTTGAGGAAAAGGCCGGTCCGCTTGTGCTGGCGCGCAGTGAGGCGGCCGACGCCAGGGCCAGACTTGCCGAACTGAGACAGGAGCGCGAGCAATTGCTTGCGCGCATCGCCGAACTGGAAGACGAAAATCGCGCACTCTCCGGAATCGCAGGCGAAGTCGAGGAACGGCTCGACGGCGCCATCGGCGAAATCCGCGCCGCGCTCGGCCGCTAGGAGGCTTCGATGCCGCTCGTCAATGTCATGGTCAACAACCGCGCCTACACCATCGCCTGCGATGAAGGCGAGGAAGATCATCTGCGCCAGCTCGCCGGTCATGTCGACGGCAAGGTCAAGGAGCTTCTGGAATCGGTGGGGCAGGTCGGCGATCAGCGTCTCCTGCTGATGGCCGCGCTTCTCATCGCCGACGAACACCACGAAGCCGCCAACGAGTTGCAGCAACGCACGCAGGAGCTTGGCGAACTCACCGGTAATCACGGCGTCATCGCGTCAAAGCTTGCGGAATCCGAAGCGGTTGCGGCCGACGCGCTCGAGGCGGCGACGAAGCGCATCGAAGACATTGCCGGACGCTTCGCGCGGGCTTAGGGTTGAAGGTGGACGGATACTGCTCCGTGCGTCAGGTTAGCGATGCCCAGGGGCCTTAATGGTACTCACCGGGAGCTGTCCCTGACCGGGGTCGTGGCCTCGGACATATGGCGCCCACCTGCACTTGCAGGCCCGTGTGGATCCAAAAACCAACGGCGGTTACGGTTCCGTCCGCTTTTCTCAAATTGTCATGGCCCGCCGGAGTGCGGGCCAGGTGATCGCGGGATTCCGTTTCGCGAAGTTTGAGCGCAGACAATGTCGTCGTCGGCTAGTGCTTCTTGAACTGGGTGGCCCGCACTCCGGCGGGCGATGACACGGAGGGGAAGACGCTTTCGTGCTAGCGCTGTAGGAATGCCCGACGCCAAAAAAAACCTCCGAAGCGAAGCGCGTGCGCGGCGTACCACGCTGACCGATCCCGGTTTTGCGCAAGGCATTGCTGTCTTCGCGGGCGATCTCGGGATTGCGAGCGGCGCGATCGTCGCGGGCTACCACCCATTTCGCGACGAAGCCGATCCACGCGGTCTGATGGCGGCACTCTCGGCGCGCGGCCACCGCCTCGCGCTTCCCTGTATTGTGGCGGCGCATGCGGCACTCGTCTTTCGCGCATGGAACGCGGGCGATTCCCTGCATCCGAACACCTACGGCATCGCCGAACCACTCGCGCACGCGGTCGAAGTCGTACCGGATGCGGTGCTCGTGCCCCTGCTCGCCTTCGATGCCAGCGGTCATCGCTTGGGCTATGGGGGCGGCTATTATGATCGGACGTTCGAAAGGCTGCCGCGCATGCGACTTATCGGCATCGCCTATTCCGGTCAGGAAATGCCCGCCGTGCCGCGTGAAGCGCACGATCATCGCCTCGATCTGATCGTCACGGAAAACGGCGTGCGCCGCTTTCACCACACATAAGGGACGAGCCGCCAGCGCACGCGCGTCATGTATTCGCCATAGCCGGCAAGATCATGGCTGAGCAGACTCTCTTCCTTGACGGCGCGCCACGAGATGCCAAGTGCAATCAGCGCCGTTCCGATCAATCCGTACCATGAGCCGAGCAGAAGAGGCACGCCCAAGAGATATAGCAGTGCCGCCGCATACATCGGATGGCGGACCACCGCATAGGGACCGGTGTCGATGACGCGCTGGCCACGCTCCTCCTGCACGCGCACGACGGGTGCCGCGAAACTGTTGGCGCGAAAAACCGGAACCGTCAGCGCGAAGCCCAGCAGAATCATGAGGCCGCCCAACACCTCCACCGCGACCGGCACATGCGAGGTCTGCCAGCGCCTGGCGTCGAATGCCATGAAGACGAGCCAGAGATTCCACAACACCATGATCGAGGACATGAAGATCTTGTCCCAATTCGATTGACCTTTCTGCACCAGCGAACCCATCCGCGACTCGAGCAAGGCGCGATCGCTTCGCCACAGCCAGGCGCAGAACAGGATCGAACACAGGGAGAAGATGGCGAGAAAGGCCCAGGCCTCGGGCCACAGCCAATCGCCGGCGGGCCAGAACAGCAGCACGCCCATGAAGATGATCCAGGCACCCGATTGTACGATGAGACGTAACAGCAATTTTCCTGAAGCCATGGCACGACCCTGTGTTAAGAGACGGCATGCATATTCTCTTCATCGGCGATGTGATCGGCAAGCCCGGCCGGGACGCCATCGCCCAAGAGCTTCCCGCGCTCCAATCGGCGCTCTCCCTCGATCTCATCATCGCCAACGGCGAAAATGCCGCGCACGGCTTCGGCCTGACGCAAGCCATCGCGCGCGAATTCTTTGCTCTCGGTATCGACGTGATCACGACGGGCAACCATTGGGCGGATCAGAAGGAGATTCTCTCCTTCATCGACGACGAGGATCGCATCTTAAGACCGCTGAACTATCCCAAGGGTACGCCCGGGCGCGGCGCCAATCTCTATCAGACGCGCGGCGGCGCGCGCGTCCTCGTCGTCAATGCCATGGGGCGCGTCTTCATGGACGCGCTCGATGATCCGTTCGCCGCGGTGGAGGCCGAGCTTGCCGCTTGTCCGTTGGGAGAGGCGGCCGATGCCATCGTGATCGACATGCATGCCGAGGCGTCGAGCGAGAAGATGGCGATGGGACATTTCTGCGACGGGCGCGTCAGCCTTGTCGTCGGCAGCCACAGTCATGTGCCGACGGCAGACGCGCAGATTTTTCCGGGCGGCACGGCGTACCAGACCGACGCCGGCGCGTGCGCCGACTATGACAGCGTCATCGGCATGGAGAAGTTTCAGCCGGTGCAGCGCTTCATCACCAAGATGTCGAGCGGACGTTTTTCGCCCGCCACCGGTCCGGGAACGATGTGCGCAGTTTTCGTCGAGACGAACGCGCGCGGTCTTGCGACGCGGGTCGAACCGGTCAGGCTTGGCGGGCGGCTGAAGCAGACGATGCCGACGCCATGACAATTCCGCCCTTCCAATTGCGCGCGATCGATCATGTGGTACTGCGGATCAAGGACCTCGACGCGAGCCTGCATTTCTATTGCGATGTGCTCGGCTGCAGCGTCGACAAGCGGCAGGAAGGGATCGGCCTCATCCAGGTGCGCGCCGGAACCTCGCTGATCGATCTCGTGCCGCTCGACGGCACGCTGGGAAAGCGTGGCGGCGCCGGCCCGGGACAAGAGGGCCGCAATCTCGATCACTTCGCGATCCGGATCGCGCCGTTCGATGAGGCGAAAATCCGCGCACATCTTTCGGCGCATGGCATCGAGATCGTGGAGTCCGGCCAGCGCTACGGCGCCGAAGGCAATGGACCGTCCGCGTATGTCGTCGATCCCGACGGCAATACGGTCGAGCTCAAGGGCCCGGCGGCATAATTCAACTTGATTGCGCTGCTTGGTTGTTTGCAAAGTGCAAACCTGCTAGTTCATGGTCCGTTCTGAAGGTTGATACGTGTCAAAATCAAACGAACCAGTTTTCACCCGTTCCGCGGATATCATGGGTGGAACGCCGGTCTTTGCGGGGACGCGCGTACCGGTGCAGACCCTGCTTGATTGTCTTGAGGCCGGCGAGTCGGTGGAAGAATTCCTTCTGGGCTACCCGTCCGTCAGTAAAGCGCAAGTGATTGCGTTTCTCGAAGCGGCAAAAGATCGGCTGCTCGAAACGATGCCGTGAAAATTCTATTGGACGAATGTGTCGACCGGCGATTGGCGCGGGCTATTGCCGGACACGAAGTCCGCACTGCGCGCGATCTCGGTTGGACGACTATCAAGAACGGCGAGCTCCTCACATTGGCCGCAAGCGAGTTTGATGTTTTTGTCACGGTGGATCGCAACCTCGCCTTCCAGCAGAACATCGTGAACTACAACATCGCTGTGATCGTTCTTCGCGCACGCTCAAATCGGCTCGCCGACCTTCTTCCCTTGGTGCCGCAACTCCTTTCGGCAATTCCTGCGTGCGTACTTGGCCGCGTGATTACGATCGGCGCGACCTGAAACGCAGCCGCCTGGCCTTACGGTTGGGTTTGCAGCATATGCCGGCGGTAGACGGGGAGCCATTCGCTTTCCTCCAAAGCAACATGCTTTGGGCGAATCCCATTCAACTGATCTCCCAACGCGTCGAACGCCAGATGCCAGCCCGCCAGCGTTCCCGCTCGCCACGGGTTGACGGCCGCCGCGGGGTGATCGGCCGGGTCGGCACTCAACTCGGGATGCGGGACCAGACCCGGCGTGAAATGCTGCACGAACGTCATCGTTGTGCCCGCCGAATCGGCTGCTAGCGAGAACTGCATGTAACCTTCCGGATTGGTTTGCGGAAACGGTCCTTTGAAGCGGACGAGGCGTGGCGGATCGACGATTTCGAACAGGCCGTGCATATCGCTGTCCTTGGGGCCGAAGCGAAACGCGCCCCCGACACGCAGATCGAAACTTGCCGTCCAAAACCAGAGCGAAATTTCCCTCGGCTCGGTGATGGCCCGCCAGACCCGGTCGATCGGATGCGGATAGGTGCGAACATACTCGACCGTCCAGCGGTCGATGAATCGCGCCAACTCAGCCTTTGGCATCCGACGCCTCCTCTTTCTTCATGCGATCGAGATGCTCGCCCAGTCGGTCGAAGCGTTCGCGGCAGATATCGAGCTGCGCCTGCATCCATTGCTGGACCTCGCTCAGCCGTTGCTCGTTCAGGCGGTAGACCCGCGACGTCGCCTCGGCGCGATACGCGACGAGGCCGCACTCGCGCAGGACTTTGAGATGTCGTGAGATCGATGGTCCTGCCATGTCGAAACGAGAGGCGATGTCACCGGCATTGCGCTCCCGCGCGGCGAGCATCGCGACGATTTGACGGCGGGTCGGATCGGCGAGGGCTTCGAAGGCGTCCATGGCAATACCTAGCAATTATGCTATTTAGCCGTCAAGCTAACAAAAACAATGTTGTTTACCGTGGGCTAGCTCTTGCAGTTTTGGAAATTATTCCTATATGGCAATGAGGCGGCCTCGGTGCCGACACGGAAGATCGGGGGTAAAGGTGGACGGAGACGCGATATCTATAGAGGGGGACCCCCGTGCAAAGCGCGCGAATGGGCGGTTCGAATGTACGCCGATCGAGCCCGATCAAGGACTTGCGCAAAGGCGTCCGCGCGACCTCTTGAAACGGGTTCGTCGCAGCGGCTATCTCACCCGCCCAACCAGAGACGCGCATGGCCGGACATAGTCAGTTCAAGAACATCATGTTCCGCAAAGGCAAGCAGGATAAGGAGCGCTCCAAGCTCTTTTCCAAGCTGGCGCGCGAAATCACGGTGGCGTCGAAAACGGGCCTGCCCGATCCCAACCACAATCCGCGCCTGCGCACCGCGATCATCGCCGCCAAGGCGCAATCGATGCCGAAGGACAATATCGAGCGCGCGATCCGCAAAGGCCAGGGCGGCGATGCGGAGAATTACGACGAGGTGCGTTACGAAGGCCGCGGTCCGGGTGGCGTCGCCTTGATCGTCGAAGCGCTGACCGACAATCGCAATCGCACCAGCGCGGATGTGCGCTCCACCTTCGCCAAGTATGGCGGCGAAATGGGCGCCTCGAATTCGGTCGCGTTTCTGTTCGAGCATGTCGGACAGATCGTCTATCCGAGGAACAAGGGCAGCGACGATGAGATGCTGGAACTCGCCATCGATGTCGGCGCCAACGAGTGCGTCTCGACCGAAGACGGCCACGAATTCCTGACAGCGCTCGACGACTTCATCGCGGTGCGCGACGCGCTCGAGGCCAAACTCGGGCAACCGACGTCGGCGTCGTTCGTGTGGCGGCCGCAGAACGCCATCGCCGTGCGCGACGATGCGGCGGACCAGCTCGTCAAACTGGTCGAAGCGCTCGACGATCATGACGACGTGCAAAACGTTTTCGGCAACTATGAATTGTCGGAGGCGGCGTTGGCCAAGCTTTCGTCGTGAATCGAGACGAGGGCGAACGGAAGGGGTACAAAGGCACGATGAGCACAGCGATTCGCATTCTCGGCCTCGATCCGGGCCTGGCCCGGATGGGCTGGGGCGTGATCGCACTCGCCGGCACCCGGCTTACCCATATTGGGCATGGCGTCATCACCACGCGCACAACGGATGGATTGGGGCCGCGTCTTCTCGCGCTGCATCGCGCCGTCGCAGCCGTGATCGTCGAGCAGAAACCAGACGCCATCGCCGTCGAACAGGCTTTCGTCGCCAAGGATCCGGCAGCGGCGTTGAAGCTCGGTCATGCCCGCGCCATCGCGCTGCTTGCCGCCGCGCAAGCCGGACTTGCGATCGCCGAATACGCACCCAATCACATCAAGAAGTCCGTCGTCGGCGTCGGTCATGCGCAGAAGGAGCAGGTCCAGGCCATGGTCCGCCGCTTGCTTCCGACCTGCGGTGTCGAACAAGGCGATGCCGCCGACGCGCTCGCCTGCGCCATCGCGCATGCGCATCTGTCGGGCACGCGCGCCCGCATGCTGGCGGCGCTCGCATGATCGGGAAACTCACCGGCATCGTCGACAGCATCGCGGAAGATCACGCCGTCATCGATGTCGGCGGTGTCGGCTATCTCGTGCAGTGTCCGAGTTCGACGTTGTCGAAACTCGCCGCCGGGGCGCATGTCTCGCTGATGGTCGAGACAAAGCTGTCGGAGGATGCGATCCGGCTCTACGGCTTTCATTCGGCCGAGGAGCGCGAGTGGTTCCGCCTTCTGCAGACGGTGCAGAATGTGGGAAGCCGCGTTGCGTTGAACGTGCTCTCGGCACTTTCCTCGCGCGAGCTCGAACGCGCCCTTGCCTTGTCGGACAAGGCGGCCATCGGGCGCGCACAAGGGGTGGGCCCGAAACTTGCGCTGCGCATCGCCACCGAATTGAAGGACAAGGCGCCCGCGATGATGCTGCGCGGCCATGGCGAAGGCGACAAGGTCGTCGCGCTCGCGCCGCGCGGTCCCGAAGCCGATGCCGTCGCCGCGCTCGTCAAGCTCGGCTATTCGCCGTCGCATGCGGCGGAATCGGTGGCGCGCGCCGCGAACGATCTCGGCCAGGCCGCGCCCGTCGACGCGCTCATCCGCGAATCGTTGCGGGCGATGGGGCGGTGAGGAAAGGTTAGATGGCCACGCCAAAGCCCGAAAATCGCGAACGCCTCGTCGCGCCCGAGCGGTCGCAGGACGACACGCTCGAAGCGTCGCTGCGGCCGAAGCGCCTCGATGAATTCGTCGGACAGAAGCAGGCCTGTGCCAATCTTTCCGTGTTCATTCAGGCGGCAAAGGCGCGCAATGAAGCGCTCGATCACGTGCTCTTCTCGGGCCCGCCGGGTCTCGGCAAGACCACGCTGGCGCAGATCGTGGCGCGCGAACTCGGCGTGAACTTCCGTTCCACGTCCGGCCCGGTGCTGGCAAAGGCGGGCGATCTCGCGGCCATCCTCACCAATCTGGAGCCGCGCGACGTTCTCTTCATCGACGAGATTCATCGCCTCAATCCGGCGGTCGAGGAAATCCTCTATCCCGCGATGGAGGATTATGAGCTCGATCTGGTGATCGGGGAGGGACCGTCGGCGCGCTCGGTCAAGATCACGCTCAATCCGTTCACGCTCATCGGCGCGACCACGCGGTCAGGATTGATCACCACGCCGCTGCGCGACCGCTTCGGCATTCCGGTACGGCTCAATTTCTATTCGCCGGAAGAGTTGCTCGCCATCGTGGAGCGCGGCGCACGAGTCCTGGATCTGGATCTCACCGCTGACGGCGCGCGCGAGATCGCCGGGCGCGCCCGCGGCACGCCGCGCATCGCGGGGCGGCTCCTCAAGCGCGTGCGCGATTTTGCCTCCGTTGCCGGGCATGCGCGCATCGATGCCAAAGTGGCCGACGCAGCGCTGACGCGGCTCGAAGTGGATGCGCGCGGCCTCGATGCCTTCGACAAGCGCTATCTGAGACTGATCGCGGAAGGCTTTGGCGGTGGTCCGGTTGGCATCGAGACGATTGCCGCCGCGCTCGGCGAATCGCGCGACGCCATCGAAGAAGTGATCGAGCCTTATCTGCTGCAGCAGGGTTTCGTGCAGCGCACGCCGCGTGGCCGCCTCATCACCGGCGCAACCTATGCCCATCTCGGGTTAGCGGTTCCGCTGCGCGACCCGCTGCAGATGGAACTGCTCAACCGAGACGACGCGAACGATGACTGAGCACAACGGTCTCGGCCGATTCGAAGGCAAGGTCCATATTCTGCCGATCCGCATCTACTACGAAGACACGGATCTGTCGGGCGTCGTCTATCACGCGAATTATCTGCGCTACATGGAACGCGGACGCACGGAATTCTTCCGTCTCGCCGGCATCACCAAGATGGCGATGCTCGACGATGCCGAACCGACGGCCTGGACTCTGCGCAGCGCCTCGCTCGTATTCTTCAAGCCGGCGCGACTCGAAGACCCGATCGAGGTGCGAACGACCTGTCCGCTGCTCACGGGTGCGCGCATGCAAGCGGATCAAAAGATTTACAGCGGTGTAACATTGCTCGCGCATGGCAAGGTCGAAGCCTGCATCATGACGATGAGCGGAAAGCCCAGACGCATTCCGCAAGCTGTGCGCGACAAACTGCTTCCCTTCGTGTTGGAAACAACCGATTAAGTGTTGACGCCCCAATTCGGCCACCATTGAATGACTTTTGCGCCGTTCGCGGATGATTCGGTCGAGGTGAGGGCCACGGGCTCTCGCTCCTCGTTGCATGAGGTTCGTTGATGAAACTCCTTCGCCTGATCGCCGCCGTCCTTTCGGCGCTTGTTCTCATGACGGCCGTGCCTGCCCTGGCGCAGCGTTCTCCGGCTGCGGCGCCGACGGGAAGTGCCGCCGAATCGCGCGACCTGCCGGCGCCGGCCGCCGCTCCGACCGGAGCGGTCGAAGTTGCGCCGCTCGGGTCGTCGGATTCCGCAATCGGGAACATCTCCGTCGTGCACATGTTCATGGGCGCGGACTGGATCGTGAAGACCGTGATGCTCATTCTGCTCGTCGCGTCGCTCTGGTCGTGGACAATCATCTTCAACAAGTGGCTGGCACTCGGCACGTTGCGGCGCAGGGCCGCCAAGTTCGAGAAATCCTTCTGGTCAGGCCAGTCGCTGGACGAGCTCTATCAGCAGTTCTCCGGCCGCGCCGATCACCCGATGGCCGCGGTCTTCGTATCTGCTTTGCGCGAGTGGCGCCGCGCGTTCGAGGGCGGCACACCGCTCGTGGTGCTGGCACCGGGCATCAAAGACCGGATCGACAAAGCGATGAGCGTGACGATCATGCGCGAAGCCGACGGGCTTGAGCGTTCGCTCGGCTTTCTGGCCACTGTCGGCTCGACCGCACCGTTCATCGGATTGTTCGGTACCGTCTGGGGCATCATGAATTCCTTTTCGGCGATCGCCGCACGCCATGACACGACGCTTGCGGTGGTCGCGCCCGGAATCGCCGAAGCCTTGTTCGCAACGGCGATGGGTCTCCTCGCGGCCATTCCCGCCGTCATCTTCTACAATCGCTTCGTCAACGAGATCGGCCGCTACAACACGCGTCTCGACGCGTTCGCCGACGAATTCTCCGCCATCCTGTCGCGTCAGCTCGACGAGAAAGTGCGCTGATGGCGGGCAATGTCCAAACCGTTGGGCGGAGCGGGCGGCGCGGTCGTCGTCATGCCATGTCCGAGATCAACGTCACGCCGTTCGTCGATGTGATGCTGGTGCTTCTCATCGTCTTCATGGTGACGGCGCCGCTTCTCACGGCGGGCGTTCCCGTCGATCTGCCCAAGACCCGGGCCCAGCCGCTTGGTCAGGATCGCGAGCCCTTATCCGTCACCGTCAAACGCGACGGCAAAGTCTATCTTCAAAACACGGCGGTCGGCGAAGACGAGCTCGTCGCCAAGCTGACGGCGATCGCCGCCAACGGCTACGATCAGCGGATCTTCGTGCGCGGCGACAAGGCTGTCGATTACGGCCGCGTGATGGAAGTGATGGGCATTCTGTCCGCCGCAGGCTTCACTCATATCGGGCTGGTAACCGATGTCGCAAAGCCGAAGCCAGAGAAGGAATAGGTACGCGCCGACCACAGCGCGCAGTCCTCGCGTCGGCTTGCTCGGCGCCCTTCTCCTGCACGGGGTGATCGCGGCGGGCGCACTCTTCACCTGGCAGCATCATTGGGAGATCACCGATCAGGCGGCACCCGTCGTGCCGGTCGATCTCGTAACGATCGCGGACAAAACGAACATCCGCGCGACTGCGCCGCCGCAGCCCAAGGTGGAACCGAAGGAAACACCGCCACCTGTCGATATCCCGGTGCCGAAACCTGCGCCTGCGCCGCCCAAGGCGGAGCTCGCACCTTCGCCGATCAAACCGCCGCAAATCATGCCAAAGCCTGCGCCTACGCCCAAGACGGTCGTCGACACGCCGACGCCGATCGCAAAGCCAGTGGAGAAATCGAGCGATGCGTTCAACGCGCTCCTCAACAAGCTGACGTCGCCTGCAGCGGCGCCGCGCAACGCGCGCACGGCCGACCGCACGACGCGCGGCGTCGGCGCGATGAATGCCATGACGATGGATCTTTCCGATGCGCTCAAGAACCAGATTGCGCAATGCTGGAATCCGCCGGTCGGTGCGCCGCATCCCGAGCAGTTGATCCCGACCTTTCGCTTGTTCCTCGGTCCCGATGGCAGCGTCCAACAGCCGCCACAATTGGCTGCAGACTCTGCGGCACAGGCGGCGAGCGATCCTTTCATGCGCGCCGCCGTCGACGCGGCACGGCGTGCGATCTACACCTGCGCGCCGTACAAGCTTCCTGCCGACAAATACAATGTCTGGCGCGACATCACGGTCGACTTCGACCCGAGAAAAATGTTCCAGTGAACGGAGTCTGGCATGCGCATCTCCTTCTTCGTCCCATCCATCCTCGCTGCGGCGCTGATTGCGCTCGTTGGCGCCGCACCCGCGCGAGCCGAGTTGCACGTGACGGTCGATCAGGGCAACGCCAAGCCGCTCCCCATCGCCATTCCAGACTTCAGCGCGGCGAGCCCGAGCGATGTGGCGGCCGGCCAGAACATCGCCAAGGTCGTGCGCGCCGATCTCGAACGCTCGGGCCTGTTCCAGCCGCTCGATCCCAAGTCCTTCATCGACAAGCTCGCCAACATCAACACGCCGCCGCAATTCGGCAGCTGGCGCGCGATCAACGCGCAGGCGCTCGTCGCCGGGCAAGTGCAGGCGCAACCGGACGGAAGACTGCGCGTCGATTTCCGCCTCTGGGATGTCTTCGGCGAAACCCAGATGATCGGCCAGCAATATTTCACCACGCCGGAAAACTGGCGGCGCATCGCGCACATCATTTCTGACGCGATCTACGAACGCATCACGGGCGAGAAGGGCTATTTCGACACCCGCATCGTCTTCGTCTCGGAATCAGGGCCGGCGCTCGCCCGCAAGAAGCGCCTCGCGGTCATGGACGAGGACGGCGCCAATCCGATCTTCCTGACACGCGGCGACTATCTCGTGCTGACGCCGCGCTTCAATCCGACGGCGCAGATGATCGCTTACATGTCTTATATCGGGTCGAAGCCGCGGGTCTATTTGTTCGATCTGGAAAGCGGACGGCAGGAGATGCTGGGCAACTTTCCGAACATGACATTCAGCCCGCGCTTCTCTCCCGACGGCAACAAGGTTGCGCTCACGCTGGAAACCGGCGGCAACTCGGACATCTATGTGATGGACTTGCGCACCCGTGCGCTCAGCCGCCTCACAAGCGATCCCGCGATCGACACGGCACCGTCCTTTTCGCCCGATGGCAGTCAGATCGCGTTTGAGTCGGATCGTGGTGGCAGTCAGCAGATTTACGTGATGAACGCCGACGGCTCGAACCAGCACCGCATCAGCTTCGGGGCCGGCAGAAATGGCACACCGGTGTGGAGTCCGCGCGGCGATCTCATTGCGTTTACAAACCAAAATGGCGGTTTCCACATCGGCGTCATGCATCCCGACGGATCGGCGGCGCGCATCATCACCAATGGTTGGGAAGACGAGGGCCCGACTTGGGCCCCCAATGGGCGCGTCGTCATGTTCGGGCGCACCACTCCTGGTGGTCGTGGTTCACAGATATGGTCGATCGACGTCACCGGCCGCAATGAACGTCGTGTCACCACTCCTGGTGACGCGTCCGACCCCGCGTGGTCTCCCTTGATCCAGTAATTGCAAAGTTCCAAAATTACGCCATCTATTTATGGAACCATTTCCGCATACTACGCGTATGGGTATGAGTTGACTGGCGATGCGCTGCGGGTTTTCCGCAACTTTGCATGGCCAACTGCTGGAGGAGCCTGAATTCGATGAAGACCTATTCCGCACTCGTCACCATTGCCGCATTCTCGACGGCGTTGGCGCTTGCCGGTTGCTCGACGCCGAAACCGGCAGCCGAGGCGCCGCCGCCTGCGGCGACGCATGAAACTCCGGCCCCAACCTCCAGCATCGTGCCTGGAAGCGCGGAAGATTTGCGCGTGAATGTCGGGGACACGGTTCATTTCGGATTCGACCAGTACAATATCGAGGACAACGACAAAGCCACGCTGCAACGTCAGGCAAGCTGGCTGCAGAAATATCCCGCGGTTCGCGTCACGATCGAAGGCGACTGCGACGAGCGCGGCACGCGCGAATACAATCTCGCGCTCGGTGCCCGCAGAGCCAATGCCGTGAAGGAGTTTCTGGTCAGCCTGGGCGTCTCGGCCTCGCGCGTGGAAACGATCTCCTACGGCAAGGAACACCCGATCTGCACGCAATCGACCGAGGATTGCTGGGCGCAGAATCGCCGCGGCGTAACCGGAATCTCGGGCGGCGCGAGTTCCTGAGCATTGCTGACTGGCGAAGAGGGCGCCCGTTGCGGGCGCCCTTTTTGTTGCCGCGCGGGGAGCCTCATTTTGGGCTAAGTGTTCGCCAATGAATGACAACTGCTCCGGAGGCACGGCATGACCAAGTCTGGCTGGTTGATCTCGGGTTCCTTCATATTTTGCGCGCTGCTGGCGACGAACACGGTGTTCGCTGCCCCTTCCGATCAGTCGCCCTCCAGCCAAACGCGCATCCAACTTGCAGACTTGTTCGGCGAGAGCGACGAGGAAAAGGCGGCCCGCCAACAGAAAGAGCAAAACCAGGACGATGCGATCAATGCCCTGAACGCCAAGGTCCGCGATCTGGAGGATACGATCCGCAATCTGACGGGCCAGAACGAGACGCTCGCGCACCGCGTCCAGGAACTGGACAACAAAATCGACCGCCAGAAAAAGGATTTCGAATACCGCTTGTGTGCCATGACGGCGCAGCAACTGGGTGCCGGCACAGGCCAGAACGACGCCAATGCGGTGCCGTGCCCAGGGGAGGCGTCGGGCGGCGGCGGTGCGTCTTCCTTCAATCCGCCTCCACCGCAAGGAAATGGCGAACCCCTGCAGCAGCTTGCGCCGCCTCCAGGCGTACTCGGCACGCTTCCGTCCGGGACTCCGCAATTGGTGGCGCCGCCGAGCACACAGCCTGAATTCTCGAGCGCTATGAACCTGCTCGCGAAGGCGCGCTATGACGAGGCGCGGGCGGCGTTTCGCAGCTTCGCCGACAACCACCCAAAAGACGACCTGGCGCCGCAGGCAATCTATTGGATCGGCGACATCGCCTATGTGCAGAGGGATTATCCAGGCGCAACGCGCGCCTTCGCAGAGGTGATCAAGAAATATCCCACCTCCAGCCGGGCGCCCGATAGCATGCTGAAGCTTGGCCAGGCGTTGATCGCGTCGGGCCAGAAAAAGGAAGGTTGCACCGCTCTTGCCGCGCTCCCGGCAAAATACCCACACGCGACAGCCGCTGTCCTCGCGCAAGGCAGCGAGGCGCGCAAAGCCGTCTGCCGCGGAACCTCTTGAGACGCGCTTCATCGAGGCCATGGACGCGATCGTCGCGACGGGCGCGCCCTGGCCCGGCGCGGTCGCGGTTTCCGGCGGCGGCGATTCCGTTGCGCTCATGCATCTCCTCGCCGCGTGGGCGAAAAAGAGAAAGCGGCGAGCGCCGCCGGTCGTGACCGTCGACCATGGCTTGCGTGCCGGCTCGGATGCCGACGCGCGCAAAGTTGTGCGCTGGGCGAAATCGGCCGCGCTCAGGTCGCATGCCCTGCGCTGGGAAGGGCCGCATCCCAATTCCGACATCGAAGCGGCGGCGCGCCAGGCGCGTTATCGCCTGATGGGCGAGTGGGCACGCGCCAACGGCATCAGAGCGCTCTATGTCGGGCACACGCTCGACGACCAGACCGAGACGTTCCTGCTCAGACTCATCCGCGGTTCGGGCCTGGATGGACTTTCGGCGATGCGCACCATTGCGCCCTATCCCATCCCGGGCTTCCGGGAATTGCAGCTGGTGCGGCCGCTTTTGTCCTTCGAGCGCGCGCAGGTCCGCTCACATTTGACGTCTCGCAAACTCGAATGGCTCGAAGACGCCATGAATGAGGACGAGCGTTTTGCGCGCGTCCGCCTGAGAAAGGCGTGGCCCGCGCTCGAGAGCGCCGGCCTGAGCAAATTCCGAATCGCGGCGGCGGCAGCGCATTTGGCGCGCGCGCGCGACGCGTTGGACTTGGTCACGGAAGCCGTCTTCCGCCGCGCCGTGCGCCCATCGCACGGCGGCGTTCACGTCGACGGCGCAGCCCTTGTAAGCGCCCCGCGCGAAATCGGCCTGCGCGCCTTGGCCCAGCTGCTCCAACTCGTCGCGCAAAAGCCCTATCGCCCTCGATTCGAGCGCCTGGAGAGACTTTACGACGGGATCGCCAACGGAACGATCGGCGGCGGCTGCACGTTGCACGGTTGCCGAATCGTGTTTGTCCCCAAAACGGACGGGGCTTTTGGCGCAGGAACGCTCGCCGTCGTGCCGGAGAATGTGCCGCAGCGCCCAAAAGGCGGCAGAAAGCGGGCATCTGCCCAGAAACCAACGGAATGAGGCTGTTAAGCGCCTTTTGGCATTGCGATTGCAGCGAGGATACAAACTTCTTAACGTTTTGCAGGCTGGCAATACGGTAAAAACGGCCTATCTATCAGGTAGCTATATGCGTCAGCTGATATCGTCGCCTGGTTTTGGCTTGGCCCCGCGTGAAAGGACGGCCCTTGAACAATCTTAGAAATCTCGCGCTCTGGATCGTGGTCGCGCTCCTTCTGGTGTTCCTGTTCAACTTGTTCCAGGGCACGGCGCAGCACGCCAATGCGCAGAACATCACCTACACCAAGTTCGTCGAAGAGATGAATCAGAACCAGGTCAAGGCCGTCACCATGCAGGGCGACGCCATCAAGGGCGAGCTGGCCAACGGCCAGACCTTCACGACCATGGCGCCCAACAACGACTCCACGCTTGTGCCGATGATGAAGCTGCACAACGTGAACATTTCCGTCAGCCCGCCGGATGACGGCTTCAACCTGATGGGCGTGCTGCTCAATGCGCTCCCCATGCTGCTCTTGATCGGCGTGTGGATCTTCTTCATGCGCCAGCTTCAGGCGGGCGGCGGCAAGGCGATGGGCTTCGGCAAGTCACGCGCCAAGATGCTGACCGAGCGCACCGGCCGCGTCACCTTTGAAGACGTGGCGGGCGTCGACGAGGCCAAGGACGATCTCAAGGAGATTGTCGACTTCCTCAAGGATCCGCAAAAGTTCCAGCGCCTGGGCGGCCGCATTCCCAAGGGCGTGCTCCTGGTCGGGCCGCCGGGCACCGGCAAGACACTGCTCGCCCGCGCCATCGCCGGCGAGGCGAATGTTCCCTTCTTCACGATTTCCGGTTCGGACTTCGTCGAAATGTTCGTCGGCGTCGGCGCAAGCCGCGTGCGCGACATGTTCGAGCAAGCCAAGAAGAACGCGCCCTGCATCGTCTTCATCGATGAAATCGACGCCGTCGGTCGCCATCGCGGCGCCGGTCTGGGCGGCGGCAACGACGAGCGCGAGCAGACGCTGAACCAGTTGCTCGTCGAAATGGACGGTTTCGAATCCACCGAAGGCGTGATTTTGATCGCCGCCACCAACCGTCCGGACGTGCTCGACCCCGCGCTGCTCCGCCCGGGCCGCTTCGACCGTCATGTCGTGGTCGCCAATCCCGATCTCGGCGGACGCGAGAAGATCCTGCGCGTGCATCTGCGCAAGGTGCCGCTGGCACCCGATGTCGAACCGCGTACCATCGCGCGCGGCACGCCCGGTTTCTCCGGCGCCGATCTCGCCAATCTCGTCAACGAAGCCGCCTTGCTCGCGGCGCGCCGCGGCAAGCGCGTCGTGACCATGAGCGAACTCGAAGACGCCAAGGACAAGGTCATGATGGGTGCGGAACGCCGCTCCATGGTGATGAGCGAGGACGAGAAGAAGCTCACCGCCTATCACGAAGGCGGCCACGCCATCGTCGCGATCGCGGTCGAAGGCTCCGATCCGATCCATAAGGCGACCATCATTCCGCGCGGCCGCGCGCTTGGCATGGTGATGCGCCTGCCGGAACGCGATCAGCTCTCGCTGACCCGCCAGAAGATGCTCGCCGATCTTTGCGTCGCCTTTGGTGGCCGCATCGCCGAGGAACTGGTCTTCGGTCACGAAATGGTCACAACCGGCGCTTCCAGCGATATCGAGCAGGCGACGCGCATGGCGCGCGCCATGGTGACGCGCTTCGGCATGTCGGATGATCTTGGTCCGATCGCCTATTCCGAGAACCAGGAGGAAGTCTTCCTCGGTCACTCCGTGTCGCGCACCCAGAATGTGTCGGAGGCGACCGCGCAGAAGATCGACGCGGAAATCCGCCGCATCATCGATGAGTGCTATCGCCGCGCCTATGGCATCCTGAGTTCGCGCCTCAACGATCTGCACACCGTGGCGAAGGGCCTTCTGGAATATGAGACGCTCACCGGCGACGAGATCGTCGGGCTTATGAAGGGCGTCAAGCCGATCCGCACGCCGTATGAAGAGCCGGCGCCGGAACGGGGTCCCGGTCCGAGCGTGCCTGCGGCAGGACGTCCGCGCGGTCCGCTCGTTCCCGAACCGCAGCCGGGCCGCTAAAAGCGCGCCCACTTCGACGCATGACGACGATCCTCGGCATTCTCAACATCACCGAGGATTCGTTCTCCGACGGTGCGAAATACCTCGACCCTGTCGCCGCTATCGCGCACGGACGCGCGCTTGTGGCTGATGGGGCTGACGTTCTCGACCTTGGTGCAGCCTCGTCCAATCCCGAGTCGAAAGGCGTTCCGCCGGACATTGAGATCGGCCGTCTTACGCCCGTTGTCGCTGCGCTGACCGATGTCGCACTCTCAATCGACAGCTATTCGCTTCCCGTGCAGCGCTGGGCATTGGCTCAGAACGTCGCTTACATCAACGACATTCATGGCTTCGCGGATGCCTCGCTCTATCCCGAACTCGCCGCATCCGAAGCGAAGCTCGTCGTGATGCACTGCGTGCAGGAAGAGGGAGCCGCGACGCGCGTCGATGTTCCGCCGAGCGTGATCATGGATCGCATCGCAGGCTTTTTCGAAACGCGGCTCGGCGTGCTCGAAAAAGCCGGCATCGCGAAAGCGAGGATGATCATCGATCCGGGCATGGGTTTTTTTCTTGGAACCAATCCGCGCACATCTTTCACGGTGCTCGGAAATCTTGCTCAATTGAAGGCGCGATTCGGTCTACCGATCCTGGTTTCCGTTTCGCGTAAGTCGTTCCTGCGCCGGCTCACGGGGCGCGATGTGCAGTCGGCCGGAGCCGTCAGCCTGGCGGCAGAACTGTTTGCCATTCGTCAGGGGGCGGACTATATCCGCACCCATGCGCCGGGGGCGCTGAGGGACGCTTTGTTGCTGGACAAGGCACTCAAAGAGTCGGATTAGCGTCGGCCAACGCCATACTTAAGGCTTTGTTGGGAAAAGACTGCGAAAAATCTGAAAACAAACTAAAATACGAATAGCGCCAGGATTCAGGGGAGACCAGTTCGACATGAGCCGGAAGTATTTCGGCACCGATGGCATCCGCGGTCGCGCCAATTCCGGCGCGATGACGCCGGTCGTCGCGATGCGCGCCGGTATGGCGGCAGGACGCATCTTCACAAGAGGCAATCATCGTCATCGCGTGGTGATCGGCAAGGACACGCGGCTCTCGGGATACATGCTCGAGTCCGCGCTCGTTGCCGGCTTCACGTCGGTCGGCATGGATGTGTTCCAGTTCGGACCGCTGCCGACGCCCGCCGTCGCCATGCTCACGCGCTCCTTGCGCGCCGACATGGGCGTGATGATCACCGCCTCGCACAATCCCTATCAGGACAACGGCATCAAATTCTTCGGACCCGACGGCCGCAAACTTTCCGACGAGCATGAGGCGGCCATCGAGGCTTTGATGGACAATGGCCTCGAGTCCGGCCTTGCGACGTCGCCCAAGCTCGGACGCGCCAAGCGCATCGACGATGCCCAGGCGCGCTACATCGAATTCGTCAAGAACACCTTCCCCAGGCGGCTGACGCTCGAAGGGCTCAGAATCGTCGTCGACTGCGCCAATGGCGCGGCCTACAAAGTGGCGCCGGCAGCGCTTTGGGAACTCGGCGCAGAAGTCGTGTCCATCGGGGACACGCCAGACGGCTTCAACATCAATTCCAATTGCGGCTCGACATCGACGGAAGCGATGGCGGAAAAGGTGCGCGAGATGCGCGCCAATTTCGGCATTGCGCTCGATGGCGATGCCGATCGCGTCGTAATGTCCGACGAGCATGGGCGCATCATCGACGGCGACCAGATCCTGGCGCTCCTGGCCCGCTCCTGGTCCAAGAGCGGCAATCTCAAGGGCGGCGGCGTCGTCGGAACGGTCATGTCGAACGCCGGTCTTGACCGTTACCTGAAGACGATGGACCTCAAGCTCGCGCGCGCGCAAGTTGGCGATCGCTATGTCATCGAGCAGATGCAGAAGGGCGGATTCAATGTCGGCGGCGAGCAGTCCGGCCACATCGTGCTCAGCGATTTCTCGCCGACCGGCGACGGCTTGATTTCGGCGCTGCAGGTTCTGGCCGTCCTGGCCGCCGAGAAGAAGCCGGCGAGCGAGGCCGCGCATCTCTTCGAACCGCTGCCGCAGGTCATGGAGAATGTCCGCTTCCAGAAGGGTTCGCCGCTGTCCAATGCCCGCGTCACCGCGTGCATCAAGGACGGCGAAGCGCGCCTTAACGGCTCGGGCCGTCTGCTTGTACGCAAGTCCGGAACCGAACCCGTCATCCGCATCATGGCCGAGGGCGACGACGAAGCCTTGATCCGCGCCGTCGTGACCGACGTCGTCAGCGCGATCGAGGAGGTCGCGGCTTGAGGCCAGTGCGGCTTCTCGCCATCGCAGGTTCGGATTCAGGCGGCGGAGCAGGCATCCAGGCCGACATCAAGACGGCGAGCGCTCTCGGCGCCTACGCCATGACGGCGATCACGGCGGTCACCGCCCAGGATACGACCGGCGTCGGTTCTATTCATCTCGTTCCCGCCGCCATCGTCGTCGAACAGATCGAGCGTTGCCTTTCCGACATCGGCGCCGACGCGATCAAGATCGGCATGCTGGGTTCGCGTGAGATCGCACTGAGCGTCGCCGCCATATTGGCGCGCAACGCCAAAGGCATTCCGCTCATCGTCGATCCGGTGATGGTCTCGACCAGTGGGGCCGAACTTGCCGACGCCGCCGTCGTAGATGTCCTCAAGTCGTCGCTTTTCCCGCTCGCTTCGCTCATTACGCCCAACCTGCCGGAAGCCGAGCGGCTTTGCGGGTTTCCGCTTCACGTAGGCGATGATCTCCTGCGTGCAGGCAAAGCGCTGCTGTCGCTCGGGCCACGCGCGGTTTTGCTCAAGGGCGGACATGGCGGCAGCAACACAGTCAACGACCTGCTGTTCGCGCCCGATGGGAGCGCGCGCGCCTATATCGCCAAGCGCGTCGACACGAAGCACACTCACGGCACAGGCTGCACGCTCGCCACCGCCGTCGCCTGCGGACTCGGCGAGGGAATGCCGCTCGGCGACGCGATCCAGCGCGCGCACGATTTCGTGCAACGGGCCATTCGTACGGCACCTGAATTCGGCGCCGGCAACGGCCCGATCAGTCACCTGCCCTGAGGGACTGCCGCAATCGTCGCCAGCTTGGCGAGTGCGCCGTCGGACAAAACGAGTTTGTCTGCCCCCATATTTTCGCGCAAATGCGCCAGTGACGAGGTGCCTGGGATCAGGAGAATGTTGGGCGCGCGTTTGAGCAGCCACGCCAGCGCGACTTGCATCGGCGTCGAGTCAAGCTCGGCGGCGACCTGCGAGAGCGTCGCCGATTGAAGCGGAGCAAATCCGCCGAGCGGAAAGAACGGCACATAGGCGATGCCTTTTTCGTTGAGCTCGTCGATGAAGGCATCGTCTTTGCGATGGGCGACGTTGTAGAGGTTCTGCACGCAAACCACTTCGCCGATCGCGCGGGCTTCAGCGAGCTGGCTCGACGTCACGTTGCTCAGGCCGAGATGACGGATCAGGCCTTGCCGCTGCAGGTCTGCCAAAGCGGAGAACTGTTCTTCGATCGGCTCTTCGAGCGGCCCGTGCACGCCGCCGACGCGCAGATTGACGACGTCGATCGCGTCGAGCCGCAGGTTCCTCAGATTGTCGTGCACGGCGCGGGTCAGATCGGCCGGCGTGCGCGCTGGAATCCAGGAGGCATCCTTGCCCCGTACGGCGCCGACCTTGGTCACGATGACGAGATCGTCCGGATACGGATGAAGCGCCTCGCGGATCAGCTGATTGGTGATGAACGGGCCATAGAAATCGCTGGTGTCGATGTGATTGACACCAAGCGCGACGGCCTCGCGCAATACGGCGCGCGCGCCGTCCATGTCCTTGGGCGGCCCGAACACGCCGGGCCCGGCGAGCTGCATCGCGCCGTAACCCATGCGGTTGACCCGGCGACGACCGAGAGCAAACGAACTGCCGGACCCGGGCATGATGGCCGGCCGCCTTACGCGACCATCCGTTCGAGGCGGTTGCGGATGATGGCGTGTGCCTCGCTCATGATGTTGTCGATGAGTTCCTTGCAAGTGGGGATGTCGTGGATCAGGCCCTGGGTCTGGCCCGCGGACCAGATGCCGAAATCCGTATCGCCCGTGTCATAGACCTTGCCGCCGCGCGTTCCGGCGACGAGATCGCGCACATCCTCGAACTTGGCGTTGCCGCGGCGTTCGATGGCGACCACTTCCTGGCTGATCTTGTTCTTCGCCACGCGCGAGGAGTTGTGCATGGTGCGGAAGATCATGTCAGTGGCGCGTTCGTCGTTGGCGACGAGGGCTTCCTTCACCTTCTGGTGGATCGGCGCTTCCTTGGTCGCCATGAAACGCGTTCCCATGTTCGCACCTTCGCAGCCAAGCGCGAGCGCGGCGACGAGGCCCCGCGCGTCGGCAATGCCGCCCGACGCGATCACCGGAATCTTCAACCTCGCTGTCGTGACGGGAAACAGAACGAGCCCGCCGATGTCGTCTTCGCCCGGATGACCGGCGCATTCGAAGCCGTCGATGGAAACGCAATCGATGCCGAGCGACTCGGCTTTGACGGCGTGGCGCGCCGTAACGCACTTGTGGATGACCTTGACGCCGGCGGCCTTGAACGCGGGCAGATGCGGCTGCGGATTGTTGCCGGCCGTCTCAACCACCTTGATGCCGCTCTCGATGATGACCTGGCGATACTCGTCGTAAGGAACCGGATTGATCGTCGGCAGGATGGTCAGATTGATGCCGAACGTCTTGTTCGTCATCTCGCGGGTCTTCTTGATCTCTTTCTCGAGGAGTTCCGGTGAGCCGGGCGTCAGCGCCGTGAGAAAGCCGAGTGCGCCGGTGTTCGCGACCGCGGCGATCAGTTCGGCCTTGCCCACCCTCGTCATGCCGCCGCAGGTGATCGGCACCTCGACGCCGAACATTTCGGTAAAGCGCGTCTTGATCATGATCTCTTCCCCATCGGTTATCTCTGGGCCAAGCCTGCCGTGTTTTTGCCGCGAGCGGAAGTGGCCGATGCCGCTACGGAAAAGGGCTACGCCAAGAAAGGATCGCGCACGGTGATCGTGTCGTCGCGGTCGGGGCTGGTGGAGAGCAGGGCAACCGGGGTTGCAATCAACTCCTCGATCCGCCGGACATATTTGATGGCATTTGCGGGCAGGTCAGCCCAGCTGCGCGCGCCGTGCGTCGAACTGTTCCACCCCTCCATGGTTTCGTAGATCGGCACCAGCCTGGCCTGGTCGTTGACGTCGGCCGGCAGATAGTCGAGCACCTGATCACCGAGCCTGTAGCCAACGCACACTTCGATGGTTTCGAACGTGTCCAGGATGTCGAGCTTGGTGAGCGCGATGCCGTCGATGCCACCGGTGATCGCGGTCTGGCGCACCAGCACGGAATCGAACCAGCCGCAGCGGCGCTTGCGCCCGGTGACCGTGCCGAATTCGTTGCCGCGCGAGCCGAGTTTTTCGCCGATGGCGTTGATCTGTTCGGTGGGGAAGGGACCCTCGCCGACACGCGTGGTGTAGCTCTTGGTGATGCCGAGCACGTAGCCGATCTGGCGGGGTCCGACACCCGAGCCGGCTGCGGCTTGTCCGGCAACCGTGTTGGACGAGGTGACATACGGATAGGTGCCGTGATCGATGTCGAGTAGCACGGCCTGTGCGCCCTCGAACAGGATGCGTTTGCCGGCCAGGCGCGCGGCATCGAGCTCTCGCCAGCTCGAGCCGATGAAGGGCAGGATTTTCGGCGCGATCTCGGTCAGCGACCTGAGAAGCGCTGCCGCGTCGATCTCGTCGGCTCCGGCGCCGCGGCGAAGCGCGTTGTGGTGCGCCAACAACCTGTCGATTTTCATCGGCAGGCTCTTGAGATCTTTGAGATCCACGACTCGGAGGGCTCGGCGTCCGACTTTGTCTTCATAGGCCGGTCCGATGCCGCGTTTGGTCGTGCCAAGGCGCTGCACGGAGTTCGAGGATTCGCGCACCTCGTCCAGCTCGCGATGGATCGGCAGCACCAGGACCGCGTTCTCCGCCACGACCAACGTGTCGGGTGTGACCTTCACGCCGGCCGCTCCGACGCGCGCGATCTCCTCAAGCAACGCCCAGGGATCGACCACGACGCCGTTGCCGATGATGGAGCGCTTCTCCTGGATGACGCCCGAGGGAAGCAGCGAGAGCTTGTAGGTCTTGTCGCCGACGACGATGGTATGGCCGGCATTGTTGCCGCCCTGGAAGCGCACGACCATCTCGGCCCGGTTGGCGAGCCAATCGATGATCTTGCCTTTGCCTTCGTCGCCCCACTGGGCGCCGATCACTGCGACGTTGGACATAATCCGTACCCGGACTAAGCGAGTTTCCCGGCAAGGGATTCGCCAGGCACGGTGACCATTTATAGCCTGTCGCGACGCCCGCGAGAACGGCATTGCTGCGCTGCGACACTCAGGCCTTTCATCTCGGAAAACGGTCCTGATATCGTTCGATTCGGGGCAGTTCTTAAGGCTTTCATGCCACTCAGACGTCACGTCCCCGTCCGGCTTTCTCCCTATCAGGGAGATGTCCCGCGCACCGGCCACAATCGCGGTCCTGCGCTCGATCTTTCCTGGGAAGCCTGGCTGTGGCGACGCGCGCATGCGCAAGCCTGGAAACCACCCAAGCGCGACATCGCGTTGCATCGCCTGAAGCGCGCCGAACGGCTGGGCCTGGATTACCGCTCCTATGCCGGCGTGTTGATGAACCGAGGCACCCATCTTGGCGCCGCGATCTTCGTTCTCGACGGCTTGAGCAAGCGTGAGCGCCAAGTCGCGGAGGAGCGCGTTCTTGCTCTTTCCGACTGTCGCATTCTGATCGCGGGCCAGGGGCGAGAGGCTTCACCGCTGAAAGAGCATGTCGACCTCAGTGTGGTTTTCGCCGGCGAGAACGAGCTTGTACGCCACATCGACAGATTCATCCTGGCGCATCGCCTGACGCCAGGCGGGACCTTCATGGTGGGGACGACATCGGCTCACCTGCGCGCCGCCGAAGACGCGGGGCTCGCGCTGTTTCTCTGGGCACGCGACTATTTCAACCGGCCGGCGAACTAGCGCTCAGGGCTTCAGCGCCCGCTCGACGACGACGTCCTTCGCCTTCTTGTCTTCGCGAAGACCTTTGAAGGACGCCTGCCGAACGAGATTGTCGCTCGTCCAGCTGGCAATTTCCGCTTCGATCACCAGCGTCGGCTTGACCCAATGCACCCCCAACAGCGCCTTCGGATCGCGCACGACGTCGAACGGCGACTTGTCCGTCGCGCGCGCCTTTAACGCGGCCATGAGTTGGGGAAGATTGCGGCTGTTGTATCCCGTCCCGACCGTTCCCACGTGCACGAATTTGCCGCCGGCATAGGCGCCGACGACAAGAGAGCGGAAGGCCGGTCCGGACATCTTCCAGCCGCCGACCACGAGTTCCTGGCTCAGACGGCATTTGGCCTTTGTCCAGATGCCCGAGCGATCGTTCGGTTTATAGGTCGCATCGAGCCGCTTCGAGACGATGCCTTCGAGTTGCATCTTGCAGGCGGCCTTGTACATGGCCATGCCGTCGCCTTGGTGATGCTCGACGAACGCGAAGCGGTTCTTGTCGCCGCGCTTGAGTTTCCGGATCGCCTTGGCGAGCGCCATCTTGCGCGTCTCCAACGGGGCGCCCATCAGGACTTCGCCGTTTCCCGCCATCATGTCGAAGACGAAGTAGACGAGCTCGTGCGTTCGCTTCGCGGACAGGGCATCGGTCAGGCCGGCAAAACTCGGCATGCCCTTGGCATCGACGGCACAGACCTCGCCATCGATGATGCCATCGTCGAGCGCTTCGCCGGCTGCCGCGATTTCGGGAAAGCGGTGCGTCCAGTCGAGACCGCGGCGGCTGTAGAACACGCTCTTGCCGCGTCTGACGTGCAGTTGCATGCGATAGCCGTCGAGCTTCGCCTCGTGAACGAAGCGGTCGCCCGATGGCGGTGCAGCGACGAGGAGGCAAAGCTCAGGCGGGATGAAGCCCGGCATGGCGCTGAGACCTCGCTTGCTGGATTTGCCGGCCACGCCGTCCTCCCGTTGAGGATGAAACGCGGCAGAACGGCTCGCGTTCTCAGGGTTTCAATATCAGCCAGCTGGAGCGGGCGAAGGGAATCGAACCCTCGTATGAAGCTTGGGAAGCTTCCGTTCTACCATTGAACTACGCCCGCGCGCGGCCTCCATAGCATGCCGCGCGCCGGGCTGGAACAATCCAACTCCCGTTAGTGCTGCGCCCAGGCCCAGCCTGCGATACGCCAGCCATCCGCCATCTTCTGAAGCGCGAATGTCCAGACACCTTGTTCCGTCGTCGGCTTGCCGTTCAGCTTGTAGTCGTAGTGCGTCGAATAGACGGCATAGGCGCGATCGCCCGTCACCGTGATATGCCAGGCCTTGCCGAGTGTGACCTTTGGTTCCGTGATGCCTCTCTTCTTGCTGTCGGCGGCGAGTGCGTTCCACCAATCCGCGCAGGTCGAAGCACCCTGCCAGGCATGCGGTGCGAAGTCGTCGATGATGATTGTCTGCGATGTGCAAAGCGCGTCCGCCGCCTTGGCGTCGTTCTTGTTGAAGCTGTCATTGTAGTGGTTGATCACCGCCACAACGTCGGACGTGTCCGATGCGGTTGCGGGCGTCGCTGCCAGAAGTGCGAGTGCCATAGCCGTGATCGGAATCAGTTTTGCGCGCATAATGTTCCCCCAGTGCGTTGCGTTACGCCGACCGTAGGACGGGGCTGCCGATGCAACAAGCCGCTTGCCGCGCCATGGGGCGATACGCGCTGCGTTGCAATGCAAGATGTATTTGTAGCGTCGAGAGAAATCGCAAGCGTACTCCGGTGCATCCATTGGACGGCCGGAGCGCTACCGCATTGCTTCGGGCGGGCGTAGTCTGCGCGTGCAGGCGAATTGAATGCCGCGATGATGGGGAGTGATTGGGATGAAGTTACTTGCAACGACGGCGGTCGCATTTCTCGCGCTCGGGACATCTGCCTACGCGGCGGATGCCCGCTTTGACGACCTGTATGACAACACGCTGGTGTACACATCGCCCAAGCACGTCATAACCAAAGTGTTTGTGCAGAAGGACGGAACCTGGACGTCCACCTCCACCGACGGGAAGATGGCCCACGGCACGTGGGCACCGCTCGGAGACTTTGTCTGCGTCTATGACGCGACCATGCCCAAGACGAAACCCGACTGCTCGGAAGCCGTCGCGCACAAGGTCGGCGACAAGTGGACGGAACCGGGTGCGAAGAAGGGCACGGTCGATCAGGTCACGATATTGGCGGGACGCTAAATTTTCGCGCTCGGACCAACTGCCGCAAGTCTCAAACACCGCCTAGCCTGAAGCGAAATGATGCTCTAGAGTTTTTTTCGAGATGCGGGATGGGCATCCCGCACTGCAGGTCAGGGGGAGTGTTCATGTTTATCAAAAATCTGAGCGCGGCCGCGCTCTTGTGCCTCGTCGGGCTGACGACTGTCGCCGTCACGACTCCGGCCGAAGCACGCGGGCGCGTGACACTGCGTGTCTGCAACCACACCGACGATCCAGTTCTTGTCGCCACCAGCTACATTCCGATCGGCGGATCGGACTGGCGCAACAAGGGCTGGACACGCGTCAGCGCCGGCAGTTGCCAGAACGTCTTCGAAACCGAAAACCGCACCTTTTATGCGCGCGCCGAAGTGAAGGGCGATTCGGACCAGTATTGGGGTTCCGACATCAAACAGTGCGTCGAGTATCCCGGGCCGTACGACTTCTACACGGGTTCCAATGACACAACCTGTCCCGAAGGCGAGCCGGCGGACTTCACGACGTTCCACTCCGACGGGCGACCCGTCTATGTCTGGAACCTGAATCCTTAGTCAGAATTCAGATTTCAGAAGACAGAAATCAGAACGCGCTTCCTTGGCTTGGGTCGCATTTTCCTCCCCCCGTGGTTGCGGGGGAGCCGAACTGCGTCCCTTGAGCGACGCAAGAAGGATGGGCGACGTTCAAGATCCGTTTCGCCACGCTCGATACCTCCCCTGTGAACGGGGTGGAACGTTCGCAAATCTCCGGAAAATCATGAGGCGGCCGACACATCACGCGCCGTAGCCGCCTCACGCTGCCCCCTTCAAAAGCGGACCCTAATAACCGCGAGGCTTAGCCCCCAAGCCGTTCGGACCCGCGGCGCCGTAACTGTGACGGGACCGCGTGACGACGCAACGGGTTACAAGGGCTGTCTCTCATTTTTGCAATGTCCTGTTGATTTCCGGCAACATTTTCGATGACGCACTCGTCAACCAGTCAGGACCGGAAGTGTTTCGAGAGCGTCTGACCCGGGCGCGTCGAGGCGATGGGCCGGCCAACCGTTCGAAAACGGGACGATCCATCCTTGCTCGAGACCGAAGGGAACGCCGCGCGCGCCGGTCGGGCGACCGGATCAGGCGCGTCTACATGAAACGCGAGCACCATTGAAGGCAAACGTCTTCAAAAATGTCCGTAGGCTGAGGGCTTGATCCACATCGGAAGTTTTCCACATGGGCGTGGACATGTGAATAAGGGTGAAAGCCACCATCGAATCAAAAACTTGACGGCGGTTTTGTCGAGGTGACAAAGGGTGTCAATTGTGCGTGCAAAATGCCTTGCGCACCAACAACGCGTCTCTGATGGTTCGAAAAAATCGAATGGCTACAGAGTACGGTAAGTGCGGTGGTGTAGCATGGGCAGCCAGTTCTACAGTCATGGATTGTTCGAGATGGACGACGGCGCCAACACATCTGGCAGCTACCGCGATTCCACGGGCGTCATAGCCTATCAAGGGCTGCGCGAGATGGTGCGCCGCGGGGAGATAGTCCCCATTGCGGAACTCGAGCCGGACCAAATCCAACCGGCAAGCATCGATTTGCGATTGGGACGAAAAGCTTGGCGCGTGCGCGCTAGTTTTCTTCCTGGTCCGGACAGTTCCGTTCTAGATCGGCTGCAAAAGCTTGGCGGGACTGAGATCGATCTTTCCAAGGATACGGTATTTGAGAGCGGCGTCGTTTATGTCGTCGAGCTCATGGAGCAGGTCAAGTTGGTGAATGGCCTCTGGGGCGTTTCAAATCCCAAGAGTTCGACAGGCAGACTAGATGTCCTCGTAAGGCTCATCACAAACCACGCCACTCAGTTTGACCTCGTGCGCCGACGCTATGAAGGCCCGCTCTATCTGGAGGTTGCTCCGCAAGCCTTCAGTATTGTCCTGCGCCAAGGTATTCGCCTCAACCAACTGAGATTTCTTCGCGGCACATCTCCGGGCATTCCCGTCGGCACGGTCGGCGGTCTTGCTGAACTCTATAAGGGAGGCAAGCTCGTGAAACCTGACGGAGCGTTGTTGGAGCTTCGCAACCAGCACGTTCCTGTCTCGATCGATCTACGAGGTGATTCACCGCAAAGCATCGTTGGCTACAAGGCGAAGAAGACAACCGACACCATCAACATGTCATTGGTTCGCCACTATGACCCGCGAGAGTTCTGGGAAAAAATCCAGGATGTTGATGGACGTCTCCCCCTCGACAAGGGGGACTTCTACATTCTCGCGACGCGTGAAGAGGTCGGGGTGCCGCCGGACTTGGCAGCCGAAATGATTCCATATGACTCGTCGTCGGGCGAATTCAGGGTGCACTACGCGGGCTTCTTCGACCCCGGATTCGGTTTTATGAATGGTCGGGCGCAGGGCAGCAAGGCGGTGCTTGAAGTCCGATCTTACGGCGTGTCTTTCATGTTGGAGCACGGACAGATTGTCGGTTGGCTCAATTACAGCAGAGTGGCCGGCGGAGTTCCCGACAAGCTCTATGGAGATGTCATTAAGTCAAACTATCAGAACCAAGGTGTGGCGCTGGCAAAACACTTCAAGCCTTGGCCTAAGGATTAGCGCGTCGCACACACGACGCATTGCTTAATCCCGTCTGGCGCGCGCCACGGTCACGTGCCGTCAATTGAGAAACGCGCGAATATCCTGGATCGCCTCGGCGAGGCCGCAGCGTTTGACCGGCGCTTCGGCGGGAAATGCGCTCAACAGCCGCGTCGGCGTGGCGCCTTCGAGGATCACGAACGCACCCATGTCGCCGGCGCCGCGAATGAGGCGCCCGAATGCCTGCTTCAGGCGAAAGCGCGTGATGAGATCGTCATAGCCTTTGCCGAAACGCGCCCGCCTGGCCTTGTGCAGGATGGTCGGCTTCGGCCAGGGAACCTTGTCGAACACCACAAGCCTGAGCGAGCGCCCCGGTACATCGACGCCATCGCGCAAGGCATCGGTGCCCAGCAGGCAGGCGTTTTCCTCGGCACGGAACAGATCGACCAGCGCACCGGTGTCGAGCTTGTCGACGTGTTGCGCGAAGAGCGTGACGCCGGCCTCGTTGAGCGGCGCGGCGATGCGTTGCTCGACGGCGCGCAGCATGCGCACTGCGGTGAAAAGGCCGAGCGCGCCGCCGCCGCTCGCGAGGAAGAGTTCGCGGAACGCCGTCGCCACTTGCTCGACGTCGCGCCGGTTCACATCCTTCACCACGAAGACGCGCGACTGCTCGGCATAGCGGAAGGGCGAGCCGAAACTCGCGCGCCTGGCCGGCTGCGGCAGGTGGCCGGCGCCGGTGCGCACTTCCGCGCTCGACCAATCGTCGGTTCCTTCGGCGATGTCGCGCAACGTCGCCGAGGTGATGAGGGCGCCATGCGCCGGCGCCAGCACATCGCGCGCGAGCGGAATCGTGGGGTCGACCCAATGGCGCTCGAGGCCGACATCGACGTCACGGCCGTCGTCGCGCGCGATCTCGAACCAGTCGACGAAATCGGCATCGCGGGCACCTTCGAGGCTCTCCAGCATCTGGATCCAGGTCGGGATCACGAAACGCCCGCGCCAGATGAGCCCGCGCGCCGCCGCCTCGATCCGCGCCCGACTGTAGCTCTCGAGTTCCTCGCTTTTGGCATCCATCTGTTTGCGCAACACCGAAGCGAGTGCGATCAGCGGCGCGCTGAGTTTCTTGAGACCGACGGCGAGATCGCGCGCCGCCGTCAGGATGTCTTCGCCGAGCTGCTCGGTGTCCGCCTCGAGCGAGTAGAAGACGTCGCGATCGTCACTGCGCGCGCGCACATGCTGATAGGCAGAGGCGAGGAATACTTCGCCGGGCCCGCGCGGTCCGCCGCCATGGAGCCGCGACATCCAGCCTTCGCCTGCCAGAACGCCGGCGGCCATGACGCAGTCGTCGAGCGCCTGTGCGGCCAAAGGATCATCGAGCGTCAGATCGCGCAGGCGTTCCTGCAGTCCGCGCATGCGGCTTCTCGCGCGCCCTTCCGGGCCGCGGATCCAGCGACGCAGATCCGCCATCTCGGCACCCGACAGCAACGGCGCGAATCCGGAATCGGCGGCGTCGAAGAGATGGTGACCCTCGTCGAAGACATAGCGCACGCGGCGTTCGGGTGGCGTATCCGTGGTTTCATCCACCGCCATCCAGTCCTGCGAGGCTTGCGCGATGACGAGCGCGTGGTTGGCGACCACGATGGGCGCATGGCGGGCGCGGCGGATCGCGCGTTCGATGAAGCAGACGCGGTAGTGTGGGCAGGCGGCATAGACGCATTCGCCGCGCCGGTCGGTCACTTCGCGCAAGGCGAGCGAGGCGCCGAGAAAGGCGGGAAAGCCCGCGCCGGAGACATCGCCGTCGGCCGTCGCGGTGATCCAGCGCGCGATCAATCCGAGTGCCACGGTACGCTGTCCCGGCGCGAGCGCGCTCCGCTTGGCGGCTTCCTCGAAATTCAGGACGCAGAGATAATTCTCGCGACCCTTGCGCACGACGGCTTTCTCATCGCGCTCGACGGGATCGGGATAGAGATGGGCGATCTCCTGCACGATCTGGCGTTGGAGGTTGCGCGTGTAGGTCGAGATCCAGAGTCCAGGTCCGTTCTTCTCCGCCCAGAGACTGGCCGGCGCGAGATAGCCGAGCGTCTTGCCGATGCCAGTACCGGCTTCCAGCAGCGCCACGCGCGGCGCGCCCGCCTGATCGCGCGGACCAAACGCGTAAGACGCCGCATCGCTATAGGAGGCCTGTTCCGCGCGATGCTCACGCGAAGTCGCAACCAATTGCGCCAGCCTGAGCCGCGCATCGTCGGGCGAGATGGCGAGCGAGCCCGGCTTGTCGGGCGCCTGGCTGTCTTCCCATTCCGGAAGCCCGCGCCACGCTTCGAACCCGGCAAGCGGCGATTTTGTCGCTTCAGGTTCGCCCAACACGGCGACGATCGCCGGCGCCCAGCGCCAGCCGGCGCGGTCGAGCGTCACGGCTAAGGCGCGCGGCACCATGCGGGCGCTTTCGGGCATGTCGGCGAGTTGCGCCATGAGCGTCGCGGCGGCTTCGCGCAGTGAACGCGCCGAGTCTTCCTGCGAATGCGGCGGCAGCAGGCCGAGCGCCCGCGCGAGCCCGAGCGCGCTCGGCACGAAGGGCGTGGCCGGACGCACGAAGGCGAAAAGTTCGAGCACGTCGAACAGGGCGCGTGCCGGCGGAACCTTGAGACGGCCTGAGATGAAGGCGGCGTGGGCGATGAGGACATCGCCGCTGCGGAAGAGCTTGCGCGCTTCTTCGATGCCGATACGTCGGCACGCGCCGTCGGCCGCGCATATGATCGCGCCGCCCGGCGCCGGCACGAGCGCGGGCAACGTGCGCCACGCGTGCGCGGAAAGAATGTCGCTTGCCATGCCGAGCGATCATGCGGAGTTGCGCTCGGATTGGAAGCAGAGTCTTGCAAGACGCAAACATTGACGCTGTGCGCCCTCGAGCATAGCTTCGGCGGCCTTTTTCAGCAGCGAATCTCAACCATGCCGCCCGGCCGTCCCGATCTCGCCATGAGCGCCAGAGCCTGGCCTTTCGAAGAGGCGCGCAAGCTCGTCGCCCGCATCGAACGCCGGACGAAGGCCGGCAAGGAAACGAAGGAGGTCGTCTTCGAGACCGGCTATGGCCCCTCGGGTTTGCCGCATATCGGCACCTTTGGCGAAGTCGCGCGGACGACCTGGGTGCGCCACGCTTTCGCGCTCATCTCGCCGCTCAAGACGCGGCTGATCGCGATCTCCGACGACATGGACGGCATGCGCAAGGTTCCCGACAATGTGCCCAACCGCGAAATGTTGACGCGCTATCTCGGCATGCCGCTCACGGCGGTGCCCGATCCCTACGGCACGCATGCGAGCTATGGCGACAATATGAATGCGCGGTTGCGCGCCTTTCTCGACAATTTCGGTTTCGAATACGACTTCCGAAGTGCGACGGCGCTGTACAAGTCGGGCGCCTACGACGCGGCGTTGCTGAAGATCCTCGCCAACTACGACAAGGTGATGGAGATCATGCTGCCGACGCTGGGCGAAGAGCGGCAGCAGACCTATTCGCCGTTCCTTCCCGTCTCGCCGCGCTCCGGCAAGGTGCTCCTCGCCAAGGTCGTGGCGCACGATGCTGCCAAAGGCACCATCACCTATGTCGAGGAGGACGGCAGCCAGGAGACCGTCAAGGTGACCGGCGGCCAGTGCAAGCTGCAATGGAAGCCGGACTTCGGCATGCGCTGGGCGGCGCTCGGGGTCGACTATGAGATGTACGGCAAGGATCATCTGCCGTCGCAGCCGCTCTATGACGCGATCTGCACCATCGCCGGCGCCGAACCGCCTGAGCATTTCGTGTACGAGCTTTTCCTCGACGACAAGGGCCAGAAGATTTCCAAGTCGAAGGGGAATGGGCTCACCGTCGATGAATGGCTGGCCTATGCGCCGCCGGAGAGCCTGGCGCTTTACATGTACCAGAAGCCGCGCGTCGCCAAGCGGCTCTATTTCGACGTCATTCCCAAGGCGGTCGACGACTATATCGCGCTGCTCGAGGCCTATCATGCCAACGAGACGAGCGAAGCGGAACGCATCGAGAATCCGGTCTGGCATATCCACAACGGCAACCCGCCAAGCGAGCGCTATCCGGTCAGCTTCGCGCTCTTGCTCAATCTGGTGAGCGCATCGCATGCGCACAACCGCGATGTGCTGTGGGGCTTCATTCGTGCCTATGCGCCGCATGCATCGCCCGAGGCCAATCCGGGTCTCGAAAAGCTCGTCGGCTATGCGCTGCGCTATTACGAGGACTTTGTCCGGCCGCAGAAGAAATACCGCGCGCCGAGCGAGAAGGAACGCATCGCGCTCAACGAGCTTGCGGGCGCACTCGAGAAACTAGGCGACGAGCGCGACTCCGAGACCGTGCAGAATGTCGTCTACGAAGTCGGCAAGGCGCACAAATTCGAGCCGCTGCGCGACTGGTTCAAGGCCCTGTACGAAGTCCTGTTCGGGCAGAGCGCGGGTCCGCGCTTCGGCTCCTTCGCGGCGCTCTATGGCTGCCGCGAAACCGCAGCGCTCATCCGCCGCGCAATCGCGGGAGGACTCATCACAGCTGCATGAAGACAGTCTTCGCTCTCCTGCTCGGGCTCGGTGTCTCGCCCGCTTTCGCTGCCACGCCCTACGACATCTACGCTACCGGACGGTATGACGAGGCGATGAGGGCCGGCGCGGCCAGCGGCACAGCCTCAGGCTTCACCGTCGCGGCGCGCGCGGCCTTGGCCGACGCGACAACGCGACCGTCGCCCTGTCTCGACTGTCTCTATCGGGCGGAAGAATTCGCGCGCAAAGCGATCGCTGCCGACCCGCGCCTCGTCGAAGGCCATGTCTATCTCGCGGTGGCGATGGGCTATGAGGCGCGCGTCGTCGGTCCGGTGTGGGCCCGCGCGCACAACTATCCGGGACGCGCCAAGGACGAACTCGATGCCGCGCTGGCGCTCGATCCGAAAAGCCCATGGGCACTCGGCGCGCTCGGCGGCTGGAATGTCGAGATCGTGCGCACCGGTGGCGACCGTTTGGCGAGCTGGATCTATGGCGCGTCGGTGGACAACGGCCTTACGGCATTCGCATCCGCGTTCAAATCGGCACCCGACAATCTCTCGGTGCGCTATCAGTACGCGCTGTCGCTCTCCGGTTACGATACCGATCGTTTCCGGCATGAGATCGACGATGCCTTCGCGCGCATCGCGAAGGAGAAACCGGCGACGGCGTACGAGACGCTGGCGCGCGCCCGCGCCGCGGAACTTGCCAGGCTTTTGAAGAGCGGCGATCGCGCGCAGTTCGACGCGCGGGTGCGGAGGTATCAGGGATATCCGTGACCACCTCGCTGTCATGGCCCGCAACAGCGGGCCATCCAGCCGACGCTTCTTAGTTATTCAAGGTGAGGCGCAGGTCCCGCCAATCCGGATTTGTCTTTTCGATCAGCTCGAGCTTCTAGCGTTGTTTCCACTTCTTCATTAAAGTTTCTCGCCTGATTGCCTCGTGAATATCCTCATGCGCCTCGTACCAGGCGAGATGCTTCACGCCGTACTTCTTCGTAAAGCCGTCGACCAAGCCTTGATGGTGTTCAAAGGCTCTTCGGCCGATGTCATTCGTCACACCGATGTAGAGAGTACCGTTCCTGCCGCTTGCCATGATGTAGACGTAATAGTTCTTCGACATGGCGCCGTTTTGCCTGGATGGCCCGCTTTTGCGGGCCATGACACAATGGCGATTACTGCGACGCCCAGATGATGCGGTGCATGAAGGCGACTTCGCTGAGTGCGAAGCCACGATCCTCGAACGCCGGATTAAACGAGCGGAGTTCGACGCGCTGGGCCGTGTGGCGCGACAGCTGTTTCGCCATCACTTCGCCGGCCTGCGTCTTGACCACCACGCGGTCGCCGCGGCGCACGCTGGCCGACGGCGAAACGACGATGCGGTCGCCATCGCGATAGACGGGTAGCATCGACTCGCCGGTGATCTCGAGCGCATAGGCGTGCTCGTCGGCGAGTTCGGGAAACGGGATCTCGTCCCAGCCTGCGCCGGCGGGAAATCCAGAGTCGTCGAAATAGCCGCTGGTGCCCGCCTGGGCGAGACCGATCAGGGGAACGCTGCGGGTGGCATAGGAGCGCGTGGCGCCACCTTCGCGGCCGACCAGCGTGACGAATTCGTCGAGCGAGGCGCCGGTCGCGCGCAACACTTTCGAGACGCTTTCTGTCGACGGCCAGCGCAGCTTTCCATTGGCGCCGCCGCGCTTGCTCTTGTTAAATGTCGTCGGGTCGAGTCCGGCGAGCTTGGCTAATCCGGACGGCGAAAGGCCGTGCCGTGCCGCCAGCGCATCGATCGCGCCCCAGATTTGGTTGTGAGTCAGCATTCCCAACACCCCATAAGAAGTTCGTCCGCCACGAGGGGTAAGTTCCTAGATGTTAACCAGTTATAGGAATTACCACTCCTTTTGCCCCTTGGTCTAGAGGAATCGACATGATTTTGGATGCCGCGGCCTCGGTTTTGCGGCTTTTTCCGGCCGAAACCGCCCATTCGGCGACGATTTCGCTGACCAGGGCCTTCTCGGCTTTGCTTCCGGTCGACCGGTCCCGCGATTCGCGGCTCGCCATCCGCGTGCTTGGGATGGATTTTCCCAACCCCGTCGGCCTCGCGGCCGGCTTCGACAAGAATGCGCTCGTGCCCACCGCGATGCTCGGTTTCGGATTTGGCTTCGTCGAATGCGGAACGGTCACGCCGCGCCCGCAAGCCGGCAATCCCAGACCGCGACTCTTTCGTCTCAGCGAAGACCGCGCCGTCATCAACCGCATGGGCTTCAACAACGACGGCATGGACGTCGTCGCGAACCGCCTTGCCGCGCGCCGGCGCAATGGCATCTGCGGCATCAACATCGGCGCCAACAAGGATTCGCAGGATCGCATCGCCGACTATCGCGCGGCGTTTGCGCGTCTGGCGCCGCTTGCGGACTATGTCGCCGTCAACGTCTCCTCGCCCAACACGCCGGGACTGCGCGGTCTGCAGAATCGCGACGAGCTCACGCGCCTGCTCGAAGTGCTGCGCGAAGCCCGCGCGCAAATCGCGACAACGGTGCCGCTGCTCCTCAAGATCGCACCCGACCTTGACGGGCACGCACTCGACGACATTGCCGGCGTTGCGCTGGCCTCTGGCATCGAAGGTCTCATCGTCTCGAACACGACCATCGAGCGGCCCTCATCGCTCAAGAGCCGGCATGCGTCGGAGGCCGGCGGCCTCTCGGGCGCGCCGCTGTTCGAACCGTCGACGCGGATCTTGCGCGAGATGCATGCGCGCGCTGGCGACAAGCTCGTCCTTGTCGGCGTCGGCGGCATCGCCTCGGGAGCGGACGCTTATGCGAAGATCCGCGCCGGCGCGAGCCTGGTCCAGCTCTATTCCGCACTTGCCTTTCAGGGACCGGGTTTGGTCCAACAGATCAAGCGGGAGTTGGTGTCCTGTCTTGTCCGCGATGGTTTCGCGACCATCGCCGATGCGGTCGGCAGGTGACGTCAGGCGAGAAGGAAATGGCCGCGCAGCGCCGCGATCGGCTTCATCTCGTCTTCCTGCCACATCTGCGCATGAACGTTGACGACGCGCCGGCCCTGGCGCGCCAGTCGTGCGCTCGCGAAGCTCGTCACGGCGCGGCCGGTTCTGAGATAGTCAATCGTGATGTCGACAGGCTTTGGGATGGACGCACTCCCCGTCGCGTAGATCGACTGCACAAGCGCCGCGGTCTCGAGCAACGAGCCGATGACGCCGCCGTGCAATGCGGGAATGATCGGATTGCCGATGAGCTTCGTGTCGAACGGCATCTCGAGCACGACCCGCTCGACGTCGATGCGCGCGGAAAGTCCCAGCCAGGCGCAATAGGGAACCGCGGCGATCAGCGCGTCGATGTCGGGTGGAACGCCGTCGCGGGCGGCACGGGCCAAAAGCTCCATCGCGTCAGGCCTTCGTGTCGGCTGACGCGCGCAATTCGGTCAGCATAAAGGTGCCGGTCGCCATGGCGATGGGCTCGTCCGGCGACGCCTGATAGGCGCGGCCGCGTGCGAAAACGATCTGGCGCGTGATCTTCACGCATTCCCCGACCACCATGATGTCGGAACCGGGCTTGGCGGCCTTGAGATAGTCGATGCGCAGATCGAGCGTCGCATAGCTCGTGCTGGCGCGTTTGGCCGGATCGGTGACGATGACGCCGAGCGCGGTTCCGACCGCCATGCCGCAGGCATGATCGAGCAGACCGGTGATCACTCCGCCATGGACGACGCCAGTATCGGGGTTGCCGATGATCGCGCGCGAGTAGGGGAGCCGCATGGTCGACTTGCCGGGCTCGGCGGCAACGATCTCGGCACCCAGCGCACGGACGAAGGCGGTGCCGTCCTGCGCTTTCATCAGGGAGTGCAGCAGGAGATTGGGCGGCTCTGTTGTCATGCTTCCAGGTGTAAGGGCGGCGAGGCGTCTGTCAAACGACAGGCCGTCGGCTGACTCGAGCCGGTTTTATTTATTTGGTCACGCGGATCGACCCACCCTTGAAGCCGGCATTTGCCGCAACCATAAGAAGTGGAAGCGGCTCTCGTCGCGTTTGCTGACCAAGCGCGTTTCTCTTCTGAAAACTTGAAAACAGTACGATGTGGTGCCGGCCCCCCGACCCCCAAGATCCAGTGGGTTGCGATCAACGGGCCTCACTCAGAAATTGACGGCGCGTCATCCATCGCTAGACTCCCGCGCGTCACAACCCGCCTTTCAGGACCAGCATGGAAACCGCACTCGCCAAGCCTGCCGTTGTCACGCGCGCCGAACCGCTCGGCAAGCGCGAGCAGACCAAGCTGCAAAACCGGGAATTGATCCTCGCCGCGGCACGCCAGGTCTTTGCCGAACTCGGCTTCGGCGCGACGACGGTGCGCGACATCATCCGTGCCACGCCGCTCGCGTCGGGCACTTTCTACAACTACTTCAAGTCCAAGGAGGAAGTGTATCAGGCGATCCAGGACGATGTGGCGCTCGCCATCCGTCCGCGCCTGCGCGAAGAGCGCATCAAGGCCAAGACGGTCGAGGAGTTCATCTCCAGCACCTTTCGCACCTTCATGGATTTCGTCGCCGACGACCAGGTGAATTTCCGCACCATCCGCCACACCGCCGACACCACGCGGGTTCGCCTCGACACGCCCGAGGTCATCGCGGGCTTCGAGGAGCTGCGCGAGGATATCGAGAAGGCGATCAACGAGGGCGTATTTCCGCCGATCGATGCCGACTTCCTCATGGCGGCGATCGTCGGCGTTGCCTTCGAAGTCGGCGAGCGCATGATCCTGCGCGAGCGCCGCGATCCGGCCGCCGCCGCGACCTTTGCCACCGCGCTCCTCCTCGGCGGCATTCGCACGCTGCCCCATGTCGCCCATCCGGCGGCAAGAACGGGCACGGCGTGAAGGCGATCGTCTGCCGCGAAATTAGCGACGACATCGCGACGCTGAAGCTGGAAGAGGTGGAGTTGCCCGCGCTTCAGCCCAGCGAGGCGCGCGTGCGTATTCGTGCGGCGGCGGTGAACTTCACCGACATCCTGACGGTCCAGGGCAAGTACCAGCACAAACCTGCTGTGCCATTTACGCCCGGAAGCGAGGCTGCGGGTGACGTCATCGCGGTCGGCCCCGCCGTGACGGAGGTGAAGCTTGGCGACCGCGTGATCTGCGGCGGTCTCGGCTGCTACGCCGAGGAGATGCACCTCGCCGCGGCAGGCTTGCGCAAAATCCCGGACGGCATCGGCTATGGCGAAGCGGCGAGCTTCACGGTCGGCTACTTGACCGCCTATGTCGCGCTGGTACGCCGCGCCCGTTTGCAATCGGGCGAGTGGCTCCTGGTGCATGGTGCGGCAGGCGGCGTCGGCCTGGCCGCGGTCGATCTCGGCAAGGTGCTCGGCGCGAAGGTGATCGCGACGGCGTCGAGCGAGGCCAAACGCGCCTTCCTGAAGGACTATGGCGCCGACCACGTGCTCCCTCCCTCGGGCTTTCGCGAAGCGGTCAAGGGCCTGACCGCCGGCAAGGGCGCCGATGTGATTTACGATCCCGTCGGCGGTGACGTGTTCGACGAATCGACGCGCTGCATCGCCTTCGACGGCCGCATCGCGATCATCGGCTTCACCTCAGGGCGCATCCCTTCCATCGGCGTGAACATCCCGCTGATCAAGGGTTTCTCGATCCTCGGCGTGCGCGCCGGCGAATATGGCCGGAAATATCCCGAGAAAGGACGCGAGAACATGGCGGCGATCATGCGGCTCTTGGGAGAGCGCAAGATCCGCCCGCATGTCTATGCCCGCTTTCCGCTCGCGCGCGCCGTCGACGCGATGCGCACGCTGCAGGACAGAAGCGTGATCGGAAAAGTGGTGCTCGAGCCGTAGACGATCGCGTCCTCATCCTTCGGCAAGCTCAGGATGAGGGCAGCTCAGTTCAGCTTATCCAGCGCCTTCAGGATCTGCGCCGTCATCGCGCTGGTTCCGACTTTCGTCATGCCGTCCTGCATGATGTCGGGCGTGCGGTAGCCGTCGGCCAGAACGCGTTCGACGGCGCCCTCCAGCAGACGCGCGTCGTCGCCGCGTCCGAAGGAATAGCGCAGGCACATCGCGAAGGAGAGGATGGAGGCGATGGGGTTCGCGATGCCTTTGCCCGCAATGTCCGGTGCGCTGCCATGGATCGGCTCGTAGAGCGCGCGCTGCTTGCCGTTCGCATCCTTGGCGCCAAGCGAGGCGCTCGGCAGCATGCCGAGCGAGCCGGTCAGTTGCGCGGCTTCGTCCGAGAGCACGTCACCGAAGAGATTGTCCGTCACAATCACGTCGTATTGCTTGGGATTGCGCACCAGTTGCATGGCGACGGAGTCCGCGAGCCCGTGGCTCAGCTGCACGTCGGGGAATTCCTTGTCGTGCACGCGCTGCACGACCTCTTTCCACAAAACGCCCGTGACCATGACATTGTTCTTCTCAGCCGATGTCACGCGCTTCTTGCGCAAGCGCGCGAGCTCGAAGGCGACGCGGGCGATGCGCTCGATCTCGGACGTCGTATAGACCTGCGTGTCGACGGCGCGCTTCTGACCGTCGGGGAGCGTCGTGATTTCCTTCGGCTCGCCGAAGTAAACGCCTCCCGTCAGCTCACGCACGATCAGGATGTCGAGCCCTGAGACGATCTCGGGCTTCAGGCTCGACGCGTCCTTCAATGCTTCGAAGCAAAGGGCAGGGCGCAGGTTCGCGAACAAGCCAAGATCTTTGCGCAGCCGCAAAAGCCCGCGCTCCGGCTTCTTCTCGAACGGCAGGGCATCCCATTTGGGGCCGCCGACTGCGCCGAACAGAACCGCATCCGCCGCCTTGGCTTTGGCGATGGTGGCGTCCGGCTCCGACGTGCCGAGCGTGTCGTAGGCGATACCGCCGATCGGTGCGTCTTCGGTCTCGAACGCCATGTTGCGGTTCTGCGAAAACCAGCCGAGCACGCGGCGCGTGTCGTCGATGACTTCCGGACCGATGCCGTCGCCGGGAGTAAACAAAATTCGATATGTCATCTCAAACTCTCAACTGTCACGGCCCGCCGGAGTGCGGGCCGCCCAGTTGGGCCGAGACTCCTGAGAGCAAATTACGCTGAGGCCCATTTTCGTTCGAGTGTGCGTCACCTGGGTGGCCCGCATTTGCGGGCCATGACATTGAAGAAGCTACTTCCGCATGCGCGCGAGGCGTTCGGCCGTCTCGGGCCCGCGTCCTTCGCTGCGGTGAACCTCGTGCGCGAGTCCTGCCTTCAGCGGCATGCCGTCGGTGTCGTCGATCAGCTTCTTGATCGCGCGGCTCGAGCGCCAGGAATTCGCCAGCACATCCTTCACGAAGTCGGCAGCGACCTTCTCGAGTTCTCCGTCAGGCGCGCAGACATTGGCAAGACCCATCGCCTCGGCCTGGCGTCCCGAGTAATGACGCGCGCCGAATGACATTTCGAGCGCCTTGGCGCGGCCGACGCGGCGCGGCAGCCGTTGGCTTAGGCCCCAAACGGGCACGAGGTCCCACTTGCCATGCGTGTCGCCGAACTTCGCGCTCTCGCCGGCGATGATGATGTCGGCGGCGAGCGCCAGTTCGAGGCCGCCTGTAAGACAATGGCCCTGCACGATGGCGACGACGGGCATCGGCAGGCTGGCGAGCCGCTCCACCGTGTCGCTGCGGAACTTGGAATTGTCGCCGTCATTGAAGACGCCGCCAAGATCGCCGAGATCATTGCCGGCGCAGAAGCTGCGACCGGCGCCGCGCAGGACGACGCAGCCGACCTTGTCCAGGTTCGCGAGCGCGAAGTCGATGGCCTCCGCCAGGCCTTTGAAGCACGCGAAGTTGAGGGCGTTCAGCTTGTCGGCGCGGTTCAGTGTCAGCGTCAGGAGCCCGTCCTTCAGCTCGCGCAGCAATGCATCGCTCATGTTTCCTCACGCCTCACATCAAGCCCACGGCATTTCGCGCCGACGTTTCGCTTCGAAATCCGAGATCCTGCTCTCGTTGCGCAACGTCAGCCCGACATCGTCCCAGCCGTTGATCAGGCATTGTTTCCGGAACGCATCGATCTCGAACTTGATCATGCCGCCGTCGGGTCCGCGGATTTCCTGCGCCTCCAGATCGACCGAGATGATGGCGTTGGCGCCGCGTTCGGCATCGTCCATCAGCTTGTCGATCTCCGCCTGCGGCAGAACGATCGGAAGAATGCCGTTCTTGAAGCAGTTGTTGTAGAAGATGTCGGCGAAGCTCGTCGAAATCACGCACTTGATGCCGAAGTCGAGCAGCGCCCACGCCGCATGCTCGCGGCTCGAGCCGCAGCCGAAATTCGCGCCAGCGATCAGGATCTGTGCCTTCTTGTACGCCGGCTTGTTGAGCACGAAATCGGGATTCCCGCTGCCGTCGGAGCGCGTGCGCATCTCGTGGAAGAGGGCCGAACCCAGACCGGTACGCTTGATCGTCTTCAGGAATTGTTTCGGAATGATCATGTCGGTGTCGACATTGATCATGTTGAGAGGCGCGGCGACGCCGGAAAGTTTCTTGAAGGGCTGCATGGCGGGCGGACCTTAGAGGCCCCGACCCTGATGCTCAAGTCGCATTCGCCGTCAACGGCTCGGTATCGTGAAAACGCGTGAGGTCCACGACGCGCCGCCCATTGGCGATGGATATGACGTCGACGAAGCGGCGGTCCCAGAGGATCTCGTCCGGCGTGTAGGAGTGCCGGGCATAGATGCGGTCGGCCAGCGTCTCGTCCATGCCGTTCAGGAGCGCGATGATCTCGAGCTGGTTGTCGAAGCAACTGTCCGGCGTCAGCCCGAAAAGCGGGCTCGTCTCGTCGATTCTGTGCATCACGGTCCAGGACAAGGCAAAGAGCGACGTGCGTTCGCGCACCGGCTTCAATTCCTCGAAGCGGCGCATCGTGATGCCTTCCTTCGTCGTCTGCTGGCGCGCGACGGAAAGTGTGATCGAGGCGTCGAGGATCTGGTTGCCGCGCTGGTTGGCGGCGCGGAACATCAAGGTCGGAACGCCGTCGAACGGCGTGATGATCGCGACCTTGGAAAAGACCACGCGCGCATAAGGCCTGGAAAAACGCGCGAAGATGATGCCGGTGAAGAGCGCGATCGTCAGGATGCCGAAGAACGCCTCGATGCTGACGATGATGTTGGCGTAGATCGTCTGCGGCACGAAGACCGTGTAGTTGATCGAGCCGATGGTCTGAACGCTGAACAGGAACGCGTCCCAGAAATTGCCGTGCCGCATGTGTGCGAGCGCATTGGGATCGGAGAGATAGAGCAGCGCGAAGACGACGTTGATCGTCGCGAAGAACGCCGCCAGCCCGAGGAAGAACAGCCACCACGGTGCGTTGAGGACCGCGTGATAAACGTCGGTCCAGCGCGAGCGGTCCTGGCCCTTCATGACCGCAATGCGTTTGCCAGGCTTCAGTCGCACAACGCTGCCGGGCGTGAACTCGCGAGGGAATTCGTCTTTCTTTGACTTGTCCGGCTTGTCGTTCATGCGCCGATGCTCGTGCTGCCGCTCAATTCTAGCGCCGCGCCTTTAAATAGGCAGCCCATTTCGTCTGCTGCTCGCGGCCAAGTTCGTGCAGATAGTCCCAGCTGAAGAGACCGGTATTGTGGCCGTCGTCGAAGCGGATGCGAACGGCATAGTTTCCGACCGGTTCGAGTGCCGCAATCCGAACCTGTTCCTTGCCGGTTACGATCTTCTTTTGCGCCGCTCCGTGGCCCTGGACTTCGGCGCTCGGCGATTCCACGCGCAGATATTCCGCCGTCAGGACGAAGCGCTCGCCGCTGTCATATTCGACGGTGAGGCGTGCTTTGTCGGGGCTGAGGCGAAGCTCGGTCGGCCAGGGACGCTTGGCGCCGCCGCTCATCTGGCGTCACGTTCCGCGTCGGTGAGCTCGCGCGCCTCGCCGGCCAGCATGATCGGAATGCCGTCGCGGATGGGGTAGGCAAGGCCCGCCTGAACGCTCACCAGTTCCTGCCTGGCGCGGTCGTAGCGGAGCGGTCCCTTGGTGAGCGGGCAGACCAGGATCTCCAGCAGCTTGCGGTCCGGTTCCATGCTCAGTTCACCGCGTTTGAACCGCTCGACGTGCTCGCCATCTCGAGGAGCGCGAGCAGCGTATTGACGCGCTCAGGCCAGCTCGGGGCTTCTAGGAGCGCCTGCTTCTCGGCCGGCTCGAACGGACAGAGCATCGCCAGGGCGTTCACCAGCGTTTCGGCGGGCGCATTCATGACGCTGCGCCAATCGGCCTTCAAATCCCTGCGTGTCAGATAGTCGTTGAGAGCCGCCAGCAGGCGTTCGCGGGGAAATTCGCCGTCGCCGCCTTCGGCCAGATCGCCGGCGAACGGCGCATAATCCGCCGCCACTTGGCGAAACGGCGTGTCCGACACCAGTTCCTCAATGACCCGAAAGCGGCAGATGCCCGTCAGCGTGATCAGATAGCGGTTGTCATCGGTTTCGCGAAAGCCGGTGACGCGGCCGGCGCAGCCGATGGCGGAGAGTTGGGGTTTGAGCGTCTTTTCCTCATGCTCGGTCGGCTGGATCATACCGATCAGCCGATTGCCGGTAAGCGCCGCTTCGACCAAGGCGAGATAGCGCGGCTCGAACACGTTGAGCGGCAATTGCGCCCGCGGCAGCAGCAGAACGCCGGTCAACGGAAATATCCCGATGGTGCGGGGAAGTGCGTCGATGTTGTGATAGCGGCCGGGCATTGTGCCTCATGAAAATAGGATGGCGGAAAGTCTGCGGCGCGCGTCGATGGTGCGCGGATCGGCCGGGCCCATGGCCTCGAACAACGTGACGAGCTGCTTGCGCGCGGCTTCGTCGTTCCATTTGCGGTCGCGCTTGACGATGTCGAGAAGAGCGCTCAAAGCGCCCTCGCGGTCGCCTTTGGCATCGAGCGCGAGCGCCAGGTCGTAGCGCGACTGATGATCGTTGGGATCGGCGGCCACCTTTGCGGCAAGGTTCGCCGCGTCGCCCGTGTCGGGTGCGCTCTCGCGCAGCTTGAGCTCGGCCTCGACGGCGCGCACCGCCTCGTCCGTCGCGCCATCCGGGCGCACCAGCTGAAGCGTCTTCTTGGCGCGATCGATGTCGCCCGTCTTGAGATAGCATCTGGCCAATCCGGCAACAGCCTTCGGATGACCGGGCTCGTCCTGCAAGACATGGCCATAGGCTTGTGCCGCCGTCGCGATATCGCCCGCGGCGAAAGCTTCGTCGGCTGCCGCCAGCACATCGACCGCATGATCGGCGCCGCCATGGGCTTCGCCGCCGGCAAGTTGCTGCACGAAGGTTCGGATCTGGCTCTCCGGAATCGCGCCCATGAAGCCGTCGACCGGTTGGCCGTTCTTGAACGCGTAGACCGTCGGGATCGACTGGATGCGAAGCTGGCGCGCGATTTCCTGATTCTCGTCGATGTTGACCTTGACGAGCTTGACCGCTCCGTTGGCGTCCGCGACCGCCTTCTCAAGCGCGGGGCCCAGCGTTTTACAAGGCCCGCACCACGGCGCCCAGAAATCGACGATCACCGGCACCGCGCGCGATGCTTCGAGGACGTCGGCGGCGAACGTCTCCAGCGTGCTGTCCTTGATGTGCGGATTTGCGCCGGCCGCAGCTTGTTGCTGGCCCCCTTGGGGTTTGGCCGCAGACACCGGCCGACCTGTCGGACCAATCAAAGCCATGGAACTTTCTCTCAGTTGTCAGACCCGGAAGATGGGCGCTGGCGGCGCGAAAGAAAAGAGTGCTTGGCCCTGGGGGCCTGAAAACCGGGCTTGTTAGGATAGTTCAGCCGTTCCAACCTGCGGTTCAGGGTCACGGGGTCGCGCATGTCAAAACTAACGGCGCCACTAGGGACCCATATCCTCTCGCGACGCTCGTTCCTCGGCGCGGCGTCCGCCTGGTCGATCGCGCCGGCGCTGGCGCGGGCGCGCTCCGCGAGCGATCTCGACGTCGCCATTGTCGGTGGCGGTGCTGCGGGGACGTATGCGGCATGGCGCCTCGCGCGGGAGCGGCCGCATTTGAAGACGCGCCTGTTCGAGGCCAGCGACCGGATCGGCGGACGCCTTCACTCGCTGTCGTTTCCGCAAGCCCCGCATTTGATCGTCGAGGGCGGCGGGATGCGCTTTCTCGACGCCCATCGTCATGTCAGCGGTCTCGCGCGCACTCTCGGCCTGGCGACGCGGGAGTTTCCCGTCGACCGCGA
>Ga0207674_10000364_pt1 | contig 58850 bp, 54 predicted proteins | sample KBSCornC72_FD_184303 | JGI IMG/M metagenome (GOLD analysis project Ga0207674, IMG submission 184303) | Corn rhizosphere microbial communities from Kellogg Biological Station, Michigan, USA - KBS Corn C7-2 (SPAdes) (version 2) | ecosystem: Host-associated > Plants > Roots > Rhizosphere > Soil ... | reverse complement strand
GGGGGCTGGAGGGCTTAACGACCGTGTTCGGGATGGGAACGGGTGTGTCCCCTCCGCTCTAGTCACCAATCCCCCCGCGTCTCACAACTCGCGAGTGACAAGCTAGAGTATAACGGACACCCCCGGACGCTGTCAAGTCCTGTAGCCACTCTTCAGACTCGAACCCTTACTTACCCCCTTGCTGGCGCTTGGCGGCGCCTATGCCTTTCAACAGACCCAGCGTGGCGGCCAACCCCGCGCTCACGTCCGGATCCTTGAGTGCTCGCAAAAGATCGAATACGCCGAACGGCTTGGCCGGGGGCTGCGCGTGAGCGAACCCCCGTACGCCGTTGGCCACCATGCGCTGTGATGCGGCCAGTGTCTCCTCATCCAGCGCGGAGAGCGTCTGCGCCAGCAGCAGGGCATTTTTCGCGCCGTTGCTGTAGTCTGGTTGTGCCAATGTATCCATCGCGATGCCGAGCACGTCATCGCCTTTCTGGAAGAACGCCGCCAGCGCTTCGAGTATTCCGCGCTGGTGGAGCGATTGGAGCAGCGCCAGCGCTTCGAGCAGCGCCAACGAGTTGTCAGTCGCGCCCTCCAGCAGCGCTTCCAGGGCCGTGGCGCGCTCATCCTCAGGCGTCGTCACCGTGCGGGCGATCACATTGGTTGGTTTAGCCATGCCATATCTCTCCCTTCTCGATGAGGTCGTATCCGCCGCACATTGGTCATTTGGTCACCAGCGGCCCATAGTCCTTGCGCTGCCACTTTTGCTCCACGTTGACGCCGGGCTGCGGATTTGGATGGCCGAGCCGCGGGTTCCCGCGCTTGATAGGACTATCGCCAGTAGGCGAGAGAATCTCCATGCGCACGTTGATTTCTTTGTAGGCGGGGGTGTGGGTCGCGCGGTCGGAGTAGCTGCTCGTAAGGTAGTTGACCGCTTCATCGTCCGAGGCCGCGTTCATGGGAAGATAGAGCTCATTCCCGCGCACACGATCGGTGACGACCGCCCGCACTTTGATCGCTCCATAGGGCGAGACCAGCCGCACCAGCGCGCCCGATTCGATGCCGCGCTCGCGCGCCAGCTCAGGCGAAACCTCCACGTAGGTGACCGGCACTTTGTCGCGAATGCCGGAGACACGATAGGTTAGCGTCCCCTCGAGGAAGTGTTCGAGCATGCGCCCGTTGTTCAGATGCAAGTCGTATTCGGCGGGCATCTCGACGGGTGGCGTCCAGTCGACGGGGAAGAGATGCGCTTTGCCATCTGGCCGGGGGAACGAATCAACATAGTGTAGCGGCGTGCTTGTGCCATCTGGTAGGACAGGCCATTGCTGGCTGCGATACCCTTCGAGGCGTTCGTAGGAGACACCCGCGAGAATATCGGCGACGGTGGCGGCTTCAGCCAGGACTTCTCCAGGATTAGTATACGCCCAATGCGCGCCGAGCCGGTTGGCGAGATCCTGGATGATCTGCCAGTCCGGGCGAGAGTCTCCCAGCGGCGGCAGCACCTGATACAGCCGCTGGACGCGCCGTTCAGTGCTGGTGAACGTGCCTTCCTTCTCCAGACTGATCGAAGCGGGCAGGATGACATCCGCGTACTCGCAGGTCTTGCCGAAGAATGACTCGATTACGACGATGAAGTCGAGTTTTTCCAGCGCCTGCTGCACGTAGTGCGCGTTGGCGTCCACCAGGGCCATCTCCTCGCCTTCGATGACCAGCGCCCGAAGCGTCCCGTTGTGGATGGCATCTACCATCGTGTGATTGTCGAGGCCTTTAGCGGTAGGCAGTTCCACACCCCACGCGCTGGCGTACTTCGCGCGCACGGTAGGATCGTCCACGCGCTCGTAGCCGGGCATAAACGATGGGCTACAGCCAAAGTCCCCGGCGCCCTGCACGTTGTTGTGGCCGCGTAGCGGGTACGCGCCGGTGCCGGGGCGACCAACATTGCCCGTCACCAGCAGCAGGTTGCAGAGCGCCGTGCAGGTATCACTGCCGCCAACATGCTGCGTGACGCCCATCGCCCACGCGATGCAGACGCGCGGCGAGTTGGCGATCATCTCGGCGACACGTATCAGCTCGGCCATGGGGATACCAGTGGCCTGCTCGGCGTATTCCAGCGTGAATTTGCCGAGCGATTGGCGATACTCGTCCAGCCCAGTGACGCGGCTGGCAAGGAATGTCTTGTTCTCTTTTCCTTGATCGAGGATGTATTTCGTGACCGCGGAAATCCAGACCAGATCGGAGCCTGGCTTGGGGTGCAGGAAAATGTCAGCGCGCGCCGCCATGCCATTCCTGCGCAGATCGGCGACGATGAGCTTCTGACCGCGAAGTTTGTGCGCGCGGCGAATGCGCGTGGAGGGGACGGGATGGGATTCGGCGGGATTCGCGCCCACGATCACCACGAGATCAGCCTGCGCAAGGTCGGAGATCGAGCCGGAGTCACCACCGTAGCCCATGGTGCGGCGCAGCCCTTCAGTGGCAGGCGCCTGGCAATAGCGCGAGCAATTGTCGATATTGTGTGTGTGCATGACGGCTCGCGCCAGCTTCTGCATCAGGTAGTTCTCTTCATTGGTGCACTTCGACGAAGAAATGAACCCGATAGCGTCATCGCCGTGCTCTTGACGGATCGTCAGCAGCCTGTGAGCCACAACGTCGAGCGCTTCGTCCCAGGTGCCGGGCCGGAAGCCATCGCTCGTGCGAATCAACGGCTGAGCCAGTCGGTTGGGACTGTTCACGTAGTCCCAGCCAAACTTGCCCTTGACGCAGGTAGATATCTGATTGGCGGGCGCATCCATGCTCGGCTCAACGCGGAGAATCTTGCGGCCTTTGGTCCACATATCGAAGCTGCAGCCCACACCGCAATAGGTGCAGACAGTCTTCGTCCTCTTGACGCGCGCCTCACGCATTTTCGCTTCGACATTCGATAGGGCGAACGTTGGTCCATAACTCGGCTCGACGCGCTTGGTCACATCGATCATCTGTTTGAGCGTGTGCGAGCCGATTCCGGTAAGGAAACCCGCCTCACCCAGCATGGAGGTTTCCATGAGCGCGTTGCATGGGCAGACGGTGACGCAATGGCCGCATGAGACACACGATGATTCATTGATAGGCACGTCCGCATCCCAGATAACGCGGGGTTGCGCGCGGTCCCAGGCGATGGAGAGCACCTCACTCACCTGCACGTTCTGGCAGGCCTCCACACAGCGGCCGCAGAGGATGCATTGATCGGGATCGTAGCGGTAGAAGGGGTTGGATGTATCAGAGGGATAGCCCTTCTGCGTGAACGGATACTTCTGGTGCTCGACCCGCATCAGCTCGGCGGTGTTGTGGATGACACAGTTCCCATTGTTATTGTCACAGACCGTGCAGTAGAGATCATGGTTGCGCAAGATCCGGTTCATTGCTTCGTCTCGCGCCACCGCGCTCTGCCCGCCACGAGTGCGAATCTTCATACCGGCTGAAACGTTCATGGCGCAGGCGCGCACGAGCTGGCCATCTACCTCCGTGATACAGGTATCGCAGGTCTCAAGGGGACCCAGCGCGGGATGGAAGCAGACATGGGGGAATGCCTGCCCAGTATCGAGAATCGCCTGCAAAATAGTGCTCGTAGCGGCGACAGAGACAGGGTGCCCATCGAGCTCGATTTCAAGGGTCTCGGTGGATATGGCGGCAGGCTGTGTGGCCATAGGAAGATCTCCATTTCTTCTACCTACGAGGCAATGAGGAGGCTACCACAGTAGCCTCCCAGGAACCTTTTGGCAAGCCTATATCCACAGATGCATGTTGGGGACGCTCAGAATGAGGGCGACGGCGACGGTCATATACATCAGCCAGATGCCAGTAAGCACCTGCCACAGCCCTACAAACCGGGCAGCAGTTGCCGATTTGAGGAAACGCGATGGAATCTCGGTCAGGTAGATGAGGCCCAGGCCGATAAACACGATGGCGACGGGAATGTCGTTAACCATGATGAATATGACCACGCCGAGGATCGAGAGAATGAGGAAGGCGATAGCCATCCAGCCGTCCGCATCCGCGCTGGAGCCAATATAGCGGCGGTGCGCCATGGCGAACCAATGGATGCCATAGGCGGTGAACGCGAGCGCTGCCATGTAGAGCGGCGCCGACTTGGCGAAGACTCCGAACCAGGTCATACCTACCATCAGGTAGACGCCGGTGATGAACTGCATGAAACCAGGCATCCAGAATCCCCACATGCCGATGGACTTGTTGACCTCGGGTGTGGCCCTGGGGTAGCCGAAGAGCGCCTGTCCGCCCCAGATAAAATACCCCGTGCCCAGGCCAAAGAAACCAATTGCTAACGGCACAAACACAGACTGAGCAAACGTTACGTTCATTGCCACCGAACCTCTCTTGCGGTCAATCTTGACGCGACGAAGACACAGCGGTGACGAGATCAATGGGGAATGGGAACTGCTGCCTTCACATCAATCGCGCCGCATCGCCGCGCGGATGAGAAAATGAAGCGGGCGGTAAGTCGTCGAGTTTACCGGGGGTAGGGCATGCGGGAGGCCCGCGAGCGCACTGTTCGGGCCGCCGATAGGCGCAGGGAGTGATGTCTGTAAGAATACGGATTGCACATTTCATTACACATGTCCTGGACATGATCGGATCGATCCAGGTTTGTCTATGACCATGCGCGTAGAAATCGCGAGACACCCCCGCGAATGCCAGAGACCGCTTGGGGAATGCGCCGTGCAGATACATCGTATTGCGATACATCAATGATACGCGATTGGTTCGCTGCGCGCAAGGTCTTCTTGACAGCCGAAAAGCATTGTGCTACATTTCCGGCACGTACGGTGAAAGCCGTACGTCAAAGCCGAAGTGGCGATGAGCGATGGAGCGTGGTTATGGATGATATGGATGATGACGAGTCCGCTGAGCGGAGTGAGCCAGCGGCGCTCCCGGACGATGCGCCGGTGACCATGCCAGACCTTCCGCTCTCGCTCGACGTTGATACGCCGCAACAGATGAAGGCGCTGGCTGACCCAATTCGCCATCGCATCCTGGGCATCATTCAGAGCAGGCCCGCGACGGCCAAGCAGATTGCGGACCGGCTCAAAATGCCGCCAGGCACCATCGGCCATCACTTACAGGTGCTCGAGTCGGCCGGGCTGGCGCAGGTGGTTGCGCGGCGGCTGGTGCGTGGGATTGTTGCCAAATACTATACCCGGACAGCGCGCATCTTCACCTACAACTTCCCCGACGTTGTCACCGGCAAGGTGCCTGCGCTGGTGCGTTTTCTGACGGATGCCCGCGATGAGCTGGCGGAGACGCTGGTGGATGACGGCACGGATGCGCTGGTGAAGACGGCGTTTCCACACGCGCGCCTGACCCCAGCGCGCCAAGCGTACTTTGAGCGTCGCCTGATGGATCTAGTGGAAGAGTTTATCGCCGAGCCGCCGTCGAGCGAAGGTGCGGTATTTAGCCTGTCGGTCGCGTTTTTTCAATCGCCCCCATACTTGCAGGATGGGCCAGCGACAGAAGAAGCGCATTCTCATACCGACAGTGACGCGAGCAGCAAAGAGGACGACGAATGACCACATCCGCGATGCCAGCCGAACAACCGCGCGCGACCCGTCCTACACGACCTGGGCGGCTCTGGCGCAATCGTAGCTACATGCTGCTCTGGAGCGGTCAGGCTGTCTCGACGATAGGCACGGAGGTATCGACCGTCGCCTTTCCGCTGCTGGTGCTGTTCGTGACGAACTCACCCGCCCAGGCGGGACTGATGGGCGCGGTGCGCGCGCTCCCCTACCTGTTTTTCAGCCTGCCTGCTGGAGCGCTAGTGGACCGCTGGGACCGCAAGCGCGTGATGATCATCTGCGACACCGGACGCGCTATCGCGATGGGCAGCATCCCCGTAGCCCTGGCGCTCAACCACCTTAGCCTGGCGCAGCTCTATATTGTGTCGGCAGTGGAGGGTTCACTTTTCGTCTTTTTCAATATCGCGGAGGTAGCCTGCCTGCCGCGCGTTGTCTCGAAGGAGCAACTGCCTGCGGCCACCGCGCAGAACGCCGCGACCGACGGAACAGCCGCCCTCGTCGGTCCTGCGCTGGGTGGCGCGCTCTTTGGTCTGCACGCGCTGTTGCCATTCGTCGCTGATGCCCTATCGTACGCCTGCTCAGTCGTGACGCTTTTCTTCATCCCTGCACGCTTTCAGGGGGAGCGAAAAGCCGAGAACCGCCGTTCGCTACGGAAAGAGATCGCCGAGGGACTGGCCTGGCTCTGGCATCAGCCGCTCATCCGTTTTATTGCTGTGCTGACGGGCGTCACCAACATCCCGGGCCTCGTGCTTATCATCATTGTCGTCGCGCAGGAGCAGATGCATGCCTCGTCACTGGTGGTCGGCCTCATCTTTACTATCGGCGGCATCGGCGGCATCATCGGCGCGGCCGTCGCGCCGTGGGTACAGAAACGAGCGCGCTTTGCCACGGTGATCATTGGCATGATGTGGCTCTGGACTCTCCTGTTCCCGTTCTATGCGCTGGCGCCAAACCCGGTCTGGCTGGGCATCGTTGTTGCAACCGCATTTGTGACCAGTCCGGTGTATAACGTCGTGCAGATGAGTTATCGCCTGGCGCTCATCCCCGATGAGCTTCAGGGGCGGGTGAATAGTGTCTTTCGTCTGATCGCCTTTGCCGGGCAGCCCATCGGCCTCGCGGTGACGGGCTTCCTGCTCGAAGCGTTCAACCCGTTGGTGACAGTGCTCGCCTTCATGGCGCTCCAGGCGTTTGTGAGCATTCTCGCGACGATCAACCCCCACGTGCGCAACGCGAAGCCGCTCGCCGAGCTTGCTTCTGCTGAGTAGACAGTGGTGATTGGTAAGCTGGTGTCCGCTATGAGACGGGAAGCTCGTCCACCAGTGCGCTCAGGAATAGCTCGACATCGGTGACTAGGCCCATGACCTGAGCGCTGCCCCTGTCGGCCAGCTTGGTGACGACGGCGGGATTGATGTCCACCACGACGGTGCGCACCGAGGCGGGCAGCAGGTTGCCGGTGGCGATGGCGTGGAGCATCGAGGCGGCCATGATCGCGACCTCCACGCCGCGCGCCGCCTCACGCATCCGTCCTTGCGCCGCGACGCTATCGGTAATGACGCTGGGCATCGGCCCATCGTCGCGGATTGAGCCAGCCAGCACTAGATCGACGCCGTGCTCCTGCGAGGCGGCGACGATCCCATCGCCGAGTAGTCCCGCTGCGTGGGCGGCTTCGAGCGAACCGAGCGAACGCACCTTGTTGATGGCGCGCAGGTGATTGCGATGGCCGTGCTCCACTGGCTCGCCCGTCTTGAGGTCTACCCCCAGCGAGGTGCCAAACATTGCCGCCTCCACGTCGTGGGCGACGATGGCATTGCCGCCAAAGATCACCTGCACGTAGCCACGACGGATTAATTCGGCGACCGAGCCGCGCGCCGCCGTGTGCACAATGGCCGGGCCAAGCACCCAGAGAATTTTGCCGCCGCGTCGCCGCGCGGCGATCATCGCCGCGGCCACCTCGCGGATGGCGAGCGCCTTGGCGCGTTCGGATGAGACCGGGCTTTGCATGAAGCCGAACGCTTCGCGCTGGCGGGGCCGCTCCTGCGCCTCGACGCGGACGCCCTCGTAGCCGACCACCACCGCGTCGCCAACCTGCGCCTCATGCATCGGTGTGGTGTGGGCTGATTTGGCGTCGCGGTCGATGACGATGGCCACATCCATCTCGATGTTCGCGACAGGGAGCCATTCACCATCCACGCGCACCTCGGTCGGCAGGTTGGAAGTGGAGTAGAAATCGTCGGGCAGCACGCCTGGCTGTGTCACCAGCGCCGTGCGCGCGTTTTGGACCTCCGCCAGGTCGGCGCCAAGACGCTGCAACTCTGGAATGAGGTCGTCGAGCATCTGCTGGCTCTCAGCGGAGACCTCAATACGGGCATAGCTTGTCTCGGTCTCGCTCTGGCCGATACGCATCTCACGGACATGGAAGTGCGCGCCCGCCTCCTCGATGGCGCCCCAGACACGCGGCAGAATGAACGAATCGATGATGTGTCCTCGTAGCTCGATCTCCGTGCTAGCCATATCCGCTCCTCTTCCGCCATGAGTCGCCAGAACTACGACGCGACGCCTGCGTTGTCCGTGGGCGACTGTGCTATGACATGCGCTCATCCAGTGTAGCACGCGGAAGGAGTGGACATTTTCCGTGGTTATTTCTGGCGCGAGCCGTGGTACAATAGCGTCCTAAAGCATTACGGCATGGATGTGACTGAGCGGAGGCAACATCGTGCAGCGGAAACGATCCGAGAGCAGCAACGGCGCGGCAATCAAGACGGCCACCCCATCGGCAAAGCGAGCGCCGTCCAAATCAACCACAGCATCCAGAGCGCAGCGCAGCGACGGAACGGCGACTGCTGTACGCCAGCGACAAGCTGCCGAGCCACATCGCGACTTACTTGCGTGGCGCAAAGAGTTTCCCATTCTTCAGCGCAAAACCTACCTCAACAGTTGCTCGCTTGGCGCGCTCTCGACCCGCTCGATGGCAGGTATGGCGCGCTTCCAGGAGCTCTGGAACGAGTATGGCGCCTCTGCCTGGTATAAGCACTGGGTGGGTGAGATTGCCGAGGTGCGCGAGAAGTTCGCGCGGCTCATCGGCGTCAAGCCCCATGAAGTCGCCATCGCGCCCAATGTTTCCGCTGCCCTCAGCGAAATCGCGACCGGGCTCGATCTGGGTGACCGCAATCGTATCGTCATGGCCGACCTCGATTTCCCGACACTGGCATATCAGTGGATGGCCAAGCAGCGGCTGGGCATCGAGGTGGATTTTGTCGAGAGTCCCGACCGCATGACATTGCCCATCGAGCGCCTGATGGAAGCGATAGATAACCGAACCGGCCTCGTCGCCACATCGCGTGTCTTCTACCTCAGCGGCTATATCCAGGATATCGCGACGCTGACTCGCCACGCGCATAAGCAGGGCGCGTTGGTTCTGATCGACGACTATCAAGGCACCGGTCAGATTCCGATTGATGTGAAGGCGCTGGATATCGATTTTCTGGTGACTGGTACGCTCAAATGGCTCATGGGTGGCCCTGGCCTGGCCTTTATCTATGTGCGCGAGGACCTGATTCAGAAGGTGCGACCAAGCGTCACCGGCTGGTGGGGGTCGCGCGATATGTTCGAGTTCCGCACCGGTGTCTTCGAGTATCGCGACGATGCGCAGCGGCTGGAGGCAGGTACGCCCGCCGTGGCCCCGATTTTCACGGCGAACGCCTCGCTCGATATCGTGCTGGAAATTGGTGTTGAGCGCATCCGCGAGCGCACGCGCTGGCTGGCCGATGACCTCGTCCGGCGCATACAGGAGCGCGGCTGGAAGCTGCTCAGCCCGGCGGATGGCGCGGTGCGTAGCTCCATCGTCATGCTAGGTTTGGAGCGCCCCGAAGAGTTGGTGAACGGCCTGGCGCAACGCGGCATCATTGTGGATTCGCGGCCGGGACGGCTGCGCATCTCGCCGCACTTCTACAATACCGCTGAGGAAAATGAGTTGATCGTCTCGGCGCTCGATGAATTGCTGACCGCTCGCAATTAGGCGGCGTGGGAGCAACTGGTTGTTGTCGTTGTCGGTAAGGAGGGCGCTGTGACACTGATCTTGCGCGAGGCGGATGTGCGGGCGGTCCTGACTATGTCCGATACAATGCGCGTGCTCGATGCGGCTTTCCGTCGCCAGGCGGCGGGCGAGGCGCGCAATCAGCCGCGGCGGCGCGTCGTGCTCCCCGAGGGGCGCGGCGTGTTGCATGTGTTGTCCGCTTATGTGCCGGGGATGCCGGGTCACCCGGAGGCAGATGGTCCTGGCTTGGTTGGCTTGAAAGATTACAGCGCCATCGCGGGACGAGTGCGTTTCCTCGTCCAGCTCTTCGCGGCGGAGGATGGGCGACTGCTGGCGCTCATGGAGGCGGACCTGCTTGGCCAGATGCGTACCGGCGCGGCGTCGGGCGTGGCGACGCGCTATATGGCGCGGCCAGATGCGCGTGTCGTCGGGCTGATCGGCGCGGGCGGGCAGGCGTACACGCAGGCGCTGGCGATGTGCGAAGCGCGGCCTGTCGAAAAATTCCTGGTCTACGCGCGTTCTATAGAGCGGACGCGCACCTTCTGTGACGCGCTGGCAGCGAAGACTGGCGTCACATGCTCGCCCGTCGAGGCGGCAGAACAGGCGGTGCGTGAGGCCGATGTCGTCGTCACCGCGACGACGGCGCACGACCCCGTGATACTGGGCGCGTGGCTGCAACCAGGCCAGCATCTCAACGTCATGGGATCGAACTGGGGGCATCGCCGCGAGGTAGATGGCGAGGCGGTTCGGCGGAGCGATGTTGTAGCAGTGGATGCCCGCGATCAGGCGGAAATCGAGGCGGGCGACCTGCTGCTGGCGGCGCAGTCTGGCGATTTCGCGATGGGGCGCGCGGTCGAGCTGAGCGAGATTGTCGCGGGCAACGTGGCTGGCCGCCCGCACGCGGGGGCAATCACGCTTTTCAAGTCGCTCGGCATCGGGCTGGAAGATGTGGCAGTCGCGGGTCTGGTCTATGCGCTGGCGCGCGAGCGCGGGTTGGGGCAGGAAATTGAACTGCTGCCGTAATGATCAATCACGTAGGGCGCGAGCACTGACGACTTCATGAGAACTGGGGATGGATGCATGAGACTGGGTCTGTGGCGGGTCGGTGCGTTTGGCCTGATGGCCATCTTGCTGGCGCTGGCAGGTTGTGGAACGGTGGCGGCAAACCAGTGGCAGAACATCGGCCCGGCGAATGCGCAGATCAATACGCTGGCGTCCGATCCCCACATTCGCGGCATCATCTTCGCGGGCGGCAGTGACGGCACAACGTATCTGGCGCGCGGCGACAAGTCGGGCGTCTTTGTGACGAGCGAACACAGCCCTGGGCATGGCCCGATCAATGTCATCTTCCCGAATTCCTACTCCGACGGGGTTGTTTATGCGGGCACCGCTGGCGGCTTCTATGCCAGCACTGACTATGGCAACAATTACACGGCGCGTAATAGCGGGCTCCCTGCCGGAGCGAGCGTCACCGCGATCACCACTGGCGCCGATGCGACAACGCTGTATATCAGCGTCGCGGGCAAGGGATTCTACACGAGCGCCGATGGCGGAAAAAGCTGGAAAGCGATCAACCCGTCAACCGCGGCTGCATCACTGCCAGCGAACGCGGTGGTGCAGGCGCTGCTATGGGATGGCCCGTCGAAGGCGCTCTACGCGGCAGTCTCCTCCGCTGGCAATGGCATCTACGTGTCACACGATGCTGGCGCAAGCTGGAGCAAGTATGGTGACGGCCTGCCCCCGAAGACCGATGCCTACGCCTTGTTGGAGCTGACAGCTGGTGGCCTCGCCTCTACGGAGCCAACGCTGTATGTCGGAACCTCAGCAGGGGTCTACGCTCGTGCGAGCGGCACGGCGACCTGGAAAGCCGCCAACACTGGTCTGCCAGCGGGAACGGTGTACTCACTGGCGACCTACTTCGCCACGCCTGGGCTGCTCTACGCGGGGACGGCGCAAACGGTGTATACCAGCACCGATGGCGGCCAGCACTGGGCCAAGGTCGCGGATGGCCTGGCGCATGCCATTCCCGCAATTGTCGTAGTGCCTGGCCAGAGCACTCCCACGGTGACGTTCGTCGCGGCCGGGCAAATCGCGCGCTATCCCGCCACGGCAGGCGGAAGCGGTGGCATCCTCAGCACGCTGCTGCCCGTCGTGATCCTTGGGGCAGCCGCCTGGTTTGTCCTGGCGCGCTACCGAATTGTGCCAAGCCCCTCCGCAATCCGCAGGCGGCTCACTCGGCGCGGAGAGAGCTAGTTCCAGCGAATCCATGCGTTCCTGAAGGCGCGCGGCAGATGCGAAACAGGCGCTGTAGCGCTTCGACGAGGACACCACTAAACGCACTCTTGGAGTAACCGGGCGACTGGCCGTTCCTTGGCCATACCGTTCAGAGATTCGCTATGCGGGTGGATGCGATCCTGGTTGCAACCTACATGCGGTCGAGTTGGCGTAGGGTCGAATTGATACCAACGCGTAGACTCTCGATGACGCCGCCGCCATTGACCGCGACCGCCTCGAAGCTGGGGCTGTGGAACGGGTTGAGATACTGCTCCAGCACGGGAACCGGCAGAATATCCGGCAGATCGCGCTTATTCCATTGCATCACCAGCGGGAACTCGCCCGGGCGCTTGCCCATCCGTCGCAGCTGCTCGCGCAACTCGTTGAAGCTTTCGATGTTTTCCTGAAGCTTGTTCGCCTGCGAGTCTGCCACGAAGACGACGCAGTCCGCGCCTTTGAGCACGGAGATGCGCGTCTGCTGATAGAGCACCTGGCCGGGGACTGTGTAGAGCTGAAAGCGGATGGTGAAACCGTGGACGCGCCCAAGCTCCAGCGGCAGCAGGTCGAAGTAGAGCGTGCGCTCGGTCTCGGTATCAATCGAGACCATCTCGCCGACATCCGCCGGGTTGACGGTCCGGTGAATGAAATGCAGGTTTGTGGTTTTGCCGCTCAGGCCGATGCCGTAATAGACAATCTTACAGTTGATCTCGCGTTTCGCCATGTTGATGAGCGACATATTGACTCCTGCCCCACCTCGCGGTTTAACCACCGGCAGCGGCGGCGCCTTGCCATCCGCGCCACAACGTCTCACACAGCTAACACTGTACCATGTGTTTCGTCGTCTGTGTCATGAGCTTGTGTATTCTATCTCAGCAGTGGTATTGTATCGCACCGCTGGCAAGATGCAAGCGCGCAAGCGTTGATTATCAGGCTTCAGGTGATTTTGGCAATCGCGCCAGAAAACGCTCCAGCACGATGCGAAAACGTTCGTGCGTGCCTTCGCCGACAAGCTGGGTGTCGTCGCGGGCGCTCACCCGGAAGACGAGCCGCTTGCCGTCGATCTCGATCAACTCGGCGGTGGCGACCACATGGCCACCCATGGGCGTTGCAGCGAGGTGGCGCACATTCACCAGCGTGCCTACTGTCGATTCACCCTCTGGCAGTTCTGGCTGTACGAGTTGCCATGCCGCGTTCTCCATCAGGCCAATCATCACTGGCGTGCCCAGTACCAGCACTCCGCCCGCGCCGAAGGCCGCCGCGGTCTGCGCCTCTCCGACCACCAGTGACGCCTCGCCGCGCATGCCCACCGCCAACGCCATCGGCTCCACTCACTCTCATGTCTGTGCATCTCTGTGCAATCTTGTCAACAGCAGGGTATCATATTGCGGGCACGACGTGCGCGCTCTCTTTGATTTGCCATTTGCCTGAAGGTCGCGGTTACGTTGACTCTCGCGGCGGTCGAGTGGGATAATTCCCAGATGGAGCATGGAAAAACCCGTTGCCATGCCCACCTATGTCTGGAGTTGCAGGACCATGCAGAATTCGACAAGCCCTCGGCCTGACACAGCGCCCGAGCTCGTACAGGAGACACGGCTGGGCATTTCAGTCGTCGTGCCTGTCTATAACGAGGAGCAGAGTCTGCGCCCGCTCTATCAAGCGCTCACCGCCGCTCTAGAGCGGTTGGGCCAGTCGTACGAGATCCTCTTTGTGGATGACGGTAGCCGTGATGGGTCATTTGCCACACTCACCGCGTTGCACGAGCAGGATCAGCACGTCCGGGTGATTCGTTTCCGCCGCAACTTTGGCAAGACTCCGGCGCTGGTGGCGGGTTTCTCGCATGTCCGTGGGGATATCGTCTTCACGATGGATGCCGATCTGCAAGATGACCCCAACGAGATGGCAAAGTTCATCGCGAAGCTCGACGAAGGCTACGATCTCGTCTCTGGCTGGAAATATCCCCGGCATGACCCCATTACCAAGACTTTTCCATCATTCTTCTTCAATCGTATGGTCAACGTCACGACCGGTGTGCGCCTGCATGATATCAACTGCGGATTCAAGGCGTACCGCCGCGAAGTACTCGACGACGTGAAGCTTTATGGTGAGCTGCATCGCTTCATCCCAGTGCTGGCGCATGAGCGCGGCTTCCGAGTGACTGAGTTGAAGGTGCGTCACCATAAGCGCAAGTTTGGCAAGTCGAAGTACGGGGCGCGGCGCTTCCTGCGGGGCTTTCTCGATCTGATGATGGTCGTCTTTCTCATGCAGTATCTACAGACACCGCTACGCCTGTTCGGCGCGATAGGGCTGCTCGCCACGGTGGCGGGCGTGCTCGTTGATCTCTATATTGTCCTTGACCGCTTCCTGCCATTTGGCTCCCATCAGGAAATCCACACCCGCCCGCTTCTCTTCGTGGGTATCTTACTGATAGTCTTCGGCATCAGCTTCATTCTCACCGGCCTGCAGAGTGAAATGATCCGTCATTTTGCCTATCGCCCGGACGACGAGTACAGCATCAAACAGGTGCTCGACTGATGGCCGCGCGTAAACCATCGCACCTCGTGGATAGCGTTCAGCGGGCGGTCGGTTGGCTGCGCGCGCACAAGCGCCTGGTGCAGTTCGTCGTGGTCGCGCTGATCCTGGTATTCCTGGCGCTGGGCGTCCGTTCGAGCTGGACCAATCTCTCCAAATATCAGTGGCACGTGCAGTGGGAGCTGCTGGTGGTGGCGCTGATGCTGTTCGTCGCGCAGGAGCTCACCTATGCGCTCATCTGGCGTGGCATCTTGCGCCGCTTGGGGAGTGACCTCGATATTACTTCCAGCCAGCGCATCTATCTAAGTGCGGAGTTCGTGCGCTACATTCCTGGTAACGTTTGGCACGTGTTCGCGCGGGTGTTTGGCGCGGAGAGTCGCGGCGTGCCCAAGCCCATCGGGCTGGCGAGCATGGTGATCGAGCTGGCCACCAAGATCACGTCCGCGGCGCTGGTCTTCGCGCTCTCGCTGCTCTTCTGGCCCGACGTTTCCGGGCTGACGCGGGTCATACCGCGAGATATCATCGTTGGCATCGGCCTTGTGGGCGTGCCACTGCTCCTCGTCGGGCTACATCCGCGGCTGCTCCAGGGCGTGCTGAATCGCGGCCTGCGCATGCTGCGGCGCGAGCCAGTGACACTTGGGTTACGCTACCGCGACCTCCTCATCATCACGGGCTACTGGGCATTGAGTTGGATCGTCGGAGGAATCGGCTTCTATCTGCTGATTCGCTCGCTGACCAATGCGCCGACGACGATTGTCGCCGTGGTGCTGGCCATCGGCATCAACGCGATGGGCTGGGATGTTGGCTTCCTCGCCATCTTGACACCAAGTGGCCTGGGTTTTCGTGAAGCCACCATTGCCGGCCTGCTGGTGGCCTGCGGCCTGATTGCAGGCGCGGATGCCTGGAGTGTGGCGCTGGTTGTGGCGTTCATGGCGCGGTTACTCACCACTGGCGCCGAACTCATTTGCGTGACCGCCGCTCACCTTGCCCCTGGCGGCATCCGGGTGCAGCCGCCAACCCCTGAGCCAGCGCCGGAGTCGTAGGAGGCGTCCATGACTCCGACGGGCACATCTGGGCCGGACGATTCGTCGCGCGCACCGTCCTCATCGCCAGCAGCTGGGTCGCTTGGAGCCTCCAACATTGTCTCTCGGGTAATGTCTTCTCTTGGGTCGCTACGCCTGGTGCCCCGGCGAGATAGTTGTGGCACGCAATTGGCCTTTGCTGATCACCAGTCGGGAGGCGGGAGCGCTACGGCTGGGCGTGCGGGTGCTACATATCTCGCCTGGCGTGGTCAGGAAGCCCCTTACAGCCGCGCCAGGAAATGCGTCAGGCGCAGCGACAACACTCCTGGATGGCGATACTATTGGGGTGTTTTCGGAGTTACAAGTAATGGGCTAGTCAGTTGACGCCGTCAGCTTGCGTGCCTTAGAATGCCCGGCATAGCCCAACCATGATGTGCTGGGAACGTCGTGGAACTCTGGAGATGGGCGCGGGAGAGAGGTGGAACCGGTGGGGCCAGGGAGCGGAGGAAATCTGGTCGGGCGCAAGCTCGGCGATTATCAGCTACAGTCGCTGCTCGGCGCTGGTGGTATGGCAGAGGTCTACCGCGCGCTTGAGCTACCGCTGGGTCGTGAGGTCGCCGTCAAGGTGCTGCCAGCCGCGTTGGCCGCCGACCCCAACTACGTCACACGCTTCCGCACGGAGGCCCGCCGGGTTGCGCAGTTGCGCCATCCGAATATCGTCGAAGTCTACGCTTTCAACGGTGGGGAGCGTGGGGATCTGCTCTATCTGGTGATGCCAGTGCTGAGCGAGTCACTGCGCGACCGGCTCGATGACGAGGGCAGCCTGTCGATCCGGGAGTCGGTTCGCATCGTGACCGAGATTGCCTCGGGGTTAGATATTGCCCACAGTATTGGTCTGGTGCATCGCGATGTCAAGCCAGAAAATATCCTGCTCGATAACGATGGGCGCGCACTACTGACGGATTTTGGCATTGCCCGCGAGGTGCCGTCGTTTCATCGTCAGGGCAACGCGGCGCAGACGTTGGCGGCGACTGGTCTGCCGGTCGGCACGCCAGAATACATGGCGCCGGAGCAGTTGCGCGGTGGGCCGGTGGATCAGCGTGCGGATGTCTATGCGCTGGGGTCGGTGCTCTATGAGCTGCTGACTGGTCGCGTGCCGCACGAGGCGGATACACCGTATGAGGTGGCCGCGCTCGTCCTGACCGAGCCAGTGGTGCCTCCGTCCCATCGCAACGAAGATATTTCTCCAGAGCTTGAACGAGTTATCATGAAGGCGCTGGCGAAGATTCCGGCGCAGCGCTATCCCGATATGCGCAGCTTTGCCCTGGACCTGAATGCCGCCGTCCGGTCCAGGCGGACGACAATGCGCACGCTAGCGGGGGGCTGGCAGCGGAAGACGGTTCGTTTCCCAACGTCGCAGGGTGGCGTGACCAGGTGGACGGCAGATGCGACGACCGAGTCCTTCGCGGTGGTTGGCCAACCATCGTCACCCGGATTCATGTCGCGCTATCGCTGGATGCTGATACTGGTGGCGTCGGCGATTCTCCTGGCAAGCTTGTGCGGCGGTGGGACGCTGATGGCGCTCAACGGAGGGCTGCCATTTGGCGGCGCGTCACCTGCGAGCCTCTCAGCGCTTTCCGCGACGCAGACGGCGCGCGCTGCCGCGGTTCCTACGGCGACGCCCGTGCCCACCGAGACGCCAACGCCCGTGCCCACGGCAACCGCGCAGCCCACGGCAACCACGCCGCCGCTGACCTGGCTGACATTTTTGCCCTCGCCGCTGGTGTTGGTGAGGTCAGGTAATGGGGGATTCTATTCCTGTCTGGGTACTGAGACCATAAAGAACACGTCGTCGCAGAAGCTCGGATGGCAGTGGACGTTACCACCACTCAATTCTTCTTACACGTTCTCACTCAACGGCGGTACATCCAAGACCTGGCCCCCAGCCAACACGAACCTGGCTGCAGGCGCTTCGGATACGTTGCTGGTGCGTGTCTCGAACTGCTCACAGGCGCCTGTGACGACAACGATCACCGCAAAAGATAGCCTCGGTCACATCTACAAGTTCAGTTTGACGATTTCGCGCTAACCCTCACGCAGCAGGTGAAGCCGCAGCAAGTTGAGCGCGGTGTAGGCGGCGCGCAGCTTGATCTCGCCGCGCGGCCCGCGAAAGCGCTGGCTGGTCTCGCGCATGCCCTGGGGCGAGGCGACGGCGATGTGCACTGTGCCGACTGGCTTGCCTTCCTGCTCGTCTGGGCCAGCCACCCCGGTCACGCTGACACCGACGTCCGCCCCGGTTTGCTGGCGCACGGCGGTGGCCATGGCGCGTGCCGTCTCAACACTGATGACACCGTGCTCGGCAATCACCTCGGAGGGAACGCCCCACGCCTCTTTCAGTTCGGTCGCGTATGAGACCAAGCCACCGCGGAAGGCATTCGAGCTTCCCGGTATATCGGTAATCAGGCTGGAGAGCAGACCACCAGTGCAGGATTCCATCGTCGCCAGCGTCAGATCGCGCTCGATGAGCATCCGCAGCGCGACACTCTGTGGCGTCTCATCGTCGATGCCAAAGATATGCTGCCCGAGCGTCGCACGGATGCGCTCTTCGACGTCCTCGACCAGCACCTGCGCCTCTTGGGATGTCGCGGCCTTCGCGGTGACGCGCACGTCGACGGCGTCTGGCTTGGCATAGGTGGCGACGGTAGGGTTGGAGCTGTGCAGCACCGCATCGAGCCGTTCCTCGACGCTCGATTCTCCTAGCCCTGCGACGCGCAGGATGCGGGTGAAGAGGATGTCGTTGGTGCGGGAGCGCAGGCGCGGAGCCACCTCGTTCTGCCACATGCGCTTCATCTCGTACGGCACGCCCGGCATGGCGACGATGACTTTTCCGTCGCGTTCGGCCCACCAGCCGGGTGCGGTGCCAATGGGGTTTGGCAGTATCGTGACCGACGGCAGCGTCCACGCCTGCTTAAGATTGCGTTCGGGCATGACGATGCCCCGTCCGGCGAAGAAAGCGCGGAGGTCGGCTTCGAGGTGTGGCTCGACGTGTGGCGCCTCATCGAGCACAGCGGCGATAGCCTCACGAGTGAGGTCATCTTCGGTGGGGCCAAGGCCGCCAGTGATGACGACCAGATCAGAACGCTCGCGTGCCCGCCGCACGGTTGCGCTCAGGCGCTCCAGGTTGTCGCCAACCTGTGAGACGTAGAACAGGTCGATGCCGAGCGGAGTAAGCTGTTGCGCCAACCACGAAGCGTTGGTATCGGTGATATGTCCGAGCAGCAGTTCGGTGCCAACCGAGAGTATTTCAGAGCGCATCGAGATTCTCGCCTATCCTGTTGTAATGAGTAGTGACGTCGTTGCAAACAGTCCGCTCCATTCTACCACTCGCGGTTACAGCGAATGCGGCATAGTTTTCGGGCAATGCGGAGCGATGTCGGCGGATGTCGGGGCCACTTCAGGCTAGCAGACTATACAAGAGTCCCCAATGTTATGGTGACTAACTACAAGATGTTGTGTCAAACGCAGGAAATTTCCTACAACACAATATGTGGTAAAATTAGTATTGCAAAATCTATATGTTGTGCTACAATTGCCTTTGTCCCCTTCGCACAGGTCGGTGCGGAACAACTCAGCAGTTGATTATCCCCCCTCAGGAGAGCAGCCATGGCAGAGAAGAAGGCTGGCGCCAGCAAGGCGACGAGCGCCGCGTCGTCGCAGCGCAAGGCAGGCGAGTGGTCGGAGGCGGCGCAGCGCGTTTTCCGCGAGCGCTATTTGTTGAAAGGCGCGAATGGCGACGTCACCGAGACACCCGATAGATTGGTGTGGCGCGTTGCCGATGCCGTCGCGTCGGCCGAGGAGCAGTGGGCCGATAAGGGTGGCGAGTCACGCGACGAGATCGCCGAGAAGTTCTATTCGATCATGGTGGAGCGCAAGTTCCTGCCGAACTCGCCGACACTGATGAACGCCGGGAAGGGCAACAACCTCCAGCTCTCAGCATGCTATGTGGTCCCGGTCGAGGATAGCCTCAGTGGCATCTTCGACGCAGTTAAGCACGCCGCGCTAATCCACCAAAGTGGAGGCGGAACCGGTTTTTCCTTTAGCCGCCTGCGTCCCGAGGGCAGCATGGTCGCCTCGACCCATGGCGTGGCCAGCGGCCCGGTCAGCTTCATGAAGATCTTTGATGGAGCAACCGAAGCGGTGAAACAGGGCGGAACTCGTCGCGGTGCGAACATGGGAATTCTCCGCGTTGACCACCCCGACATCCTGAAGTTTATCGATTGCAAGCGCGATGGTTCGGTGACGAACTTCAACATCTCGGTGGCCATTACTGATGCGTTCATGCGCGCGCTCGAAGCCGACACCGAGTACGAGTTGATCGACCCGCATACTGGCAAGGTGACGCGCACACTCAAGGCGCGTGACGTGATGGATGCTATCGTCTCAGCCGCCTGGGCAACCGGCGATCCAGGCCTCGTCTTCCTCGACCGCGCCAACGCCAGCCCAGCCAATCCTGTGCCTGATATCGAGTTGCTCGAAGCAACCAATCCATGCGGGGAACAGTGGTTGGGCCCGTATGACGCCTGCAATCTTGGCTCGATTAACCTCGGCCTCTTCGTGAAGGATGGCGAGGTCGATTGGGCCGGGTTGGAGGAGGCGACGCGGCTCACCACGCGCTTCCTTGATGACGTGATCGAGATCAACCCCTATCCGCTCACAGAGGTGCGCGAAAAAGTGCGGGCCAACCGGCGCATCGGCCTCGGCGTGATGGGCTGGGCAGAGATGCTCTTCGAACTGAACATCCGCTACGACAGCGAAGAGGCGGTGGCGCTCGGCGAGAAGGTGATGGTCGCCATCCAGGACTGGTCAACCGACGAATCGGCGAAACTGGCCGAAGTGCGTGGCGCCTTCCCCAACTGGGAGCACAGCATCTACAAGAACGGCGATAGGCTGCGCAACGCGACGCGCACGACGGTTGCGCCAACCGGTTCCATCAGCATCCTGGCCGATTGCTCGTCTGGCATCGAGCCGATCTTCGCGCTGGCCTTCCAGCATCGGGTGAAGCAGCCAGATCGCTCCTATCGTGTACTGGATTTCGTCAACCCATTCTTCGCACGCGCGCTGGCGGCCAGTGACATCGTCGAGAAGGATGAGGTGCTCGCCTACATCAAAGAGCATGGCTCGCTGCACGGGCATCCAGCCGCTGAGCATCCCGCGCTCGCGCCGTATGTGACCGCGCACGAGATCGCCCCTGCGTGGCACATTCGGATGCAGGCGGCCTTCCAGAAGGGTGTTAACAACAGTATCAGCAAGACGATCAATCTGCCCAATAGCGCGACATATGACGACGTGCGTAACGCCTATATGCTGGCGTGGGATCTGGGATGCCTCGGCATTACCGTCTTCCGCGACGGCAGCAAGGGCGAGCAGGTGCTCAACGTCGGCGTGAAAGACAAACAACCAGAGACGGCGACTGCCGCTCAGGCTGAGGTTCCGGCGCAGGCGGAGGTCCAGGCGGAGGTCGAGGAGAGGCGTCGCCGCTACTATGGCGGCATCAAAGAGCGCCCTGAGGTCATCCACGGCTACACGCGCCAGGTGCGCGCGCCTGAAGGCAAGGTCAACGTCACACTCAACAGTGACGATGATGGCCTGCTGGAAGTCTTCGTCAACATTGGCAAGGCTGGCTCGGATGTCGCGGCGCTGGCTGAGGCGCTGGGCCGCCTGATTTCGCTGCACCTGCGGATCGACAGCCCAATCTCGCAGAACCAGCGCGCCGAGGAAGTTGCCCGCCAGCTTCGCGCGATTGGCGGCAGCACCTCGATTGGCTTTGGCGCTGACCGGGTGCGCTCGCTGCCAGACGCCATGGCGCGCGCCATTGACCTGCATCTGGCGAGCCTCGCCAATCAGTCGGAGTCTGAGGCATCGTCCGAGTCGTCGGCTTCCGCGGACGCGACGGATGAATCACCTTCAGCTGGAAACAGTGGAAACAAAGGAGCAAACGGCTACAGCAATGGCCTGAACAATGGCGGCGGCCATCTGCCAGGAATGAATCCTATGATGCTGGCGCCCTATAGCGTCACCGGCAACCTCTGTACGCAGTGTGGCAACAACACCATGCGCTACGAGGAGGGCTGCAAGAAGTGCGTCAGTTGCGGCTATAGCGAATGCTAGCTGTCGCGTCATACCACTAATCGGTCGAGCCCAGGCGCATAGTTCACAGAGTTCTTTCGTGGGCTGTGCGCCTGGCGTTTTTCCTGGTGCTGATTATGCTCGCTCCGTCGGTTTCCAATGAACGGATGTACTCAAGGAAGGGATAGATATGGCCGAACTCTGACTAGCCCTGCCATTGCGTCTGCGTCAGTGTGGCGATCATCAAGGCGGCTTCGATTACCCCTGGATTACCAGCGTAATTGACCAGTGGTCCGCAAGTCCGCGATGCAACGCTCCTGGCAGGCATAGCGGATGGCATCAACAACGTGAAGGCGGTCATCTTTGAGGAACTGACACCCGGGTCGCCCGCCAAACAATCTTACCCTGATTCCTCAACGTGGTGAAAGGAAAGTACTACATGGATTGGAAGCTCGAGGTAGTAGTTGTCCCTGTGTCTGACGTAGACCGGGCGAAGCGTTTCTATAGCGAGCAGGTTGGCTTTATCGTCGACGTTGACAGTCAACTCAGCGAGTCGTTTCGTGTCGTGCAGATGACGCCACCTGGGTCGGCCTGCTCAATCACCATCGGTATGGGGCTCGTTGCCATGGCGCCGGGGTCATTGCAGGGCCTGCAAATGGTCGTAGAGGATATTGAGGCGGCCCGCGCACACCTGGTTGAGCGTGGCGTCCAGGTCAGCAAGATCGTGCACTACGAGAATGGAGTTCAGGCGGAAGGGCGAGGCGGCGAGTGGAACTCTTTCATCTACTTCAGCGACCCCGATGGCAACGGTTGGGCGGTGCAGGAGCGCCCCGCCAGTAGCTGATATAGCCAGGGCGTTTCTTCCAGGTAATCGGCCCGGGGTCAGGATGCATGATCTCGGGCAATTTTGTGCTCAGGCGCATAGACGTAGTCAGCTCCCAGTTATGGCACGAAGGCGTAAACCACACGCTTATTGGCCAATCGTCAAGCCAGAGTTGTCCGGAGGTTCGCCCACTTGCCTTACAAGGCCGCCAATACCTCTATTCCCTTCAGTCGGCATCTTCCACGTACTTCCAATAGATCGCATGCGCTGAGTCGTATGCAACGTCTGTGTTGTCGAGAGGCTGTTCCCAAAAATGCCAATGTGGGCCAAAGCGATACAGCCCGCGCCAGACAGCGTCGGGATCCAGCAGGTCGTCCGCCTCGACCATCTCAGGGGAGAGTCTGGAATGGTCCGAGAACTGCTCAAGCCACCTATTGTCGAGCCAGCGCTCGAACCAGCCGCTTAGCGAGGGAGCAGCCAATGCCATAAACCAGACTGGAAGGGGAACGGGCTCGGATTCAGAGCTGTCTATGATAACGTCAGGCAAGTCATCCCAATAGGCAACGTAGTACACATATCCAGTCAGCAAACTGATTGCTGTATACCCATCGATTTGACTCGATCCGATCTCGATAAGGCTCTTGGGCATTGAGTCGACGATGACATAGCGGCCTGGATGACGCAACAACGCCTCCTCGATTTGAGGGTGTAACTGCCAGTCACCCCGGATGGCAAGATCTTCGACGCCAGGGAAATAATCTACAGGTCCAAGGCGCACTCCGCCGTTCGCAATCTTACTGTAGAGATGACGCAGGTCTCCAGGCAAAGTATAGCCAAGCCGCTCCTCTGCTGCCTGCACTTCGTCCTCGGTCGCTGGCGAGAACCATCTGAACGCGCCACTCTTATCCCAACTGGGGCGAAACGCATCTCCTTCGCGGATCGCGCGCAGCCGTGACCAGACGTCCTGTCTGTCTACTCCCGCTCTCATGGCGATGCTCCCCCATCTCCACTATCCAAAAATGACCTTCTAGAGAGGCCGGTCCGTTGCGTCAGTATCCCTCGGCAGGCTGTCCAAAGCGTCGCGAGCGGCCCACCGGGTCCGGGCAGAGGCGCCCTGATCCCGTAGAACCTCCTCCAGCGCCGTTATCCCGGCCTCACCCAATCGGACAAGCGCATGTGCGGCGCGTAGTTCTTCGCCAAGACTCCTATCGTCAGGTAGGTCGGCGAAGTAGCCTTCGACGGATGAGTCGGGCACGACGCCGCGTAGGGCATCTAGCAATGCTGGGATCGCCTGCGTATTCTCGGAGGCGTCTAGCGCCTCGATTGCCCAGATACGAGATGTCCGCGGATAAAGATCTGGGTCACGTAACACTGCGGCAAGCGCCGCCACGCCCTGGACATCGAGGCGGCCCAACGCCTGTGCGGCGCGCCAGGCGGCCCGTATGTCGCTGCCTCCCCCTACGCCGCAGGTCAGCAAGCGTAGGTAGCCCACGATTTCAGCGCTGAAGTCCGTTGATCCTGCGGCGGTGGCTGTGTTGGCGAGGGCGCCGCTCACCTCATCCCCGCTGCCGCTAAACCGGGCTATCCGTTCGAGCAGCGCCGCGTCATCTGGCCCGCCGACTGCGCGCAGGCCATTGCGCGTCGCAGCGCGCACCGGCTCTACGGGATCGTCGAGCAATGGCAATAGCGCACGCGCCGCCGCTGGGTCGTCGCGGAAAGAGTCTTGTGGCTCGGAATCATCCTGGTTTTGAGACGACGCTCCGTCGTGTGGGAAGGCAATCGCCTCGACCGCCAGTTCGCGTATCTTTGGGTCTGGGTCGCTCAGAGTTGCAAAGAATGCCACGGTGGCGCGCGGATCAGCCGACATCTCCCGCAGCACGCGGGCCGCTGCCCTGCGCTGACTGTCTGGCCCATGGGTGAGTACGGCTACGAGCGCGGGGATAGACGCCTCCCCGATGCGGACGAGCGAGTCCTCGATGGCGCCGATTCCGCCATATTGCTCATCTATGAGTGCCGCAACCAGGCCCGGAATAGTCGCCGCGGACCCTAACGCGCCGAGCGCATGCGCCGCCTGAATCCCCAGCCAGGAGTCGCCCGTGCTATTGAGAACAGCGAGCAGTGGAGCGAGCGCAACCGTCTCGTCTCCCGAGCTCACCAGGCCATCGAGCGCCGCCGCGCGTACATCATCGTCGTAACCAGCGTCACGCGCCACCCTGGCAAGTACGTCCAACCCCTGTGGTCCCAAACGCGCCAGAGAGAGTGCGGCGCCTACCGAGCGTTCCGTGTCTTCTTCGCTATTGATTTGGGCGGTGAGCAGTTCCGACAGCCGCGCGATCTCGCCGTTGATGTCATTGGGTCGTTCATCGGCCCAATCAAGCGGGATGTCCTCTAGATACAGGGGGATTCCCTCGTCCAGAGATGCGTCCTCTGTTGTGGCTAGTTCTTCGTCGCGAGGCGAGGGATCTTCCAGGCCCGCGGCGCGCGCCTCGATTGCGCGGATCGCCTCATTGGCCAACTCGGCTACTGGCTCGAAGTCCGCGGAGACGCCTTCGTCTTCCTGGCGGATGCGCTGGAGGGCGGGAAGCGCACCGGTGTCGCCATAATTGCGCAGGGCGCAGACCGCCGCCGCGCGTACATCGGCGTCAGGATTGCCCAGCGCGGAGAACAGCGCATCGCGCGCCTGTAGGATCCCCCCCAGCCAGCTCAGCGCCCAGGCCGCTCGCCTTCGAGCCTCGTCAGGCGCATCAGATAGCGCCTGAGCAAGAGCGGGAATCGCCGCCTCGCCAATATGGTAGAGGGCGCCCTGGGCGTCATTGGCCACGAACTCGTATTCCTCGTCATCTAATGCCGCGATCAGCGCAGGGATGGCTTCGGTCGAGTGTAACTTACCCAGACTCGTTGCTGCGCCAGCCGCGCCCAGTGGGTCTTCACGATCGCCGAGGGCGGCGAACAGTGGAGCGAGCGCCGTTTCCTCATCTCCGGTCTCGCCCAGAAACGTTGCGGCGGCCCAGCGTGTATTAGGATCCATACTCCGTGTCTGTGTGATGTCGGCCAGGGCGCTTGCCCCCTTTCCTTCAAGGTGGGCGAGCGCATTGGCTGCACGCAGTTCGTCCGACATCTCGCGTCCACGGGGAGGCATGCGCATGACGTTGCGCAATGGGGTGACCGCTCGTGCATCTCCCGAATCGCCCAGCGCCTCGATGGCCGCCAGGAACGCCATGTAGCTATAGTCACCCCAGTCTCGCAGAACCCGTGCGAGCGCCTCGATGCCCGGCTGCCCTAAGTGCGCCAGGGCATGCGCAGCCGCGACGGTACGACCTACCGCGCCTGGTTCGCTGTCCTCACCCATCAAAATTTGCAGCAGGCCATGGACCTTGCTGGTCGTGTCGTCTGTTTCCAAGATTATGCCTCGCTCAAATACGGCTATCTCCGCCTGAAGAAACGCAGGGCAATTGCTACAGTGCTACGTTCTCCCCGCCACGGATGTGATCGGTAATGCTGCCGCAAGTTGTGGCCAGTATAGCAAATGAGGGAATCCGAGCGACTTCTGCTTTCAACGTAGATTCATTCATAGAGCGCCGTATGAGACACTCTATCTGCATGTCGCGTGCAAATTGACCGTGCGGCTCTCGCCTGCTATCGTATCGGTGCGAGTCTGTGCGGGACGCTATCGAAGTGGCAGCTCGTGTGACACCAGCGCAGGCCATCAGTCGTTCGTCCAGCACCGGATTACCAGATTACGGTCAGTCCGTTATGATAAGCGACGGCACGACGAGGGATGTACGCACGGGCGCAAGCGATCAAGTGGCAGAATGGGGAGCGCAGAGATGAAACGGCTGACACGGCTGACACGGCAGGTAGCGCAGAAGAAGTTTATCCTGGCAGCCGCCATTGCGCTTATCGTTTTGACGGGAACTCTGCCCTTGGTTTCGCTACTCTCCAGCCAATCGCCGACATCCTCGGCATCCGCAAGTGAGCGGGCGGTACAGGATCTCACGGCGCCTCTGCTCACCAGCACGTTCGAAGAAACGTCAGCGCGCTTCGGCGTGCCTGCTCCTCTGCTCGCGGCGATCTGTTTTCTGGAGGGCGACCTGTCGATGCACGGCGGCGCGCCGAGCGTTGATAATGGCTTTGGCTGCATGCATCTGGTATACAATGCCAGCCTCGATACGCTCGATGTCGCCGCGCATGACCTTGACATTACCACTGAGCAGCTGCAGACCAACATGCGCCTCAACATCGCCGGAGGCGCGGCAGTGTTGCGCGATACCGCACAGAGCCTCTCGCCGACGCATACTCTGCCGAAGCGACTTGGCGATTGGTATGGGGCGGTGGCGATGTATAGCCACGCGGCGTCGTTGGGCGCTGCTACCATGTACGCCGATGCGGTGTATCAACTGCTTTCACAGGGATATGACGAGGTACTTTCTGATGGCCTGGTGTTCACCCAGCAGGCGCTACAGGTGACAGCCAACATCGCGACCGTCTCCACGCTGAAGTTCTCGATTGCGCTGCCGAAAGGCTGCACGAATGACCACCAGGTGGACTACCCCGGCGCTATTGACTGCTTACTCGATCCGAACGTCTACGACTGTACGCTGGTGGCGCCGGGGGCTGGCTGTGGCTACGAAGACGCTGACCGTCCGAACGACCTTGCCATAGACGATATCGTGATCCATGACATCGAAGGGACCGCACAAAGCGCGCTGAGCTGGTTTCAGAATCCAAGCAGCGATGTCAGCACGCACTATATCGTGGACACGAATGGTACGGTCTATCAGGTGGTGCGCGAGCAGAACATTTCCTATCAGGCGGGGAACTGGTGGTATAACGAACACTCGATAGGCATCGAGCATGCGGGGATTGACGCCACAGGATACGCCTGGTACAACGCCACCGAATACCTCGCCTCGGCCAAGCTAACTGCCTATCTGCTCAAGAAGTACCAGATTCCGCTCGACCGCGGCCACATTGTGAGCCATGGGACGATCCCTAAGCCGGGTCTGCCTGGCTCGCCCAACCACGTTGATCCCGGACCTTACTGGCTGTGGGACTATTACTTTGGGCTAATTCGCGCCCAGGGTGTTTCCGCGCCTGCGCGAACCAAGCACACCCATGTGGTGACATTGTATCCCGCGACCGATCAGCGGCCCTGGGGCACGAATGGCCACGAGAGCAAATACAATTTCAACTTCTTCAAGCTCTACCAGCAGCCCAGCACCAGGTCACACCTCATCGCATACATGGGTTCGGCGTACGACATTACCAATGAGACCTACAATGTCGAGCCGCTGATGAGCTACTACTATGTGACATCCCGGCTCGACCAGGCTGGCACTGGCTATACCATGTTCGAGATCTGGTACGGGATCAATGATCGCGGCAAGCAGCATAGCTACTACACCGATGCCGGACTGGCCTGGCTGGCGGTCCCCCGCGGCTATGCGGTTACCGGTGTGTGTCAGGCACAATGCGCCGTCGTCAAGCTGCAAGGGCCAAACGGCATTGCCAGTATCTACGGTCGTCCCACGTCAAACTCGTCCTCCATCATTGGCCAGGCGAAGGCGGGCGCGATATTCGTCTCGACGATGAGAGTCACCGAAGATGCGCCGCCACCGCCACCAACGCCCACACCCACTGCTACCACCACTGACACGCCTACGCCCACGCCCATCGCGACGGACACGCCTACACCGATTGCGACCGCCACTGACACGCCTGCGCCCACCACGACCGATACCGCGACCCCGACCGCGACGGATACCCCCACATCGACAACGGATCCTACCTCAGTGGCGCTGCTCGCGCAGGTGACCACCAGCACCGGCGTCGTCTGGTACGAGATAAATTACAATCACCGGCAGGCGTGGGTCCCTGCCAGTGAGGTCCAGTTCGTGTAAGGCAGGCGCCTGCTAGGATGCCACGGATCATGTCAATGACGCGGAGGAGCGGCCATCCTCCGCGTTCACCGCTGCTGGCCAGGAAAGCCGCGAAGCGGAAGCGAACAAGAATGTCCACCCACTTGGCCCCTATCCCTATGGATAGGGCTGCCGAACCGGGGTGGGCATTCAGCCACGACATAATATACAGTTAGATGCGATACACAATATGCGCGTGGTCAGTCGCGCAGAGAAGCGCCCGCGCCTGATTGCATTGTCATCGTGGTTGCGCTCGGATTTGCTGTCCGGCCTCATAGAATATGTAGTGCCTGGTCGTCTAGCGATACCCACATGTGGGTCCTTGACAAGATTGCGTCATCCTGCTGTCCTCAAGGGAGTCCGCCATGGTGACACCAGCCACCTTCACCGGGCTTGAGATTATCGCAGCCGTTGCGTTCGCCGTGCCGCTGGTCCTTGATCTGCTACACCTGCGCCTGCTTCCCGCGGTGGTATTCGAGGTACTGGCTGGCATTATCATTGGCCCGTACGGGTTGGGTTGGGTGACCGCGGATGAACCGATCCAGATTTTCTCGCTGATCGGCCTTGGGTTCCTGCTCTTTCTCGCGGGCATGGAGGTCGATGTCGCGCGTTTTCGCGGCCCGCTCTTCCGCGTCGCGCTCGTCGCTTTTGGGTGCACGGTCGTTCTGGCGTTGCTGATTGGCGTCCTCTTTCATGCCACGGGACTCATCAGGTCGCCGCTGTTTTTCGGGAATATCCTTGTGGCGACGTCGCTGGGCGTAATCCTTCCGCCGCTCAAGAGCGCTGGCGAAGTGGATACGCAATTTGGCCAACTGGTCATTCTCTCCGCCACCCTCGCCGAGTTTGGGTCGCTGATCCTGCTCACAGCCCTGTTTTCCACAATCGTGGTGAGCACGGCGACGAACCTGGTCTTCCTTGTCTGCTTCACCTTTCTCGCCGTGGGTGTTATCGCGGTGGTGCTGCGGGCCGAGCGCTCGAAACGCCTCACTGCGCTGCTGGTGCGGCTCAGCGACTCGACGGCACAGATTCGAGTGCGCGGGGCATGGACGCTGCTGGCGGCGTTTGTCGCGCTGGCTGTACAGGGTTTCGGCCTCTCGACCATTCTCGGCGCTTTTATCGCAGGCGTTATGATCCGCATACTCGACCCAGATGAGTCAACCCGCCATCCTCAGTTTCGGATGAAGCTCGACGCGATAGGCTATGGAGTATTTATTCCCATCTTCTTCGTGACGATTGGCTTGCAGTTTGATCTGCCCGCGCTCATATCGAATTCCCGCTCGCTTGCGCTGGTGCCGCTGTTTCTCCTGGCGCTGCTCCTCGTACATGGGATACCGGCCTTGTTGTATCGCCCGCTGCTCAGCAACGCGCGCGCCTATGCCGCGGGCCTGTTTCAAGCGACCTCGCTCACCTTCATTCTCGCCGCGGTCCAGATTGGCGTCGCAATTGGTCTTGTCGCACCCGCGACCAGCGCCGCGCTGACGGCGGCAGCACTCCTCTCGATCCTGATCTTTCCCTTCCTGGGATTGTTCCTGCTCAGGCGCGTCAACGTACAGGAGTCAGAACAGATGGCGATGGCCGAGATAGCTGATAGCTCAGTGACCAGCGGTAACGAGCCGTGATGGCGAGCGCATGCCCCATGTCATCGTCAGCGCGGTCGCTGTAGAGCGACACAGTGAGATGGTTCTGTGATAGTAATTTCGTGGCAGGCGTGACTCCCGCGTGGTGGCGACGTGGCAATGTGACGACTGTGACATCAAGCGACTCGACGCAGTCGGCATCACCGCGGAGGATTGGCTGGACGCTGGAACCTCAGATACCACAATGGTCACGCGCCTGGTCACGATGCTACAGGAGAGTCTGGCCGAGATGGAGCGGCTGGCAACCCTGCTCGATGTGCACCTGCGCGCCTACCATGATCCTCATGGCGCCGCTATGCTGCTAGTGCCGCATCCCCGCGCCTGATAACGGGATGATGCGCTGGAAGACTGAAGGGCGCCATGTGGCGCTCATCGTCTGCCGAAACGCTGACAACGGGCGTCGTGCGCGTATCGCGGCGCTGCTGAGGTGGCTGCGGTCGCTCAGCCTAGTGGGTGTAGCAGCCCCTGTCCGGTCTGCTGCTCCCGGATAATTCCACCGAGCGCCGCCGCCTGCAAGACCAACTCTTGGAGTTCCATCTGCATGTTGGCCGCTTCGGTGGCGGTTAACCACAAATTGCCCCCTTTGATGTCGCGAAAGATAGCATGAATGCGGACAGTGGCCTGCTGGAGCGTTGCCTCAGCACGCTGGTAGCGGGCCGCACGGATATCATCGGAGTGGGCTGGCTGTGGCGGATGGGTGTTGGATGGGTCATTCGTTATGGTGAACATTCTTTCGCCCTTTCGTCGTGGAGGAGTCCCAATCGCTAACATCCCCATGCGCTCTTGCAAATAAGAGTAGGTGCGCCAATTCTCTCGCTGTGCGGTTGGCTCGATCAGGCAAGGTCATATGGACCAACGACAGCAACATGAGCCGGGCATGAAGCAGACAGATTGAGAGTGTACACCCTGCATGTAAGTCCTGTTCTGCTCCTCAGCAGCATAACCATGTCAAGTTACAGATAGGTCACATACCTCCGATGTGCCGTCACAGGGTTGTCACACGTTCCGCATATTTTGGTGTCGAGCCGTAGTATGGCGCAGGCATCATGGGAATGAGTCCTGTGCCATCAGGCGCGAATGTAGTAGTCCCTGGCGGTTGCTCGGCTCGTAGAATGCTACGTACGCTGCTAATGGATCTGGCCACGAACACAGCGCATACCTCCTATGCCCCAGCCTCAAATGCCAGACGTTGCTCTGCCTCGTGGATGACGCCCAATAACTCATCCATACCAAACGGTTTGGCCAGCGCGAGGCTGATGCCACCTCAAAATACCGTGTTTTATGTATAGCGGCGCCCCTGGGCCATGTGCTACGAATATGTTCGCAAGCATCTATCCTCTGGGCTCGATGTGAATGGGGCAGTATGAGTATCGTGCGTGGGTAGTCAGATATAGAGATACCTATGCCCAGGGCATTACAAGCGTGCAGTGCCTCCAAATGTAGCCGGGTAAGTGTTTATGGACAACCCCATCAGGTCGGTGGAGGGAGCACGTGACAGAAAACGGGAAAAGGGACAGGTAAATGGCGCACACTCTCATCGCGTCCGCAAGCCCAACACAGCGACGAATCTTTGCCGCGGTGTTGAAGGCCGCTCGGCACCATGTCGTCACCACAAATGATGCGGCGCTGACCCTGGCCGTCATCCATGAGAGCACGCAGCCGCTGATTCTCCTCCTGGGTGAGTTGCTTGATCCGCTCCAGCGTCAGAGCCGATTGAGCGCGAGTGACGTCCTCATCCACGCGCTCGAATCGCCTCGGCGCACGGCGTTCGACCCTCAGCACGCCTATATCCTCCTGACGCAGCAACCGCAAGATGCGTTGCCAGCACGTGTGCGCACACACCTTGCGAGCGGGAGGGTAGCGCTGCTTTCTCCGAACTGCACGATTGGCGAGCTGTTGGGGGCAGTGGAAGACGCCACCGAGCGCCTCGAAGCGCCCTTCTCGTCGGCATTCGCCTGTACAGCCGTGACAGCTATGGCGACAGCTTTTCTGTAGCCCACGCCTGAGGCAGAGTGCCATATCAGCGACCGCTCTGCCAAACACGGTCTCGTTATCGCCAGCCTCCAGCAGGCCAAGTCTGGGCATGGATGCGCCTCGACGATGCACGTGTTGCCCTCGATACGACGACGCAGTTATTGCGAGACGCGGAGAAACGGACTTGTCGGTCACGGGAATCAACGCAGAGCGCATAGCTCACACCATTCGTGTCACAGGTGCATGCGATCTAGCACCAAGGAATATATGAGACTGGTGTGCGCTGATTGGCATTCCCGCCCCATAGTAGAGGATGCAGTACTCTCGTGACTCAGTGACGTGGCTGCTTGCCTGGAAGTATGGCGAACATCGCCAGTGGAGAACAGGCCACGTGGAGCGCTCGTCTCATAGCTCTTGCGCTTTTTCTCGCGCTACCTCGTAGGCAGGCATACATACATAGGTACCTCTGAGAGGCGATAAACACGGATAAATTGGAGGCAAACATGGAGCGGGAGACGGGACTCGAACCCGCGACAGCCTGCTTGGAAGGCAGGTACTCTACCAACTGAGCTACTCCCGCAAATGCCATCTCCTGAGACGAAGACGGCTTGCGCTGCACATTGTACCATATCGCCGCGCAAGCGTGTAGACTTTGCGCCCTCCTTGCGGACAGCGCGGTGCGCATACTATCATGCATGAGGCAGTTGGGACTAGGGCGTGCATGTTGCCAGCTCTGGCTCACGACGACGATGAGTCGCGGGAAAGGCAACTGAAGCATGGCAGGCGAGCATACTATGCAGCGGCTGACCGCCCGGGTGCGCGGCTACGTGCAGGGTGTCGGCTACCGCTACTACGTGCTGCAGCATGCCCGTGCTCTTGGCCTGACCGGATTTGCGCGCAACGAGCCGGACGACTCGGTGACGGTTGTCGCCGAGGGGCTATCGGGCCTGCTGGAGCAGTTGATAGAGGCTTTGCGACGCGGCCCTGAGGGCGCTGATGTTCAGGACGTTCAGACATCCTGGAGGCCAGCGACACAGGAGTATCCGACGTTTCGCATCGCGGCTGCCTCTTAGCGCTGCCGACTACTTTTCCCTTGGATGATGAGAGAATACGAGACACCAAGATGAGTATTGATCGCAAGACCGTGGACCATGTGGCGATGCTGGCGCGACTCGCGCTGACCGACGACGAACGCGAGCGCACCCAGGAGCAGCTTTCGGCGATTCTGGAACACATCAACGTGATTGCCGAGGCCGATACCAGTCGGGTTCCCGCGACCGCTCATATTCTGCCGGTCGAGAATGTCATGACGGCGGACCAGTCGCGGCCATCGTGCTCGCCAGATGAGCTGCTGGCGAACGCTCCGGCGCGCGAGGGCGAATATTTCCGCGTGCGGGCGGTGCTCGAAGAGTAGCAAACCTAATAAGCAATGATTTGAATAGTGAGCTATGAGGATAGGGGAGACTTCTGTGGCGGATCTCTGGCAATTATCAATCAGCGAGGCGCTGGAAAAGCTTTCGAGTGGCGACATATCAGCCGTTGAATTGACGCGCGCCCACCTCGACCGTATCGAAGCCGTCGAAGGTCGCGTGCGCTCGTTTGTGACCGTGACCGACCAGGATGCGCTGCGCGAGGCCGAGCAGGTAGACAGGATGCGACGTGCGGGCGAGACGCCTGGCCCGCTGGCCGGGATTCCACTGGCGCTCAAAGACGTCCTCTGCACGAAAGATGTGCGCACCACCTGCTCATCGCGCATGCTCGAGCATTTCGTACCGCCCTATGACGCTACGGTGGTCAGCCGGCTGCGCGCGGCGGGCGCGATTTCGCTCGGCAAGACGAATATGGACGAGTTCGCGATGGGCTCATCGACCGAGAACTCCGCCTTTTTCCCGACGCGGAATCCCTGGGATCTCGACCGCGTGCCCGGCGGCAGCAGTGGCGGCTCGGCGGCTTCGGTGGCGGTCGGCGAGGCGATGGGCGCGCTCGGCTCCGATACTGGCGGCTCGGTGCGGCAACCTGGCGCGCTGACCAACACCGTCGCGCTCAAGCCTACCTATGGTCGCGTTTCGCGCTATGGCCTGATCGCGTTCGCCTCCTCGCTCGATCAAATTGGGCCATTTGCCCGTTCGGCGCGCGACGCCGCTCTCCTGATGAACGTCATCGCAGCCTACGATCCCCTTGATTCGACCTCGGTGAACCGCCCGACGCCAGACTATCTCGCCGCGCTGACCGGTGAGGTGAAGGGGATGCGCATCGGCGTACCGAAGGAATATTTCGTCGAGGGCGTCGAGCCGGGCGTCAAGAAGGCGGTGGAGGATGCGATACAGACGTTTGTCTCGCTGGGCGCGGAGATTGGCGAGGTCTCGCTGCCTCATACGCGCTACGGTGTCGCGGCCTACTACATCATCGCGCCAGCCGAGTGCAGCGCCAACCTGGCTCGCTATGACGGCGTCAAATACGGCCTCTCGGTGCGTGACGGTGCGCAGGATCTGGTGGAGACGACGGCAATCACGCGCGCCACAGGGTTCGGCGCGGAGGTCAAGCGGCGCATCATGCTCGGCACGTATGCGCTTTCGGCGGGCTACTATGATGCCTACTACCTCAAGGCGGAGAAGGTGCGGACGCTTATCAAGCGCGACTTCGACGAAGCATTCGAGAAGTACGACCTGTTGATGGGGCCGACATCGCCGACGGTCGCGTTCAAGCTCAATGAGAAGATGTCCGACCCCTACGCGATGTACCTCAACGATGTCTTCACCATCCCGGTTAACCTCGCGGGCAACTGCGCCATCTCGATTCCCGGCGGCTTCAGTGAGGGACTTCCCGTTGGTGTCCAACTGATCGGTCCGTCATTCGGTGAAGAGGTTCTGCTGCGCGCGGCGGACGCCTTCCAGCGCGTCACCGACTACCACACGCGCTGGCCGGAGCTGCCTCCACAGAAGCGCGCCGCAAAATCGCGCAAGTAGCGAATATGACGCCGGGAAAGAGGCGCGGGTCTCTGCTCGCGGGACTGGCGCTGGCCACCGAGTTTCTGACTGTGTTGCCAGTGCGCCGCACGCGTGCGGAAGAGACGGCGGCCGCTGAGCCACCGGATATGGCGCGGGCGCTGCCCTGGTTTCCGCTGGTCGGCGCGCTGCTGGGGCTGGCGCTCGTCGGGCTCGATTGGGCGCTCTCGTTCATCTTTCCGTTAGGTATCCGGGCCGTGGCGCTACTCGTCTTCGATGCGCTGGTGACGGGAATGCTGCACCTCGATGGCTTCGTGGACTGCTGCGATGCGCTGCTGGGCACGCGCACGGTCGAGCGGCGGCTGGAGATTCTGCGCGATAGTCGCGTCGGCGCGTACGGCGCGCTTGGCGGCGCTCTTCTGCTGCTGGCGAAGTTCGCCGCGCTCACCGCGCTGGTGAGCGGCCCGACGCGAGTGCTTGCGCTGCTGGCCGCTCCGATTCTTGGCCGCTGGGGCATGGTTTACGCCGTCACCCGCTATCCCTACGCGCGAGCGGCAGGCGCGGGCGCGCCGTTTCGCAGTCGCGGCAATAGCCACCTCATCCTGGCCAGCATCATCATGCTGCTTTTGCTTGCCGCCAGTGCGCTCATGATCGGCAGCCGAGGATCTGAGATCGGTGCACTGCTCACGCTGACAGTTTTGCTGCTCGTGACGGCGTTGCTCGTGCTGCTGGGCTGGCTGGCGTGGGCCAGTCGTCGCCTCGGCGGCGGGCTGACCGGCGACACCTACGGCGCGGCATGCGTGCTGGGCGAGCTGGCGGTGCTGGTGTGCGTGCCTCCGCTGGCTGAGCTAGCGTTGCGAATTGTAGGTCGTTAAAGTGATTTCCGACGGCCCTCAGAGGTGGTTTTTGAAGTTCACGCCCACGGGCGAGGATGTATCTGCCTATCGAACGCTGACTGTTACTCCCCGCCCTCTTCCCGTTCGCTGACGCCCGCCTCGGCGAAGGTCGCCATCTGGCGGTGGGCGACCAGCGCGCCGTCGATGATGCCCATGGCCAGCGCCGCGCCAGTGCCCTCGCCCAGCCGCAGATCGAGATTGAGCAACGGAGCCAGCCCCAGCGCTTCGAGCAGCACCCGGTGGCCGCGCTCGACCGAGACATGCCCGGCGATGAGATAGTCGCGTACCTGCGGGCAGAGCTTCTCCGCCACCAGCGCCGCCGATCCCGCGATGAAGCCATCCAGCACGACGGGCATGCGGTGCGCCGCGCCACCCAGGATGACGCCAACCAGTCCGGCAATCTCCAGCCCGCCGACTTTGGCCAGCACGTCCAGTCCATCGTCGCGATTCGGCGCGTTGGCGGCCAGCGCGCGGTCGATCACCGCAATCTTATGCGCCAGTTGCGCATCGTCTATACCGGTGCCGCGCCCGGTCACCTCGGCGGGCGACGAGCCGGTCAGCACGGCGGTAATCGCGCTGGCCGCGGTTGTGTTGCCGATGCCCATCTCGCCGGTCGCCACCATCTGCACGCCCTCGCGCGCCAGCGCCTCGACCACCGCGATACCCACCGCGATGGCCTCTTCCGTCTGGTCGCGTGTCATCGCTGGCCCCTGCGCCATATTGGCTGTGCCGGTTGCCACCTTGCGTGACAGCAGACCAGGATGCTCCAGCGGGCTGGCGACGCCGATATCCACGACGACGACTCGCGCGCCCACGATGCCCGCCAGCGCGTTGATGGCTGCGCCGCCACGCAGGAAGTTCAGTACCATCTGTGGCGTGACCTCGGCCGGGTAAGCGCTGACCCCTTCGGCAGTGACGCCATGGTCGCCTGCCATGACCACTATCGCCTTGTTGGCTAGCGCTGGCTGCTCTTGTCCGACAATCCCCGCAATCTGAATCGCCAGCGTTTCGAGGCGGCCCAGGCTGCCAGCGGGCTTGGTCAGCTGCTCCTGGCGAGCGTGGGCCGCTGCCATTGCGGTGGTGTCAAGCAGACTGATTGCCGCAATGATCGCGGCTATGTCCGGGCGAAGAGGCCCATACATGTGCTACAACCTTTCATGGATCAAATTATGTGTAGTTGTATGACAGCACGTAATGCTGTCGCTCGCCTACTGGCATATAGCATGCTAGATACTAGCGCGAGTTCTTGCGGATACACACTGCTCGAAAGGAGCATGAACAAATGCCATCAAAACAGGTGACGCTTCATGTGGAGCGCCGTACCATTCTCGGCAAGAAGGTTCGCCATCTCCGCCAACAGGGTATACTTCCTGCTAATGTCTACGGCCGTGACCAGGACTCCATTGCTGTCCAGATCAACGCACATGAGATGGATCGTGCGCTCAAGACTCACGGGGCCGCTACTCTTTATCGGCTGGTGATCGCTCCGGATGGCAGTGAGGAAGTCGTGATGGTGCGGCATATCACCCGCCAGCCCGCCTCCAACATCATGCAGCACGTCGACTTCTTCCACGTCCAGATGACCGAATTGATGCGCGCCAGGGTACCTGTGCGGCTGGTGGGCGAGGCGCCAGCGGTGAAACTCCATGATGGCGTCTTGATCCAATCCCTGGACTATGCGGAGGTCGAGGCGCTGCCCGCAGAACTGCCAGATGCGCTGGAGCTGGATATCAGCGACATAAGCGAACTCAACACGTCGCGTCACGCCAGCGCTCTCAAGATACCGCGTAAGGTCACGCTGGTGACGCCGGAAGACGAGATTGTCGTTAGTATCCAGGCGCCGCGTGTCGCCGCCGAGGAAGTTCCCGCCGCTGCCGAGGAAGCGCCTGCTGCGGCTTCCGCTGCCGAAGGCCAAGCGCCCGCGCAGCCTGCCGAGTCGTCCGAAGCATAGCGCCGGAACAGTGGACGCGCGACTTCGTGGCATGAATGCCGCGGCTAATTCTACTTGTACGGAATTCATTGCTTGCCAGCAAGACTACCAAACGAGCGGGATTAGCCGTGGTCATCAGGCCACAGCGAGCCTATCCGTTGTGGATACTCGCCATGCCGTTTCGCGCTATAGCAGCGCCTCCAGGTCATCCAGGTAGCGCCCGAAGGTGTCGAGCGCCTCCTGGATGGGCGCGGGCGACGAGAGATCCACCCCGGCGTCGCGCAGGAGGTTGATGCTATAGTCCGACGAGCCTGAGCGCAGGAAGCGTAGATAGCGATCAACGGCGGGCTGACCCTCGGTCAGAATCTGATGCGCCAGCGCCGATGACGCTGAGATGCCCGTCGCATACTGATAGACGTAGAAGCTCGAATAGAAGTGAGGAATGCGCGCCCACTCGTTCGCGATCAGCTCATCCACATTCACCACGGGTCCGTAATACGTATCGTTGAGCCGCTTGAAGATGCCATTGAGCGCCTCGGGTGTCAGCGCCTCGCCCGCCTCAGCCTGTGCATGCATGTCGCGCTCGAACTCGGCGAAGAGGGTCTGGCGATAGAGAGTCGTGCGGAACGTCTCCAGCGCGTGGTTGATGATATACATCCGCAGCGCTTTATCCGTCGTCGTCTGGAGCAGTGAGTGCGTCAGCAGCGCCTCATTCAGCGTCGAGGCGACCTCCGCCACGAAGAGCGTATAGCTGCTATAGGGGTAGGGCTGCGTCTGCCAGGTAAAATACGAGTGCATCGAGTGGCCCATCTCGTGCGCCAGAGTGAACATGCTGTCCATCGTATTCTGGTAGTTCAGCAGCATGAAGGGGTTCGTGCCATAGCTGCCCCAGCTATACGCGCCTGAACGCTTGCCCTCGTTCTCATAGACATCGATCCAGCGTGACGCCAGCCCTCGCTGCACGACCGCCACATATGCCTCACCAAGCGGCGCCAGCGCCTGAGCCACTTGCTGCTGTGCCTCGGCGTAGCTTACCTTGTACTCCACCTCTGGCACCATCGGCACATACAGATCGTACATATGCAGATCGTCCAGCCCAAGCAGCTTTTTGCGCAGGCGCAGATAACGGTGAAGTACGGGAAGGTTGGTGTTGACCGTGGCAATCAGGTTGTCATAGACGCTCACCGGGATATTCGACGGGTCGAGCGCCGCCTGGAGCGAGCTTTCATACTTGCGCGCGCGTGCGAAAAAGATGTTCCGCTTGACCTGCGCGCCCAGCAGCGCCGCCATCGTGTTGCGATAGGACTGATACGCGCCAAACATCGCCTCGAAGGCGTTGCGGCGCACGTCGCGGTCGCGCCCTTCGAGGAAATGCGAGACGAAGTTGCCCTGCGTCAATTGGACCTCATTGCCCTCGGCGTCGCGTACCGAAGGCAGTTTCAGGTCGGCTGTGCTGAACATCTCGTAGACACGCTCCGGCGCGTTGCCGACCTCAGCGGCCTGCGCCAGCAGCGCCTCCATCTCTGCCGAGAGAATGTGCGGTCGCTCGCGCGTGATCTCGTCCAAGGCGTGACGATACACCTGCAAGCCCGGTTCCTCTTGCAGGAAGGCGTCGAGACGCTCCTGCGGGATTGCCAGGATCTCAGGCGTCTGATAGGCGGTCGTGGTGTTGATGTCGTTCGCCAGCGTGGTCACGCGGTCGGCCATTGCCTGATAGGTGTTATCGGTGCTGTCCTGGTGCAGCCGCATATGGGCATAGACGAAGAGGCGCCCCAGAATTTCGCCTGCCTCGTCGCGCCGTTTGAGTGCTTCGAGCAGGCTTTGCGCAGAGTCGCCCATCTGGCCTTGGTGTTCGCTCAGGCTGGGCTGCATGGCGCTTACCCGCTGGAAATCGGCCTCCCACGCGTCATTGGTGGGGTAGATTGTTTCCAATTCCCAGGTGTCCTCGGTCTTGACCTCGCTGCGTTTGGGTCGCGTCTGCATGGTCTGCATAAAATCTCCTCGATGCGATTGCTCTGATTTGGTATGTCTCCGGCGCATACCCTGCCCGAAAGTGTACATCATTCCATCCGCCAAGATGCAACTTACGAAGGTCCACTCTTGGCACAGATGCGAATGGGAGACACCAGTATGAACATGAACATGATATCGCCATATCGCCGATATACGTGGATGTCGTTGGCGGGATATCGGCAGGACGTTCTATGCCATCCGCAACCCTTGCGTCAGGCGTCCGGTTTCCGTACGATATGCAGTGCGCGGCAGCTTGGCCGTGAACACATAGCATCTATGCAATCCTCTTATCAAGGTACGCTCTGTGACAGATATCTCGTCTGGGAAGCATCTCAAGCTGCCTCGCGCTTTCTTTGCGCGCCCGACGCTGGATGTTGCCCGCGACCTCATCGGCAAAACGGTCTATCGACAGACGCCGGACGGCGTCACCGCGGGCATTATTGTCGAGACGGAGGCGTACGTCGCCGCCATCGATCCGTCGGCGCACGGCTATCGCGGTAAGACGCCACGCAATGCGGTGATGTTTGGGCCGCCGGGTCGCGCCTATGTTTACTTCACCTATGGCATGCACTTCTGCCTCAACGTCGTAACCGAGGAAGATGGTGTCGCCGCCGCGGTCCTGCTACGGGCGCTGGAGCCAACGGTGGGGCTGCCGCTGCTACGTGCCCGCCGGGGCGAGCGGATCGCCGACCGCGACCTGGCGCGCGGGCCAGGTCGGCTATGCGCCGCGATGGCGCTCACTGTCGCGGACAATGGGCTAGACTTGCAGGGCGAAGCGCTCTGGCTGACCGAAACGCCTGGTTTTCCACTGGATGCGCCCATCGTGGCGACGCCACGCATTGGCATCACGCAGGCCGCCGAGTGGCCATGGCGCTTTGTGCTGGCCGGGAGTCGCTGGGTCTCTGGGCGCACAGTTGCGTCGGCGGTGGCGGACGCGAAAGCGCCGAATATCCCCGAATAGGCCGAAAAAGGGGGATGCCAAATGAGCAACGATGTGGTATGCTATGTAATTGACGGGGTTGCGGCGCGTCCTCGCTGAAGAGCGAGGCACACGCCCGCGAGAGAAACGACGAAGCGGATTCCTGAACGCGAAGAAAGGAGACTGGATGAGAGGACTGTGTCTCCATCCAGGCAACAGGTACAAGAGTGACTGAGGTTTTGATCAAAGAGGGCGAGTCGTTCGACCAAGCCCTGAAGAAGTTTACCCGCAAGGTGCAGCAGGACGGCCTGCTCTCGGAGGCGAAGCGCCGCCAGCACTATGAGCCGCCCAGTGTTAAGCGGAAGCGCAAGGCAGACGCGCGCGAGCGTAAGGCTCGCAAGGCCCGCGCTAAGGCCGCCGCGATGGGCTACTAGGCTGTTGAGCGCCCGGTAGCTACCCCGCGCGAAGAGCGCGTCTCGCGTCACGATAGAGAAAACCGACCAGGTAGTCGCATGAAGCGTTGGCACTGGTCGGTTTGTGGTACCTGTCACTGTTTGCTTACTGGAAACTCGGGCTGTTCGGTAAGCCGCTGCATCTGGGCCGTGTGGTCGATATCGTGGACGATGGCCAGCATGACCCACCCGCGCAGGCTCAACTCGCCAAAGAAGGTGGAATCGCGCCGCGCTGTCAGGTCGGCGTCGGCGGGAATGGCGGCGATATCGGCCAGGATGCGCTCGGTGGCGGCGTTGAATTCGGCAGCCAGCGTTTCTTTCGGCACGCTATTGTCGGCGTGGTCGCCCAGGCCGCGCGGCATGACGGCGAAGTGCTCGCGCTTGCCCACGAGCCGCCCCATATGCAACAAATACCAGTTCTCGGTGGCGATCAGATGGGTGACGGCCTCGGTCGCCGACCAGCGGTCTTCGCCGTGCGCGGGAGCCTGACCGTGGGCGGCGGGTGGCTGCCAGGCCAGTTGTTCCTGCGACCAGCCGTCCACCAGCGCCTGTATCGTCGCGCGGGTCATCCGTAGCGCCTCCGCCAGCTCGCCGAGCGAATACTGCGCACCCGCCTGCTCGATGGTCAATTCGCCGTGGGCGATGCGCTGTCGGAGCGCTGTCAGGTCATCATAGGTCAGTTCAGCCATACGGGTTGTTCTCCTTGTCGGCGAGGCGCCTGCCTCGCCACCGTGTCCCATTGACGCCATGGCGCGCGCACTGCTATAACCCCAATTGGAGTACCTCGCCATGAGGTCGCACTGGAGATACTATGCTCGATCAATTGCGCGGACGCAACCTGGCGCATGTCGGATGCACACTTGGCCTGACCGGAGGGCTACTCTTGGGCCTGATTGCCGCACTCGTCGTCATACAGGTGATGCAGAACAGTAACGGCGTCAACGTCGCCACGGCGGTCTGGCTCGGCGCGACGGTGCTCCTCGGTGGCCTCGGCTATTACCTTGGCGGCTATGTCTCGCGTCGCCTATGGGGCGAGAAGCAGAACGAGTCCTGAAGCCAGCGAGAACATCCCTCTTACCCCCTGCAACTCCCTTCTACCATGGACGTATCCTTTGCGGAACCCGCTGAGCTGTTGAGTGCGGCGACGTGCGCTGCCTGTCCTGGGGTTCCACGGAAAAGGGAGCTTTCGATGAGTCAGAAGGCGCTTGCATTCGATCATTCGCTCGTCACATCGGCGTTCGAGTTGCCCGGTCTGACGATTGTGCGTAACTACGGGTTGGTGCGGGGCATAATCGTCCGGTCACGTAGCGTCGTCGGCAATATCGGCGCGGCATTCCAGCAAATTGTTGGCGGCAACATCTCGATCTATACTGAGCTCTGCGAGCGCGCCCGGATGGACGCCTATGAACTGATGATCCAGCATGCCGCCGAGATCGGCGCGAATGGAGTTATCGGCGTGCGTTACGACGCGACCGAGATCGCTCAAGGGGTCACGGAAGTGCTCTGCTACGGCACCGCCGTCACCGTGGCGCGGCCGCAGCAGTAGCGCCGCCTGGTGGTGTATGTCGGATAAGGCTCCTTTTCTTTTGCGTCTGACAGGAAGGAAGGGAGCTTTATGATATCCGCTCGGATATCATGCGAGGCGCACCTGCGCCGGGAAGCCGCTGAAGCGCGCCCGCAAGACCTCGGCGCCGTCCTGATTTTCGAAGCGCGCGCTGCCAACCATCCGCCGGAGCGCTACATCCCGCTCGCCAAACGCGACGGTGCAGGTGATTGTCTCGCCTGGGTAGACAGGTGCCAGAAACTCGAACGTCATCTCGGTCGCCAGAAAGCCTACCATCCCGCCAATGTGAGTAATCATGCTGGCGGTCAGTAGTCCGGGTACGATCCGCTTGCCGTACCAGCTTTCACGGGCGAACAGCTCATCCTGGTGATACGGGTTGAGGTCGCCTGTAATGCCGCAGAACAGCGTCACATCGGCCTCGGTAAACGTCCGCCGCCAGGTGAACGCCTTCCCCAGCGGAATCTGCTCGAACGCCTCGGCCAATCGCTGGCGAAACGCCTCAGTCGGTTTCTGCATATGGTGCCCTTCTTTTGTCCGTTCCTCAATGCCTTCGTCTGCTACACGTCGCGATATCACCTCATCGTAGCGAATTTCCGGCAATTCGTGACGAGTGATTTCCGCCTGGGCGTCAGCCTGCTGTATGGAGAGGGTATGGCAGAACTGTAGCTGCCCATGTTGCAAGATCGCACGGCCTATGCAGTGCCGTCTTGCGCTTTCCGCGGACATCGCGAAAGAAGGAAGTGCATGCAGGGATATCCTACCACCCCTGATCCGCAGCAGTCGTCTCAGCAGACCCCGCCAACGCCGCCCCCATTTGGCGCTCCAACTTCAGCGCAGCCATTTGCAACGTCGTCACCTGTTCCCGGCGCCGCGACGCAGCCCTCGTCAAACCGCAAAAAGCTGCTCATCGGCGGTGGCATCGGCTGCGGGGTGCTGCTGGTGCTGTGCATGTGCGCTGGCCTGCTCAGCGCGATATTGTCGAATGGATCGACGTCGGCAAACACAGGTGGATCACCAACCGCCACTCACCAGCAAGGCAACGTGCCCGCTGGCACGCCACTGCCCACCGCGACGCCGAAGGCAACAGCCACGGCGACACCGCAACCCAAATGGGTAGTGACGCATACGTTCAAGGGGAATGGCATTCAAAAGACCGAGCCGTTCACCGTGAACTCTGACCACTGGAAAATCGCCTGGTCGTGCAATCCGAAGGCCTATGGGTTCCAGTACAATCTCATTGCCGACCTTACCGCTCCTGGGGATGACTTCGGCGACAGCGTTGTCAATGTCATTTGTAATGCCAAGGATCCGTCGTCCATTTCAGGCGTGACGAACGAGTATAGTTCCGGCACCTTCTATCTGGATGTCACCAGTGAAGGGCCATGGACCTTCCAGGTCGAAGAGCTGAAGTAGCGCGCTACTCTAGCAGGCGCTGCGGTTCCGCGTCGCGCGTGCTGGCAGCTTTCGCGTTACGGGCGCGCTGTCCGCCGCTGAGCGCGGTTGCCACAAACACTGTGCGATGCTCCGGGCAGGCGCCGACCACCCGGAGCGCCGCCAGATGAGCGGAGGTACCATAACCAGCATTCTCGTCCCAGCCAAACGCGGGGTAGCTGCTATGGAGCGTCGTCATCATGGTGTCGCGATGCACCTTCGCCACCAGCGACGCCGCCGCAACCGCCGGGACGAGCGCGTCAGCTTTCACCATGCAACGCACGCGGGCGAAACGATCAGGCGGCGCGGGCGGACGTACGCGCCCATCCACGATGTATTCGTCGGCGTCGAGCGCGGCGATCAGGCGGTGGAATGCCTCGCGGTTGGCCCAGCCAATGCCGTGCCGATTGATGTCGTCAACGGCAATGGTGACGACCTCTAGCGCAAGCGCATGGGCGCGAATGGCGCTAGCGAGGTCTTCGCGTCGGGCGCGGGGAACGGTCTTGGAGTCGCGCAGGAAGCGGGAGAGCGCGCCGAGCCGGTCGGCAATATCGTCGGGGAGAATGACCGCCGCCGCTACCAGCGGACCCGCCAGCGCGCCGCGCCCGACCTCGTCGAGTCCGCAGCGGCGCAGCGGCACGGACGGCGCATCCAGCAACGCAGGCTGGCGAACAGGACGCGACACCGCCATGGTCTCTTCAGGCGCAGGTGCTGGCTCAGACGCGGTCCGCTGGCTCATGTGGCGCTCCTACAGGCTGATCAGGCAGGTGATGATGGCAGGTGGCTCGTCCTGCTCTGCGTACAAGTGTACCTGACTGCGGGCATGCGCGCGAAGAGGTATGAGAAGGGTGGCAATGCAACAATGCGGAGGCTGGCCGACTGGCGTCAGTTGCCTCCGCTACGGGGAAGGATGGTGATGGCTGGAGCGCTAGCGTCGCCTGAGCGAATCAGATGCGACTCAGACTCAGACGCGGCGCTCTTTGAGGCGGGCCGCCTTGCCGCGCAGCCCGCGCATGTAATAGAGGTTCTTGCGCCGGACGACCGCGTGGCGCACCACCTCGATCTTGTCAATGCGCGGCGAATGCATCAGAAACGAGCGCTCGACGCCGACGCCATGCGCAATGCGCCGGACTGTGAACGAGCGATTCAGCCCCTCGCCATGATGGCGGATGATGATGCCCTCGAAGACCTGAATGCGCTCGCGCGAACCCTCAACCACTTTGACATGCACGCGAACCGTGTCACCCGAGGCTATTTCTGGCACATCAGCGCGCAGATGCTCCTCTTCGACGGCTCGAACCAATGGTGTAACTGACATGTAATGCGCTCCTTATTCTGCAAAATGCCAACGCCCAGTATATCACGGTTCGTTTCGTGCGCGCAACCAGAAATTACTCCCAGTGCTGCTAGTGGTATGTGCTCAGCCAATGATTAGACGACTTCAGTCGCCGAACGGTAGCACATCCACCTGGACTTCCGTCACGGCGAGATCGGGCCGCGACTCCTCGATATAGCGCACCGCGTGGTCGAGCACCTCTTCGGCGTGGCTAGCCTCGCCGCTGACATACGCCAGCCCCAGCACGGCAACCTGCCAACTATCCTGGCGGCCTACCTCGGCGGCGGCGACCTCGAACTGGTTGCGCAGACGCGCCAGGATCGAGCGCACGACCTGTCGCTTATCTTTGAGCGAGCCGCTCTCCGGCAGGTGAAGCGTCACCTGTCCGATTGCTGTAAACATGGGCATCCTCTCGCGGGATTCGGGCCGCGATACCCGTGAGATTGCCGGAGATAGAGACATTCTCACGGCACCGATTCATCCAGAACTGTCAGTGGTTCGCGCCGACTGCCGCGCATCACCAGCAACAGACTGGCGACGATACATATCGCGCCGATCACCGTGGCCAGCGTGAGCTCGTCGTGCAGGATAGCGATGGCCAGCGCCGCCCCCAGCAGCGGCTGGATAAACAGCGTTGGCGCCGCCGCCGAGGCGTCCGTCACGCGCAGGGCGTGAAACCAGAGCCAATAGCCCAGGACCGTCGTGATGGCTGCCAGATAGAATGCCGAGAGCCATCCGCCGAGCGTGACATGCGGCAGCCCATTGGACGCCACCGCCGCCGCGCCCGCGGGTAGCCAGAAGAACAGGCTCCCGGTGATGGTCAGCGCGGTGAAGAGCAGTGGTGGCAGTGTCGTGAGCGTCGTCTTGCCACGGACGGTATAGCCTGCCTCCAGCAGCAGCGAGAGCACGACCAGCACATCACCGATGACGCGGGTATTGTTCCCCTCGCCCAGATTGGGAACCAGCCCGCGTTCGACAATGAGATAGACGCCGAACAGGCCAACAGCCAACGCCGCGACGCCCGTGCGCGTGACGCGCTCGCGCAGGAATATCCACGAGAGCAGCCCGGTGAAGATGGACTCGGTGGCGATCAGCAGCGCGACATCGGACGCCGTCGAGAGCGAGAGTCCAATATACTCCAGCGCCTTGTTGAGTATGAAGCCGAGCAGCGAGAGCTGGAGCAGAATGAACAACATCCGGCGGTCGCGTGGAATCTGCTTGCGATAGCGAATCAGCACAGGTGCCAGCAGCAGCGCCGCCAAGGTGAACCGGACCGCGTTCAACTCAATGGGCGGCAAGTCCGCCAGCGCCACTTTCCCGGCGGTATAACTGCCTGCCCAGAGCACATTCGCCAGCACCAGCGCGCCGAACGCCGCCCTGCGCGAACCGGACGCGGAGCGCGCGGGCCTGCTCGATGTCGCCGATGCCATGCGGATACCTTCCAATTGCCTGCCAGAGAAACGCACCATCTCATCTTATCACTGCCCGACGTCGCGCGCTATCCATCTGGCAGTGTCGGAGGCAGGCAGGCGAATGCATCTGGGTGAGACTGGCGGCTGTGGTACGATATAACTGGATGCTTTCATGTCCGCGAATATCACCGGTGTCATGATGACTCACCACAAGGAGAACCACACCGATGGCGCAAGAGGTCGTGCTTCAGACCAATCTGCCGCTGCCGCTTTTTGGGCGCGGAAAGGTGCGCGACACATACGATCTGGGCGACCGCCTGCTGATGGTTGCTACCGACCGCATCTCGGCCTTCGACGCGATCATGCCGAATGGCATTCCCGACAAGGGCCGCGTGCTGACGCTGCTCTCGGCGTTCTGGTTCGGGCGGACGCGCGAGATCATCCCCAACCATCTCATCAGCGTCGAGATGGCTGATCTGCCGGAATCGCTCGGCGCTGCGGCGGAGGCGCTGGCGGGTCGTTTCATGCTGGTGCGCAAGGCGAAGCGGGTGGACTTCGAGTGCGTGGTCCGTGGCTACCTGGCTGGGAGTGGTTGGGTGGACTATCAGCGAACAGGCGCGGTCTGCGGCGTGAAGCTGCCCATGGGACTGCGCCAGGCGGACGAGTTGCCTGAGCCGATCTTTACTCCCGCCACCAAGGCGGAGACCGGGCACGATATCAATATCTCACTCGATGAAATGAAGAACAGCGTCGGCGAAGATTTGGGCCAAGCCATCGCCGACGTCAGCATTGCTATCTACCGCGCGGCGGCGGCTTACGCGCTGGATCGCGGTATCATCATCGCCGATACCAAGATGGAGTTCGGCCTGCTCGATGACCAGCTTATCCTGATCGACGAGTTGCTGACCCCAGATTCGTCGCGCTTCTGGGCCGTCGGAGAATATGCGCCGGGTGGCTCGCCGCCCAGCTTCGACAAACAGTACGTCCGCGACTGGCTGGAGCGTTCCGGCTGGGATAAGCAGCCGCCCGCGCCCGCGCTGCCTGACGACGTGGTCGTGGAGACGACCAGCCGCTACCGCGAGGCGTATGAATGGCTGACGGGCGAAACCCTGCCGCGTAGTTGATGATGGACAACGCAGGCGCTGAACGTTTGACACCACACAAGCCGACGCCCTACGATTCCCAGGGCAGCCGTTTCTAGAGCGGCTGCGTGTTTTCTGACGAGTAGCGGTCAAAGGAGATACGGACGTGGCGGCTGAAAGTCTGGATGTGACCCCGACGCTCAAAGTTGGGGATGAAGCGCCCGATTTTACGCTCACTGCCCAGACGGGCGAGAAGATCACGTTGAGCCAGTATCGCGGCCAGAAGAATGTCGTGCTGGCCTTCTTCCCATTTGCCTTCAGCAGCACCTGTTCGGCGCAGATGCCATCCTATCAGGCTGAATTGGAGCGCTTCAACACCTACGATACGCAGGTACTCGGCATCAGCATGGATGCCCGTCACTCGCTCGTCGCCTGGGCCAAGCAGCTCGGTATCAACTATCCCCTGCTCAGCGACTTCTATCCCCAGGGCAACGTGACCGATCTCTACGGCGCGCGGCATCCCGCGGGCATGGCCGAACGCGCGCTCTTCGTCGTGGACAAGGCGGGCAAGATTGCCTGGATTCACGTCCATCACCCAATCGGCGAAGTGCCCGACAACGAGGATCTCTTCGAGGTACTGCGCAAGCTCGGTTAGCGGCTGGCCCACAGACGAAAGGTCGCCCGACATGCCGATGTCGCGCCGCTGCATTCCCTATTCGCCGCGCCGCCTCGAGTTGAGCGAGACGGTCTTCGCGCTCGTCACCACGGCAGGCGTACACCTGCGCGACCAGGAGGCATTCGACCTTGCGGGCGATAACTCCTGGCGGCTTATCCCTGGCGATGTGGAGAGCCAGCGACTCATGGTAACGCACGGCCACTATGACCATCGCCATGCCGACAGCGACATCAACTGCGTCTTCCCGATAGACCGCCTGCGCGAGCTGGCGGCTGAGGGCGTCATTGCGGGTGTGGGCGATAAGCACCTGGGGTTCATGGGATATACCCAGCTGCTTCGCGACCTCTACGAGCGTGGCGCGCCGGAGATGGCGAAGGTGATCGAGCGCTCGCGCGCGGATGCGGTGCTGCTCACGGCTGGCTGCCCGCTCTGCCACCGCACGGTGGTGGCGATTCAGCGCGAGATCGAGATGCTGGGCCTGCCCACCATCCTCATCACGCTCGTAGCGAAGGCCTCGCGCGAGATGGGGCCGCCACGCGCTATCGCCCCAGTGGGCTTCACGCTCGGCGATTGCCTCGGCCCGCCCCATCAGCCAGCGCTGCAGCGTCGTGTGCTGCTCGACGCGCTACGTCGTTGGGAGGCGCGCGAGGAGCCGGGTAATATCTGGGAAGTCACCTATCCAGATTACACGCCCGACCCAGCAATCCTGCACGGTGGCGAGATTGTGGAGGAAGCATAGCGACGGGGATGCTACCGATACGCCTGCCGTCGGCGTGTGTGCCGTGAGCGATGCGACGTGCTCGTCGTACTATCAGCATCGCTTGCTTCGATGTGATCGGGACTGGGCGACTCAGTGCGTCCGGCGACTGGGACTGGCGTGTCAGGTGATGCATTAGTGGCTGGCGTAGCGGGCGTATTTCGTTCGGTCGCGACGCGATGAATGTTCTCCTTCTCTCGACGATGGCGAACGTACCAGACGACGATGAGCGCCACAATGATAACGCCAAGCGCAACGAATCCGAAGATGCCAAGTCCCTTGAGGATGCGCCCAAGCAGTGGAAGATTATTGCCCAGGACGTAGCCGAGCGAGCCGTAGATCGTCGCCCAGATGATACCCCCGGCCGCATTCCAGATGAAGAAGGTACGGCGACGCATGTGGTTGGCGCCTGCCAGAAACGCGGCCCAGGCGCGCAGTACCGCCAGAAAGCGGCCAAAGAAGACGGTCTTGTCGCCGTGCTTTTCAAAGAAGCGCTGGGTGTAGACCAGTTTGTCTTCGCCAATGTGGAGCAGCCGTAACAGCCGCTGGAGCACCGGGAAGCCGCCGTACTTCCCAACGGTGTAGCCAGCGTTGTCGCCGAGGATCGCGCCCGCCGCCGCCGCGGCAATCACCAGCACAATGTTCAGCGTATGGTTCGTGCTGGCGTAGACCGACGCCACGACCAGTGTCGTCTCGCCAGGAAAGGGTATCCCGGTGCTCTCGATGGCCACCGCCAGGAACACCACCCAGTAGCCATACGTGTCTATGCCTTGCTGCAGCCAGGATGGCAGGTTCATGGCATCCGCTCGTTTCTCATGCCGCTGGTATGGGGAGCGCTCACGGTGGCTCATTGGCGCGCGGTCTCATCTCAGGATGATAGCACAGGTTGCGACCTGTTTGGTTGCGGCATAGAATGAGAACATGTTTATTCTGCTCTCCGGCAAAGATGAGTTTTCTGCCTATGAGGAACTGGCGCGCATTCGCGCGTCGGGTGACTTTGGCTACAATCAGGATTCCTTCGCGGGCGAGACCGCAGACCTGGCAATCATTCGCAATACCTGCGACACGATGCCGTTTCTGGCGGAAAAGCGCCTGGTCGTGCTGGAGGGTCTGCCCAGGCCGCGCAAAGGCCAGGCAGACGACGGGGAGGCCGCCGAGGATAGCGATGCAAATGCGCCAGCGTCACCAGTCGCCCCGGGGCCAAAAGGAAAGCGCGGCAAGAAGGCGGCGACAACGGGCCTGAGCCCTTTGGCATTCGCGAAAGGCTTGGCTGAGTATATCCCCTCGCTGCCTGAGACGACCATGCTGGTGGTGCTCGTGCCCGATGAGCTGAAGGCAGACCATCCGCTGATGCAAGCGGCGCGTCGCCACGGCAAATCGCATGTGTTCGCGAAACCGGCGGGGGCGCAGCTCACCGATTGGGTGACACGTCGCGCGCGCGCACAGGGGCGGCGCATGTCGCCGGATGCGGCGCGCATGCTGGTGGAGTCGTTGGGCGATGACCTGCGGATGCTGGCAAGCGAGATCGATAAGCTCAGCACGTACGTTGGCGAGGGCGGCGAGATCGGCGGCGACGATGTCCGGGCGCTCACCCCGGTTGCCAGGCAGTCGAAGGTCTTCGATTTGACCGATGCGTTGGCCCGACGGGACACCTCGGCGGCGCTTGCATTGCTTCATGAGCTGCTGGCGAATGGCGAGTCACCGCTGGGCATCGTCGCGCTGACGGCATTTCAGACGCGGTCGCTGATGCAGGTGAAGCTGCTCTCGGATCGTGGTATGCCCGCCCACCAGATTGCCTCTGCCGCGGGCATCGCGCCGTTCGTCGTCGAAAAGTCGCTGCGACTGGCTCGCCGTTTCACCTTCGCGCAGCTCGAAGCCGCCCACCGCACATTGCTTGAGATAGATACCTCGCTCAAACGCAGCCGCATGACACCAGAGCTGGCGCTCGACCTGCTGGTGCTGGAGTTTGGCAAGGCTGTCTGAGCCTCATTTCTGCTATCTCGCTGGCGCTCACCAGGAGTCCCGTGGCTATAATTCAGCACAGGCGCGAGATAGGATGCCTGGGGACAGGTTCATCAAGGCACGAGGGGGCATACGTTGGCGTCAGGTACGGCGCGCACTCGGCGGCGGTCATCGCGGCGCGCAGGGCATGTTAGCCATGCGCCATCGCTCACGACACAGATCAGACGTATCTCCCCAGCGGGGTGGGTTGCCCTCGGCGCATGTGTCATCGCGCTCGCACTGGCCCTGCAAACGCTGCAAGGCCCCAGCACCGATTACGATGAAGGAGTGTACTGGCAGTCTCTGCGCGCCATGGCCAATGGTCACCCCCTTTTCAGCAGTGTGTTTAGCTCGCAGCCGCCCCTCTTCTTGCTCAGCGTCTATCCCTTCTACATGCTCTTTGGCCAGAGCCTTGGTGCGGCGCGGATAGCACTCATCGTCTTCTCGCTGGCGGGTATCGCGGGTACGTATATTGCCGGGCGCGCACTGGGGCATCGCGCCATTGGGGCGGTAGCCTGTCTCCTGCTCGCGCTCGACCCCCTCTATGAGCACGGCGCGCATACATTGCAGGCGGAGCTCCCGTCGGTCGCGTTGCAAATCTGGGCAGTGGCCTGCGCCGCGCTGGCGATGCGCGCCAGCGGGCGGCGTCGGACCTGGCTGGCGGTGGGGTCTGGTGTGCTGCTGGGCTGCGCGCTCCTCATCAAACTCTTCGCTATCGTCGCGCTTGTCCCGATAGTGTTGTATCTCGGCCTGCCACTGGCACGGCGCTGGCTCGATAAAGGCGGAAGCCTCAGGTGGCCCTCGCGGTCCGAGCTCTGGGATGGCCTGCGGCAGATCGCTCCGACATTTGGGTGGCTGGCCGCTGGACTGCTCGGCGCTATCGTCGTTGTGCTGTTGCCGTACATTGGCCAGTTGGGCGCTGTCTATGATCAGGTGGTCCGTTTCCATCTTGTGGCTGCCCAGGTTGGTAGCCATTCCTTGGGAGATAATCTCCAGCTCATTGGTACGACGTTCCGGGATGCCCGGCTGATCTTTCTCGCCGTGCCCGCGATTGTTGTGGTGGTGTGGCGGCGCATGTGGGTGAGCGCGCCGCTCATCCTGTGGGCGCTGGCAGACTTTGTCACGCTGCTCCGGCAGCAGCCGCTGCTGGGTCACCATATCGTGCTGGTCAGCCCTGCGTTGGCGCTGATTACCGGCTGCGGCGTCTATGCCATATGGCAGGCGTTCGACGAGCCATCGCGACAGCGCCTGGCGCAGACTGTCACGCTGGTCGTGCTGGTGGTCATGTGCGTCGCCGGGCTGGCGCTTAACTGGACTCAAAATATCATGGCAAACGCGCCGATGCCAGCACGTACGCTCTCGATGGCGCTCGCGCTGCAAAGCGTCAGCGCGCCCAACGAGGTGGTGCTGTCCGACGATCAGTATGTGGCGGCGTTGGCCAATCGCGATGTGCCGCCGCAACTGGTGGATACCTCCGCGGTGCGCATCACGAGTGGCTACCTGACGGCCTCACAACTGGAAGACTACATCACGCGCAACCGCATTCACGTGATCCTTTTCGCCTCGGGTCGTTTCGATCTGTTGCCGGGCTTTCGCGGCTGGGTTGCCTCGCGCTATACCCAGGTCACCACCTTCGATCACAACGGCGCGCTCTTCCTATTGGAGCCAATCAACAATCCCCCGGTATAATGCTCTGTTTCGCATGCGGTGAGACACGATTCAGTGCTCGGCGGACTCAACTGCTGGCAGTTCGCCGCGCGCCAGCAGCCAGTGGCGTAGTGGCTCGATTTTGTCGGTCGGCGCCAGTGCCAGCGTCGGCCCCAGGCGGCGGAGCACCCAGCCACGTGCGGCGCGGTCCGCGAGCAGCGCATCGAGCAGTGCCGGGGATGAGGTGGTCAGCAGAGTCACCCGTGGCATGAGGCGAATGCGGGTGGCGGCGCGTGTCCAGTCGGCCAGACGAACGCGGACATTGCCCGGCAGCTGACTTCCCGTGAGTGTCTCCAGCCTCTGGGCAATCTCGTCTTCCGACCAGCCATGTTGCTGAGCCCGCGTCAGGTCGTTTCTGGTCAGGTGAAAGCGCGCGACGCGGTCCAATGATCCGCGGGTGGCGCAGCTATCGAGCGTGAAGAGCGTTGGCGCGGTCAGTGGCTGGTACGCCACAATATCCAGATTGGGCTGGATGATGACCCGCCCAGGCGTTTCGCGCACGGTCGCATCATCTGGCTCGCTGCGTAGCGCCAGCATGCTATAGCTTGCGATCAGTCTCCGCTCTCCTGCCCCATCCGTCTCGCGCCTGACGACAAGCCCCATCCACTGCAGTGGCCCTGCCAGCGCCGCACGCATGGCCTCGTTGCGCTCGTCGGCGATGTCGCGAGGCTTGCGGCGAGGCGTCGCACCGATGATGCGTGGCGCATGGTCCTCAACCAGCGGGACGCCCGGAATCTCAACCGGACTCCCCGGCTCAAGCGCGGCAAGCATTTCGATCAGGCGGCGACGCGCCAGCGCGATGCGTGGCTGAATGGGCGTGTGCAACCCAGTGGCAACGCGCAGCGGCTTGCCAGCTGGCCACCAGCCGCCCGCTACCCAGAGGCGTGTGCAGATGCGCAGGCGTTCCGCGAGCGGATGGGCGAGGAAGCGCGCCATGATCTCGACATCCGCCGCAACCAACCCGCCGTTCGCCGATGTCTTCGATGGCTCAGTTGGCACGCGCAAGAGGCCCAGGCGCTCTAGCAGTCGCCGGAGATAGTAGCGCCGTGGATCGTTCGCCTCGGTGCGGTCGTCATATGAGACCGGCCACTGCGAGCGTATGCGCCGTAGCGCCGGGCGAGTGAGGAAGCCGCGCGAGGTCAGCGCGAGCTCGCCAAGCTCGCGCGCGGCCCACCAGTAGAGATACAGGTCGCGCTGAAAGGTGGCTGCCTCTTCAATGCCTGGCACGGTTGGCTCGTCGTCTGTTGGCATGGCCGCCTCTCTTCCGCCGCCTGGCTACACGGTATAGCCGCGCCGCGCAAGCAGCGCGCGCAGTGCCTCGGCATCGTTGGGATGCGCCAGCGCCAGCGTTGGCGTGATACGACGGCAACGTGCGGCGATTTCGGGTGCGACAGCCAGCGCCTCCATCAGCGTCGCCTCATCGCTCGCTTCCAGCAGCGTGAATCCAGTCGTGAGGCGCGTCCTCCCCCATTCCTCCTGCCACTGGTTCAACTGGCTGGCGACGCTCTCGGCGGCTCGGCTATGCAGCGGTCGAAGCATGTCTACCAGGGATGCGGGTGAAAGCTGCTGATCGAACGCGGCGCAGGCATGGTCAGGCGAGAGTGCAAAGATCAGGCGCTTCCCGCTCACCGCCGTAGGCGTCGCCCAGAGCGCCAGCGCGTCGAGCAGCGCGGGTCCAGCGGCGAGCGGCTGCACGGCTAGCGCGCCCTCGCGGAGTGACAAGACAGGTGGCCCCCACTCGGCGTCGCACAACGCCGCCAATGAGGCATCCGCAGGGCCGCTGGCGCGCTGAAGCAGGAATGCGCCGAAGGGCGTCAGGCGAAAGGCGGCTGTTGAGCCATCCTCGCGCGCGGCCAGATCAAGCGCGCCCCATACCGCAAAAGCGCTGGTGAGCAGTGATCGGATGAAAGCGCCTTCCGCAGCCATCCAGTCATCGCGTAGATCTGGCTGTAAGGCCCGCCTCTCCTGGGCGGATTCTATCCACCAGACCGGCGTGGCCCAGGTGTGCTGCTGACCGCGTAGCAGCCCGGGATGTATCTGCCATGCAAGCGTGAGCAAGTCCTCAAGTGAATACCAGGCTTCCGGTTGAGCATGGCTAAGCATGCGGGCCACAAATCGTCGCGCGTTGCTCACTTCGCTGGCAATCATCGCCGGGCGAAACGCTGGATGTGCCGTCGTGTACCGTATCTGAAGGCCGTCCGACGATTCTAGATCGAGCAGCTCAGCCGCTGAGTCTGCGCGCAGCCAACGCAGGAAAGCGTCGCGCAGGATGAGCGGGCGTTCCGTGACTGGTATGCGCGCCACGTCGGCAAGCGGCGATGTGGCATGTTTTTCGCGCGCCTGGCGTAGAAGCCGCCGGGCAAGACGGACGACATTCGCTTCGAGTCCGGCGCTGCGTGCGAGTTCGGTGAGTCGTTGGGGAGCCAGCTCGCCAGGAGCAAGCGTGCTGCCGCCATTTCGAGCGGTCCCGATATCATCGTCTAATGCGCGCCTGTCATGTGCCAGACCGAGTGGAGGCGGAGCATGGGCAAGCAGCGCCAGCGCCAGGCAGAGCGGGCGTGGCGTTGACCGGAACGCGCGCAGGGGAGTGCCGGATGGAGCGGTGAGCGGCGGCGCAAGGCGACCCTCATGTTCGGTGGGCAGGGTCTCAAGCGGCAGAGACGTTGCGAGCGCCCGTCGCACCTCGTCGGCTATGCGCCAGCCCGCGACGTGACGCCATGTTGCCTCCGGACCATGCTGACTCGGCGCGCTCGATGGCAATTTCGGCAGCAGGAGCACACGCCGCTCCAGTACCGCGATATCGCTCTGCACCGCGCTCAATGGCCGCCCAATGCGGCTTGTAATCCCTTCAATATCCGCGGCGGTCATGGCCCCGCCTGCCAGGTCTATCATGGTGAGCAGTGTCTGCGCGGGGCGTTCGAGTTGCTTAAGCAGCGTTTGCAGACGCCCAGAGTCGCTGAGCGTGGCAACGATCGCGCGCATAATTTCCGCTGTATCACCTGGCATGTCTGTGCCGAGAATGCGACGTGCTATTGCCTCCATGTCGGCGGCGCTCATCCGCGCCAGCGTGCCCGCGAGCGTGAGCGTTTCAGCGATGGGAACGGTGAGGCTCGGCGTTGCGATAGCGGACGCGTGGGGTTGGGCAGGGGTGCGTTCAGCAGGCAGTTCGGGAGGCGCCTCAGCAGCGTTTTCGGAGCCTTTGACCAGGAAGTCCGATGGATGAGTAATCCAGGCGGAGAGGGTCGCCGCGACATGCTCGCAGGCCAGTGGCCCCGCGTGAGCACAATCGCATGCCCATCGCACCGAATCGGCGTCATCGGTGACCTCTACCGACACCGTGCGTAACGTTCCATCAATCACTGTGGCCAGCAGGTGAGCGCCATCTCGTCGGCTTGCCACGACACAGTGATTCGACGCCAGTTCCAACCCCATCGCAGCGGCGTTCAGCCCGCAGACACGAACGACATCGGCGGCGCGCAGACGCAACAATGCCGCCGACGGACTCTGTTCGGATGTCGCCATGCGTACGGCCTCTCTGCTGCGTCTCTCAGCGCTCCTCCACGGCTTGCTCAGCCCTCTCGCTATCGAGTATGCCCATTGTGAAGGGCGTACGTCAATATTCCAACAAGCGGGCGCGTCAATCACAAAGAGCCTCACCTGGCCCGGCGAACCGGTTAGGTGAGGCAGTCGTCACGTCCGGGATGTCAGCAATGCAGATGAGCGGCCGGATAGTGCCGACGAGCGGCCGGCCGGCGCGTCCTACTCCGCTTCGTCGTCATCCAGATCGCTCAGATCCTCTTCATCCCACTCGACTTCGTCTTCTTCATCCTCGTCATCGAACTCGTCTTCCCATTCGTCGTCGAGGTCGTCATCATCCATGTCGTCGTCGAGATTCTCGTCGTCGTCGGGACCGGCGAACAGAGTTGCGGCAATGTCGAATGAGATTAGCGTCACATCGTCGGTGGACAGCATGATGCACAGCCTCCTCTGGGTGCTCATCGGGTTGTCAGTGAATAGGGTAGAAACACACGAATGACATGCGTTTGACATGCGTGACATGCGTGACATGCGTGACATGCAGTGTTCGTCATGATGTTCATGTCCGTACCTGCGGTATTGTGCCTGCTCGTATGACGCTGCGTCAAGTTGGAAAGGGAAAGCTGTTCTACGCGCCTGCCGCTCGATGCGCACGGCGTACCGATCCTGGATTCGGTGACTGGCAACGCGGACAGCGATCTTGAATTGGCAAGAGACTGAGTCGGCAGTTGGGACACTCACGCGCGACCGAGTGATGGCAACTCTGGCAGTATACCGAATCAGGCGCTGTCAGTTGCCCGCAGGTCTGGCAGACGTGCAACAGCGTACTGGTTGGGCCCGCGGTTGGGCGGGAGGCTTCGGATTGTGCGTTGACGCTGCTTCGCCGGAATGGATCATGTCCATCACTGCTACCACCACTGGTCAATGGGCCAACGGGCGCGGGATATCCACCAGCGGGAATCGTATCAAATTGTGACGACGTGGTGTCCGCCGACTGCGCTGCGTACCGCGAATAACCTCCAGCCTCGGGCGAGCCTGCATACGGACTAGGGGCGTACCGCCGACTGTAGTCGGTCGGCGGCGCAGGCACCCCCATACCAGGTGGAATGTAGATCTGCTCATCGTCAGCAAATGGCGACCGCGGGCGCAGCATATCGAATGCCGGAGCGGCGGCGGATGGCTCCAGCGGGACAACTGACGGCTGTGGCGTTCGGGTCGGTGGCGTGGCGCTCGCGGCAGTCGAGAGTGCATCTGGTGGCGCGGCGCCCTCGAAAAATACAAGGGTGACACTGGGCGCAAGCAGGAGTACATCGCCCCTGTTGAGGTGGTGCTCGCGCACGCGCTTGCCCTTCACGTGGAGGCCATTGGTGCTGCCAAGGTCCAGGATATGCCATTCACCTGCCGCGAAACGTAGCTCCGCATGCTGCCGCGAGATTTGCGCGTCGCGCAGCACGATATCGTTGTCCGCCAGCCGCCCCAGCCGCAGGTGGTCGCGGTCAAGCGAGATACGGCGAACGTCCTGACCGATGCGAATTTCCAGGTAGGCCATCGCGCCCTCCAGCGCAGTACCTCGTCAACCCTGCCCATTCCCCTCGACACAGTTGTCGGCATTTCCAGTGCAACGATGCGGTGATGTGTTGACGAGGCGCCGTCACGCAGCCAGTATAGCACTATCCCAGCACATCATTGAACAGGGAACCTGCGCGCACTAGTACTGATAGGCGGATCGTGGGGCATTGAAGGGCAACGACGCAGCGCACGTAACGCAGCCTATCACCTGTCTTGTATCTCCTGACGGGCGAGCGGCAACTCGGCCAGCAAGTCGCCCGCCAGCAGCCCAGCGTCGCCAAGGCGCGCGCTGATCCGTTGCCCGGCGAGTGCATGCAGATAGACGGCGGCGCAGGCGGCATCGTATGGCGACATCCCCTGTGCCAGCAGCCCAGCCGTCGTACCCGCCAGCACGTCGCCGGTTCCGGCAGTGGCTAACGCCGGATTGGGTATGCCGTTGATGCGCACAACGCCTTCTGGCGACGCGATCAAGGTACAGGCGCCCTTCAGCACAATAATGTGCCCCCATTCGCGCGCTGCTTCGCGTATAACGGTCAGCCGGTCAGGACCGCCGCCCGAGACCGACCTTTCGCCGCGTAACCGCGCCATCTCGCCCGGATGTGGCGTCAGGATAGCGCCGGGGGGTAACCGCAGCCACCAGTGATCGAGCTTTGCCAGATTGTTCAGCCCATCGGCGTCCACCACCAGGTGGGGACGCTGTTCCGGCACGAGCTCGGATAACCCAGTGAAGAGGCGCTCGAG
>Ga0207674_10000361_pt1 | contig 58920 bp, 57 predicted proteins | sample KBSCornC72_FD_184303 | JGI IMG/M metagenome (GOLD analysis project Ga0207674, IMG submission 184303) | Corn rhizosphere microbial communities from Kellogg Biological Station, Michigan, USA - KBS Corn C7-2 (SPAdes) (version 2) | ecosystem: Host-associated > Plants > Roots > Rhizosphere > Soil ... | reverse complement strand
CTCCGCCGCCCTGCTGCGATTGCGAGAAATTGCGCTCATACGGCTGCGCTTCGATGAAAGTGATATCGCCCACCGTCTTTGAGCGGGCGTCGTTGGCCGTGGCATACATCGACACGATGTCGCCCGGCACCAGCTTGAAGTCCTCCAGGTAGAGGACCACCTTGCCCTCGCCGTTGGGGGAACCTTTGGCATTGAGCAGGGGAACTACTTTCTCGGGCTGGCCGTTCACGGAGTAATGCAGATCCATCGCCTGCAATCCGAAATCGTCGGAGCCTTGAACCGTAACCGTGACTTCCTCAATGGGACTGACTTTCGCGTCCGCGCCGGGATGCGTGATCTTCACCGACGGCGGATCGTCCATCTTGGCTTCGATGAAATAATCCTGCGTGATGCGGACGTTCTCTCCGCCTTCTTTGGCCGCGAAGTGATACGCTCCGTCCTTCTCGATCGGCACCTTGGCAATCAGGATATTGCCCTGCTTCGCTTCCAGATCGATTTGGGTTCCGTCGTTCAGTTCGATGAGCCCGCCCTTCAGGGGACGATCAGTTTCTACTTCGAGCTCCGCCACAGTCTTGGCGACAGCCCGCAGATCACCGCCCGGATTCTCGACGTCGTCCTTCTTTCCGAGCCACGACGGATAGTGATACGTGACCTTGATGTTCTTAACGCCTGCCAGATCGATCACATCCAGCTTGTAGGTTTTCGATTTTACGCCCGAGGCTTCCACGTAGTACTCCACCGGCTCAGGCACGGCAGCGAACAGATACTCATATGAGGAATCGCTGGCGCGCGGCAGCATGGGCGCTTCTTCCCATTTCGCCGAGCTCTTGTAGCGGGCCATCAGACGAACTTCGGGGGCCTGGAAACCGACCAGCGTGGCGTGAATCGCCAGGTCCGAGCGCCGGCGGACCAGTTTGTCGCCGGGATCGACCGTGATCCGGTAGAAGCCGCCCGCCAGATTCGGATCCTTGGGCGGACCTGCCCACAGCATGGATGCGCCGTATCCCAGGAATCCGGGACCGGCCAAAATCAGCCACAACAGCACGGCTCCAGCCGCACCCGCGGAGGTGGCAAAGGCAAACAACGATTTCGGCGTGACTACTTTCGCGGCCGAGGCTTGCGGTGCATGTTTCAGAGTGTCGGCGGCCAGCAGGTCGATGAAGGGATCCGCTCCACTATCGCGGCGCTCGACATACGTCACCAGCCGTTCTTGGAAATCCGGGAACACGGATTCGGCGCGGCCTGCCGCGCGCCTCTGGTTCAACTTGATTAACGGCATCACCAGCGCGAGACCCAGCGCGAAAGCCAGCGCCAGGAACAGCGTGATGCGCGCGATCACCAGACTGGTGGTCGAGAAGGCGAACGCGTTGGTTATCAAAACCAGCGCCACAGTTGCGCCCAATGCGACACCCAGGGCAACTGCAATTCCCCTGGAAAATGCCTGCAGTCTAAGGCGCGATTCGAGGCCGCGCAGATATTGATTCAGTTGTTCGCGCGTGTTCATGCCGCTTTAGTCTCCTGAGGTTGAGCCTGCGGCCGCAAATAGCGGTCCGCAACTACCGACTCCGCCAGCGCTACTCCTAACAATACCAACAAAATGAAAGGCGAAAGGCTCCACGGCGTGGTGTTGCCTTCGCTTCCTGTTCCCTGCCCGGATGCGTTGACCGGTCCGCTCGATCCGGTGGCCTTCCAAAGATCGAGAGTTTCCTGTGGAATCACGGCCAGATCGGATTCCTTGCGATTCGCGTGGGCCGCAACCAGGCTCCGTTTTCCGCCCGCAGTCCGCACCTCGTAGAATCCTTCCCGGGTCAGCTCGAAGTTCCGAGCCTGCGCCGCTTCCTCGAGCGAGAGCACCCGCTGGCCATCGGGATCCTGCACCTCAGCCTGCGCGCCCTTCTCGTTCCCCGTCCTCAATTCGACGTACTCACCCACGGCAAGGTTAGTGGGCTGCTCGGTGCTGCCGCCTCCGCCCAGATATGCCACCGATTTTTGAACGAACGGCACCCAGGCGTAATGCCGGGGAAGGTCGTTGTTGGCGGCGCCGAAATCGGAGGTAAAGACCAGCACTTTCCCTTCCCCGACCTTTCTTTCCAGCACCAGCGGCTTGCCGTTGCTCAAGCGCGCCAGCACGCGCGATTTCGCGGTGCCGACGTTCACGGCCAGATAAATCTTCACGCCGTCGAACCGTTCGACATTCTTCATCACATCGTGACCCGTGTCCACGTCCGATACTGTGAAGAACCGCTCGCCTTCGCGGCTGGCGTAACTGGTGCCGTCAATGGCTTCGTCCAGAACCGGCACCCGGGGCAGCGCCACCGCCGATCCGGGGCCGATGGCTTCGAGTAGCGAGCCCCCGTTGGTCACATACTTCTGTAACGATGAGTCCAGACCGGGCGGCAAAGAGCCCAGGTCATTCAGCACCACCACCGCGTACTTGGACAAGTCCGAGGTGGCCGCCACCTCCGGCCGGAGCACCTCGAGCTGAAACGCCGCGTCATCGGTCGCGTTCAAAGCCGCGCGGAAAAATTGCTGCGCGTCCTGGCGCCGCCCGTCATCCATGAACAGGACTTTCTTAGGATCGGTCCGCTCCACTGAAAACGCGTAGCGGTCGTCGGCCGGCAGCCCGTCCGCCGAGTCGATCCGGATTTCGCAGCGGTTGAATCCGTACGACGCTTGATCGAGCCCCGTGAATTCGGCCGACCCGCGCCCGTTCTCCGGGACGGTGACGCTTTTCGATTGGATGGTCTTGCCGTTCATCAGCAGCGTGACGGTGCGAGTGGCGGCCGGCGCCGAGAACCCGGTGACCGTCGCGCTGATGCGGACCCGTTTCGGATCGTACACGTGCTGCGGCGCGATGACCGTTTCCACGGCCCAATTTGGCTGCACTTTCCCGATCGGATGGAACGTGATATCGGTGTCCTGATCCAGGCGCACGTCGGTGAAGCCCGGCGGCATCCCGGATTTTTGGAGATCGCTGACCAGATGGACGTCCAAGGGCGTCTTGGTGCTCTCGGTGAGCGTCCGCAGATAGCGGGAAAGTTCGCCGAAAGACGCGCGCGCGTCGCTTTCCTTAATGGCCGAAACTGCTCCGCGCAGTTCCCCCGGATCGGTGGTCTGCTGGGTCATCGCCTGCAGCGTATCGCCCAGCGCGACTACCTGCGCGGGCTGCCCGGGCGGGAGTTTAGACAATACGTTCAGAGCTTCGGCTTTCGCGTCGTCCAGGCGCGTGGATGTACCCTCTTTCGTGCGCATGCTGAAAGAGCGGTCCACCGCCACCACCAGCAGCTTCTTGCCGGCTCCCTTGGCGGTCAATCTGTTGATATACGGACCGGCGAACAGCAGCGCCAGCAGCACCAGCATCAGCAACCGCAAAAGGAACAGAAGAATGTAATCCAGCCTGCGGTGCTGCACCGAGCTTTGTTCGCGATGCTCGAAAAACATCAGCGAGGGGAACGGCTGCGGGTCGGTTTTGTGCCGCTTCAGAAGATGCAGCCAGATCGGCAAACCAACCGCGATCAAGCCGCCCAGGAACCAGGGATTTAAGAAACCCATCTACAACCTCCCCGCCCGAATCGCCAGATACTGCCGCAGCGCCTCATCCAGGGGACGGCTGGTATCCACCATGAAATAATCGATGTTCGCGCCCGCCGCGCGGCTCTTCATATCTTCCAGATGCGCGCTCATCTTGCCCTTGTACTCGTGCGACACGTAGTCCGGCGACACTTCCATCTTCGCGCCGCTTTCTAGATCTTCGAGCAGCACCGGTCCACGCAGCTTGGGCTGAATCTCTTGCGGATCAAGCACATGAAACAGGATCAGCTCGTTCCCGCGTGAGCGCAGCGGACCCACCGTCTTGATCACCGTTTCCGGGTTCTCCCAGAAATCGGAAATGGCGACCACCAGCCCCCGCCGGCGTAGATAGTCCACCAGGTGCGCGAACGGTTTTTCAAGCACGGTCTCCGCGCCGGTTTGCGCCGAGTCGATGCCATGTAGCAGGCGCATGATCTGTCCCTGACGCGTCGACGGCGGCACGAATTGGCGGACTTCGCTGTCGAACACGATCAGCCCGGCCGCGTCGCGCTGCAAATGGGCCAGGTAGCAGATGGAAGCCGCCAGAAACTTCGCGTACTCCATCTTTTCCATCCCGCGCGATCCATATTTCATGGACCGGCTGGCATCCAGGAGCACCGACACCTGGCAATTGGTTTCGCCGCGATAGCGCTTGAGGAACATCTTCTCCGAGCGCGCGAACACGTTCCAGTCCACATGCCGCAAATCGTCGCCGGGCGAGTACATCCGGTATTCGGCGAATTCCTGGCTGAAGCCGAAATCCGGCGACCGGTGCAGGCCCGAGATGAACCCATCGACTACGGTTTTGGCCACCAGGTCGAGCCCGGAGATGCCCGCCAGGACCGACGGATCTAGGAAACGCTGCAGCATGGAAGAATACCTAGTCCCGGGGTTGGGGAACCGCTTCCAGCAACTTCTTCAGGATGTCGTCCTGCGTCAGCTTGTCGCTTTCCGCCTGGAAGTTGAGCAGAATGCGGTGCCGCAGAATTGGCCGCGCCATGGCCTGGATGTCCTGATAACTCACGCTCACCCGGTCCTGCATCAGCGCGCGAGCCTTGGCCGTCAGAACCAGGTTCTGCGCCGCGCGCACACTGGCGCCGAAGTTGACATACTTTTTGACGAAGTCGGGAGCGCTGGAATCCGTGGCTCGCGTCGCACGCACGACATTTACTGCGTACCGCGCCACCGAATCGGCGATCGGCACCATGCGCACCAGCCTCTGGAACTCCAGAATCTCTTCGGGCGTCGTGACTGTCTCGGCCACGGATTGATGCGTCGTCGTGGTCAGGTCCAGCACCTGCAATTCGTCGTCGGCCGAAAGATAATCCAGCAGTACATTGAAGATGAAGCGATCCAGCTGCGCTTCCGGCAGCGGATACGTGCCTTCCAGCTCGATCGGGTTCTGCGTGGCCAGCACGAAGAACGGAGGACGAATCTTATAGTGGTTACCGCGCACCGTGCAGGATAGTTCCTGCATGGCTTCCAGCAGCGCCGACTGCGTCTTGGGAGGAGTACGATTGATCTCGTCCGCCAGCAGAATATTGGAGAAAATGGGGCCGGGCACGAACGTCCAGCTGCGCCGCCCGGTGGTCGAATCCTCTTCGATGATGTCCGTGCCGGTGATATCGGACGGCATCAGATCGGGGGTGAACTGGATGCGCTTGAATTCCAATCCCAGGATCTGGCCAATGGTCCGCACCAGCAGCGTTTTGGCGGTTCCCGGCAATCCCGTGATCAGGCAGTGGCCGCCCACGAACAGCGCGATCAGCACCTGCTCGATGACTTCATCCTGCCCGATGATCACGTTATGAATCTGGCCTTTGATCGCTTCCCGGACTTGCCGGAAGCGCGCGATCTTTTCCTGCAGCTGGCTCGCGTCGAGAGTTTGAGTAGTAGTAGTCGACATTATGGTTGGTTTATTGTTTCACGTTTCCGTTTGATTTGTCGTTCGATTGTTTGGCGGTGAGCTCCCGTAAAAGAGCCTGGGCCGGCTTGTATCCCGGCGCCGTTTCGAGTGCGCTATACACAGCGTCCAGCGCCTCTTCCGGCCGGTTGGCTGCCTGGAATGCCTGGGCCAGCCCGAATTGCGCGCCGGCCGGATCGATTGTTCCCAGAGCCAGCGCAGCCTGATACTCGCGAATCGCTCCGGTAGGATTCTTCAGATCCATGTACAGTTTCCCCAGCTTCTGATGCGCGGCTTCGTCTTCTAAATAAATCAGATTCAGCCGTTCCAGCGTGGCTGCCGCCTCGCGCTTCTTCCCGGCTTCGCTCTGCATGTCGGATAACTGCTTGAGCGCCCCCGGGCTGCGGCCGCCGACGGTGGAATATCGTTCCAGCTCGGCCATAGCCTTGGCCTTGTCGTTCTTGGCCAGATACGCCTGAGCCAGGAACTCATAGACGTTCCCCAGTTCCACGAAGTCCGGATACAGATCGCGAATCGCTGTGCCCCGCGTGATCACTTCATCCCATTGTTTTTCTTTGGACGCCTGCGAGATCAGCTTCAGCTGCTTCTGCCAATCCTCGAAGCCATCCACCTGCTTCTTGTATTTCGCCTCGATCCAGGGGAAAAACTGCGCGTCGAACTCTTCCGGCTTCAATTTCAATTCCTGCTCGATCACCTCAACCGTATCTTTTTTGTCGCCGAAGGCGTGGATCATCGCCAGCACCTTGTCGAAGCCCCATTTTTCGGCGATGAACGTAAGCACCTGTCCGCCCTGGAAATACGAGACGATCACCTGCTCCGGATAGGTGGGATGGATGAACCCGCGGTCCAGATCCGCGATCGGCAGCAACTTCTTGTCCTTCATCGCCATGATGGAAGGCGGATCCAGACGATCGCCCCAATCCGGCGAACCCGACGCCGCGGTTTCCTCATACACTGCCAGGCCCTCGGTAAACCACCGCGGCACCCGATGGTTCGTGATGGATAGGACGTACACGTGGCTGAACTCATGCCACAGCGTGCTGGCCCAGTGGAACTGGCCCGGCGGGCGCCCGCTGGGCGAATCCATCGCCACGTACTTGCCGAACGTCACGCCCAAAGCGCCTAATCCCGGCAGCCCCATGGTGCGAACCTCGAAATCCGGATGGTTGGGATAAACTTCCAGCTGTACCGGCACGGTGATCTTGAATTTGTATCGCTTCTCGTAGGTCGCTATGGCCCGATCCAGCTCCTCCTGAAAGTACGGCCGCAGGAGCGTGGCTTCTTTCTTGTCGAGCTTCAATACCGTGGTGGGCGTGGAGAACGTCTCCACGTTCTTATCGATGCTGTCCAGCAGCTTCAGCGTATTGCGCACCAGCGGCGAGGAGTAATTGGCGTTGAAGCATGCTTCCAGATCCTTCCGGGCCTCCGCGTTCTGGCCGAAGCGCATCAGGTTGACGCCCAACTCGGCGCGCGCCGACCATAAGTCCGGCTTGATCTCCAGGGCCTTGCGGTAATACTGGATGCCTTCGTCGTAGCGCCGATTAATGACGAAAAAATGTCCCGCGATGGAGTAAGCCTCACCGTAAGTCGGATTGATCTTGAAAACCTTGTCGATCCATTCCGTGCCGGGCTTATCGTCCAGCCAATCGACGGTAGCCAAGATGGACAGGGCGTCGAGCGCTTCGCTCGAGATATCGAGAGCCTTCTTAGCCTCCTCGACGGCCTTCTCCGGATGATTGTCTTCAAGCGCGATGCGCGCCAGCAGCTCGCGCGCCTCATACATCTTGGGATCCGCCTTCAGCGCTTTCTCCGCGAGTCCCGAGGCGTCTCCCGCGAAAACGTCGGTCGCCAGCAGCGCCATCCCATACAGAGCCTGCGCGTTATTCTCATCGATCTTCAGGGCTTCCTGGAACAGGTCCTGGGCGTCGCCGGGCTGTGAATACTCCATGAACATCCGGCCCCAGCGAACTTTAAGATTTGCGTCCTTGGGGCGAGCTTTCACCGCCGCCTGGAACGCATTATTCGAGCCCTGATAATCCCTCAGTCCCCACAGGCCCTCGGCCTTGATCGCCAGGTCGGCGGAGGTCGAAAGCTTCTGATAACAGGCCGTGCTACCGGGGTCGCCGTGATGGCGGAGCGCTTCGCACTGCAGAACTTGCGAAGGAGTTTGCGCGGATACCGGCTTGGGACGGAACAGGCCACCCTGCTGGGCCAGGAAAAACCCGATGGTGAGCACCGCGGCCACCAGAACGACGGTTTGCAATTTGGCTGTTTGCAACTTCATTTTGTCCAAGCCTATTTATCCAAGCCTGCCTGCACGTTCGCCAGATCCAACAGCAACTCCCGCATCTGCTGCTGATATTCGCGCTGCGGAACCGCGGCCTTGCGATATTTCAGTTCGTCGATCTGGGTTTCGAGTTCGTCCTTGCGCTTGAGCAGTTTCTGTTTCTCGGGATCGTTCACAATGGACGCCACCGATCCAAGGTGCAGCAGAACTTGTCGCCCCGCGATCAACCCCTCGCCATTCTCCGCCGACGGAGACTTCACGCCCTCGCCCTTTCCGAGGTCTTCGATCAGCGCGTGCTCAGTGGCCAGACGCTTCTGGGTTTCGAAGTATTTCCCGGTCTTCTCCTCGGCGTAGCGAAATGCCTCGAGCACGGAAATGGCATCGTTCTTGTCGGTATCCGCGGCCGGATCGCGCAAAGCCTCGATAAAGAAACGGGTGAAAACCGTGGCGTTCTTTTCCGTCCCGGACTTGGTCGCGGTGATCACCACCCGTTTGGGCTTTTGCAGCACGGCTAAGGACCCGCCGCTGGAGCTGGTGGCGTTGACCACCACCTGCCTGGCGGGAATTTTGTCCAGCAGCCCGGCGAGTTCCGTAGCGGAAATGTCGACGCCGGGAAGATTGAACTTATAATCCAGATCGTCGTAGGTTCCGTGGCCGATCATCACCAGCACGAACGAATCGTCCGGCTTGGTGCTCGACAAGGCGCGCAGCTTCGCTTCCATGTTGGCCTTGGTCGCGTCCTTGCCCGAAAGCGTATCGACCTTGGCGCCCGGCTCGGCTTTGAGCAGCTTGTTCAAATCCGAGGCCCAGCCGGTGAAGCGTTGATCGTACTGATCTTCGCCGCCCACACCCGCGACGGTCAGAAAGTAGCTTTCGGCCCGCAGGGAGACCGCGGCCACAGCCAGCAAACTTAAGAGCTTCCAATGCGTCATATCACACCCCAGCGCCGCCGCAGCAGCCATTCCGCCGCGCGGATCCCGAGGAACAGGAGGAAGATAGCCGGCATATCCCACAGATCACGGGTCTCGCGCACTGTGATTCCAGCCTGCGAGTAGTTGATATCCTTGCCCAGCTTCTGAGCGTCAGCCGGTTTGTAATACGAACCTCCGGTCTCTGCGGACAGTTTTTGGAGCAACTCACGATTCTGCTCCACGTGGAAGTTTTCGGCGATGCCGTCCTCCCGGCGGAAGGTAAATGTGTCTCTGCCGATTTCTTCGGTGCCGCGCTTGGCTATCACTTCGACGATATAGGAACCGGCGGTGGGCGCGGTCCAATCCGCGCCGTACACTCCTTGCTCCAGCGGCTCTGGCGTCATGTTGACCGTTTCCTGCTGGCCGCTCTCGCCCGTGACGTGCGCCTCGACGATCGCGTCGGACGCCGGCAGATAGGTCTTATCGCGAACCTCCGCCCGAAGGCTTACGTGCGATTCGTCCGCCAGCAGGCTCTTCGGTGTCGACCCCGTGATGTGCCGGGGCGTGTCGCTTACCACCCAGCGCAGCAGCTGGCGATAGAACATTTCATGACTCATGTCGGCCAGCGGCTGGAGCATCTGCCAGCGCCAGCTTCCACCGGTCGCGAAGATCGCGGTGCGCCCGCGGCCGTAGTTCATGGTCACCAGCAGCGGCCGCTTCGCTCCGCCGCCTTCGTGGGGAATGAAGTTCGCCAGCACCACCGCGCCCAGCTTGGGTTCGCCCGGATCCTGGAAGGTCCGGATGTAGGGCAGCTTCTTCCAGCGCTCCACGTTCTTGGCGGGATCTTCTTCGATGCGGGTGATCAGGCTGTCCTGCCCGGCAGGTGTGAGTTCCACGTCGGCGCCCACGAAGGAATATGTGTTCTTGCGGTCGGGCAACGTAGTCGGCAGAATGTCCGCGTCCACTGATTTCGCCCACCCTCCGTCGGCCAGCGAATCTTTACCGCCCAGGAACAACACCCCGCCCCCGCGGCGGTCCACAAACTCTTTGATCATTTCCTGCTGATTCTTGGTAAGGTACGGGGCATCTACGCTGCCGAAGATAAGTCCGTCGAAGGCGAACAGGTCTTCCACCTTGCTGGGGAAGCCGTCTTCCATCTCATTACATTTGCCGTTGACCTGCGGATGAGCGGTGTCGCCCGGACGGCAGACGCCTTGGCGATAGAGCTTGTTGGGCGCGGTCCGCAGGATGCTGGCCACGTCCAGTGTTTTGTCGTCCTCTACCGCGCGCTTGAGGAACTTGAATTCCCAGCGCGGCTCGCCCTCCAGATACAGAAGACGCGGCTTGCGGGAATCGACGTTCACCAGCCGTGTGACGCGATTATTCCGCGGATTCTCTTCATTCGGGAACGGTTCAATGGCGGCTTCGAGAGTCTTGACTCCGGCATCGCCGGCGTTGAACAGAACGTTCTCCACCTGCTCGGTTCCCTCGGCCTTCAGAGTCACATCCTGGCTGGCAACGATTTTCGACCCTTCCTTCAGCGTGATTTTGGCCTTCTGCCCGGTATAGCCGTGCTGATGGAAGCTGACAGTGGCAGCCAGTCGCGATTCCGGCAGCGCGCGCGAGGCCACATCCACGTTGCTGATTTCCACGTCGTGGCTCATGGTTTCCCGGCCCAATCCGATGGTGTGGACCGGAATGCGCTGGCGCCGGATCTCCGACAACGTTTCCAGATCGACGCCGCCGGTGTTATCGGAGCCGTCGCTCAGCAGGATCATCGCGCCGATGGGAAGGCTCGAAGCGTCCGCGGCTACCTGCTTCAGGCTTTCGCCGATATGCGTGGCCGTGGCGCTAGCGGTCAGCTGATCCAGTTTGTCGATCCGCTCGGCATGATCGCTCATCTTGTACAGCCGGACTTGAAACTTCTCTTGCAGCGCTTTGAGAAGTCCCGCGTTGAGGACCTTTTCCGCGGTGTCCTTGCGCGTGCTGTTCTCGTCGCTGGTGGTCATACTGGTGGAATCGTCCACCACCACCGCTACGATGTTCTGCTGCGGCTTCAGCGTCGAAACGCTCAGAGCCGGATGCCACAGAAGAAAGAGCAGCAGAGCGGCCAGCGCCGTCTGCAGCCCCCAAACCGAAGCCCTCCGGACCAGACCCATGCGGGTCGATCCCGAGCTTTGCCGCCAGATCAGGAAACCCAGTGCGCCGGCCGCCAGTAACACGCCTAAACCCATGAGCCAAAGCGGCCAACCGGCCAGGAAGATAAATGTCCCCTGGCGATAGATCGAGAGCGGATACTTAAAGAGAAACTCGAACATGTGGGGTGAGGGCTCTCAGCATTTCAAATCAATGTGTCAGATCATACATGACGTAGTTCGCCGACACTCGGTACGCCAGGGATGCATATTTTTCGGGATAACGGGGATCATCCGACCACTCGATGGCATCCCCCATGTCGACGTTATGGCAGATCCCGACCATAACACGGCCCTTGTCATCATAGATCGCTCGGAACTTGGGATCAAAACCATCGAACTCCCACGGGATCCCGCTGTAGATAAATTGCGCCCCCGGGATGCGGGACCGCTGATCTATATCGTATATGACGTGAAAGATCTCATCATTGTTAGGGATATCCGTCACAGGGCGGCGAGGAAACACCTTCCGCATGCCCTCCATGAAGACGTCCCACTCCTGGGTCCCGTGAAAATCGTCGGTCATGAAGAAGCCGCCGCGTAGAAGATAGTCGCGCAGCTGGTCCGCTTCCTCGTCGTTCAAGGACCAATGCCCGACTTCAACCCCGTACAGGAACGGCCAATTATAGATGTCGCTGCTGTTATCGAGTTCCACCACCTGCTCCACCGATTTGGCGTCCACCCGGGTCAGTCGCATGAGGCCCTGCAACGTGTGGCGATCCCCCAGCGGGTAATCGGTGCGCCAACCGTACCGGCCGGTGTTGTTCGGAAAGGGGTGTTCGAAAGTGGAACTGGTGTACTTCAGCCGGCCGCGAGTCCATTCAGCCGGCCGTTCCCAGTCTGTTGGCAGCACGGCTTCGGCGTGTTCTTCGGTGCTTTCGTAGGAGAGGAATGGCTTCTGGGCGTATAAGATACCCCAGGTGAGGAGGCCGCCCAGAATCAGGAAAATCGCCGCGCGCAGGCGCATGAAAGTCTTAGCCGGACTTAAGGATAACACGCTCAATGTGAGAGGTCGTAGACGAAATAATTCATCGCGATCCGGTAGGCCATGTTGGCCAACTCGGCTGGATATTCCGGCTCATCAGACCATTCCCAGGCGTCGCCCAGGTCCATGTTGTGGCAGATCGCGACCACGATGCGGCCCTTGTCGTCGTAAATGCCGCGCCAGTGTTCCGGCCGTCCGCTCTCGTCCTTTTCATAGGTTCGCCCGGTGCGCAGATATTGTGCTCCCGGAATCTGGTATTTGTCGTCCAGATCGTACAAGGTGTGGAAGATGGGTTCGGCCTTCGGCAGATCGACGATCTCGCGATCCGGAAAGACCTGTTTGATTCCTTCGAGAAATACCTGCCACTCGGCGTCGGCATGGAAATCGTCCACCATCAGGAAGCCCCCGCGATTGAGGAAATCGCGGAGTTGCGCGGCTTCCTCCGGGTTTAGTTCCCAATGCCCGACTTCCACCGCGTACATCGTGGGCCAGTTGTACACATCGTCGGTGTTATCGAGCGCTACAGGCTGTTCCACGGAGCGGCTGTCGATACGCGTCAGACGCTTCACTCCGAACAGCAGATGCCGGTCTGAACGCGGATAATCGATGGTCCAATTTCCCGCGCCGCGCCGGAAGCCGCGTCCATAGCCGGAATAGTCCCGATACATCAGGCGCGCGCGAGTCCATTCGTGAGGAACATTGGCATCGGGCGGTACGGCGGACTCCGCGTGCCCCTCGACCGTGTCGTATTCGCGAAACGGTTTTTGCGCCAGCAGCACGCTCCAGATACTCAGTACCGCAAGCAGAATTAACAGGACCGTTCGCAGGCGCATCCGCGCTCAGAGTAGCATGTTGGGCGAGGCGTGCCTCGTCCCTGCATAGTTGTAGGGGCTGGGCATGCCCGGCCCACAGTGTTATTTGATCCGGTATTCCGCCGTGATGGTGTTCAGCGTCTTGGACGCGGACAATTGGAACGGCCCCGGAATGTTGGTGCAATCGATATAGAACTTGATCGCGTCCGAAACATTCTTCAGTTTGTAGTTAGCCCAGCCCAGCGAGCTCAACACCTCCGCCCGGAAGCGAGGATCGGTAAGGTTAGGCAGCGCGGCCCGAAACGCCTGGTCGGCCACGTCCCACTTTTCAGCCTGGAAGCTGACCGAGCCGATCATGTAGTTCGCCTGGGTCACTCCCGCGGTCTTGTTATGGGCCCATTCGGCATCGCTCATGCCTTGCGGTTTTTCAGCTTTGTTCAAGCGGTTAATGGCCTTCTTCGAGAGATTCACCACCGTATCGGGCTCCTTGCCGGCCTTGAAATAGGATTCGGCCACCAGCAGCAGGGCGTCCTCGCGCGTATCGGTGCGAGCCACAATTTTTTCAGCCGCGGCTAAAGCCTTGGCGGCGTCGCCCTGCTCGCGGTAGGCCATAAACATGGCGATCTGGATGTCATCGGCGTGCGTGGTTTGCGGATGATTTACCAGAAACGCCTCCAGCAGTTTCACCCGCTCTGCCGGATTCTTGGCCGTCACGGCGTCCTTATACGCGTCCTGTTCAACCGCCTGCCGGGCGCTGGCGCCGCAGTCGCGAGTGGCCTGGCTCATGTCCGGGTCGGGGGTTCTAAGAACCTTCTCCGCGATGTAGCCCGTCTGTTTTATCCAGACTGCCGTCAGCGCGGGATCTTTCATATCCGCCGCGATGCGCCAGTTTAAACAGGCTGCCGCCAGATTGTTTGGATCGACAGTAAGTGCGTTGGCGCCCGAGGCCAAGGCTTTGTCCAGCTTTCCGGCCTGATGATAACGGGCCTGCATCTCCCCGAACACATATCCCACCGACGGCGAGGATGGAAACAGTTCGGGAAACAGCTCTAGCATCACCAGCCTCCTCGATAGGTCGTTCTCAGCTTGAGCCTTTAGCAGCAGCCGGCCTTCAGGCGTCTTGGGGTCGATGACCGGTTTCCCGGCGCCCCATCCGGGGAATGGGAGCGCACCCATAGCCAGAAACATAGCTGCGAATCGAGATACTGTATGACGAGACAGGATCATGGAAACCTCCACTCACGCCTTACCCATCGGCAGGTCGCGGAGGTAAGTGTAGACCCTAGGTGCGGGAGACTCGATTTTTCTTAAAGTTACCGCTGCACCATGGCAGACCGTGGTTACTGGCTCAATGGCTCATATCGTAGACGATGTAGTTGATCGCAATCCGATAGGCCAGCCCGGTGAAGGCTTCGGGATACCACGGATCGTCGGCGTGTTCCCACGCATCCCCCAGATCCATGTCGTGGCTGATCGCGACCACCACGCGGTTCCTGCCGTCCTGGACCGCCCGCCAATGCGGATTCCGCCCGCCGTCTTCCGGCTGCTCGTAGGTCAGGCCCTGCTGCCAGGCATTCGCACCCGGAATCTGAACGCGATGTTGCAGATCGTAAAGCGTGTGAAACATCTCGCTTGAGTCCTGCAGATCTTCCGCCAGCACTTCTCCCCGGCGCTCGGGGAATACCTTGCTCAGGCTGTCCATGAAGATAGACCATTCCGTGTCGCCGTGAAAATCGTCCACCATCAGGAAGCCGCCGCGATCCAGGTAATCGCGAAGCTGCTTAGCCTGCTTTTCGGGGAGTTTCCAGTGGCCCACCTCCACGGCGTAGAGAGAGGGCCAGTTGTAGATATCGTCCGAGCCGTCGAGCTCGACCACCTGCTCCACCGAGCGCGCGTCGATGCGCGTCAGGCGCGCGATTCCCGGCAGCAGATGGCGATCGGAGCGCGGATAATCCATGGTCCAGTACGCGGCGGGACCGAAGTCTTCGCCTCCGAAGACATCCGGGTATTTCAGGCGGGCGCGCGTCCACTCATGCGGAACGTTCGCGTCGGGAGGAACAAAGAAATCGGAATATTCGATGGCCGGATACTCGCGCCAGGGCTTTTGCGCCATCAGCAAACCCCAGCCGCACAGCAGAATTACGATCGTTAGGATCCAGCGCAGACTCATGGAAACAGGCTTGCGGCGCCTCCAGAATAGCATCGGTTTACGGCCGGCTCATCGCTAGCCGTCCATCCCGTACCACGATTTGCGGCACGGTCCCGGCACAGCCGGGCAAAGGCCGACCGGCATAATAATTCAGCCCGTAGGCCCAACTTCTGCCGACACCATTTAAGCAGGACGTCTCGATCTGCGCTGCGTTCTCGCGCCAAAAGGCCCGCACGGAATAACTTTGGTCGAGAATCGGCAGCAGTGCGATCTTAAAATATGCGATCGCCGCGAGACTGGCTAGCACGGCGGCTGTGATCGCATGCTCGCGTTTTCGCGGCTCATTTTTCGAAGCCCACGCCATCCAGAAGATCCCCGCGGCCGCTAGGACAAACGGCCATCCGCGCAGGACGCGGACCCAGGAGAAATGGGACGACGTCACCCCGGAGAGCAGTGCGTCCGGCAGCAGCGATACGATTGCCGGAGCGGCGATCAACAGGACCGTGCACGAACCAACCCACCAACCCGCCGCGGGAGTCTTATCCAGCGCAAACGCCAGCACGATCGCCACAAAGGGTAACAGCGGCAGCACATATCCCGGCAGCTTGTTCTGCGCCGCGGAAAAGAAAACCAGCCCGAACACCAGCCATAACACCAGAAACCGGATGCGATCGTCCTGATAGGTCTTGGGGCGGAACAGCAGGCCGGCCAGCAGCGTCCACGGGAACAATCCCGCCAGCAGCACTGGAACGTAATACCAGAACGGCTGCGGATGATCGAGCGTGGGGTGCAGAAAGCGATCCACGTGATGCTTCCAGAAGAACTCGTTCCAGAAAACCGGCCCGTTGCGAACGTAACACAGCACGTACCACGGAGCAGCGACTACCACGCAGCTCGCGAGCATCGCCAGGCGCATGCGGCGGGCCACCAGCAGCACCGGCGCAATCAGCACCAGCGGCACGAATCCCTTGGCCAGGACGGCCAGCCCCAGCAACACACCCGCCCAGATTCCCAAAACCGTTGTCTGCCGGGCCCGGCTGGGGATCGCGCTCGGCCCGAATACTCCCAATAGAACCGCGGCTCCCAGCGCGGCCGACATCGGAAGATCCGTAACGGAAACGAAGCTATAGGCCACCCAGCCGGCCGAAGTCGCCAGGAGCCCAGTAGCCGCCAGCGCCATGCGCGGAGAGAATTCGCGCGCCAGAGTGCGATGGAAAAACCATAGGAACACGAGGCTCGCCAGCGCCACGGGCAGCCGCGCCGCCCATTCATCGCTCCCTGAAAAAGCGAGATGGAGCTTGTGCCCCGCTCCGGTCAGCCAGTACAGCAGGGGCGGTTTTTCGAACCACGGGGAGCCATCCAGGCGCGGGGTGACCCAATCGCCGGAGTGCGCCATCTCGCGCCCGATGGAGGCATAGCGCGGCTCGTCCGGCCCCAGGAATCCGACCCGTCCCAGGCTGCTTAGATAGACCATCAGCAGCGGAACAAACAGCCAGTATTTCGACAAGCCTCCAGTATAGTGCCCACCCCGCGCGGCTAATGCGACAATAAATCCAGGTCCGACACCTTAGGCCCAAACTATGAAACTTGCCACCCTTCTGCTCGCGACTCTTCCCATATTTGCGCAGACGCCCGCGCCCAAGGCCACCATCGACAAACCGGCCATCGAAACCTATCTGCGCCACGCCGAGCTCTGGATTCCCCAGGTCACCGTCAGCATCGATGATCCAAAGCCTTCGGCCTATCTGCCGGGATTCTCCGAAATGACCGTGCACCTTTCTTATCAGGGGCAAACCAAGGAAGAGCACTATTTGATTTCGCAGAACGGCAGGAACATCGTCAAAGGCGAGGTCTACGATATCAGCAAGAGCCCGTTTCAATCCAATCTCGACCAGATCAAGCTGGATGGGCAGCCCAGCTACGGAAAACCCGGCGCTCCGGTCACCATCGTGGTCTATGGCGATTTCGAGTGTCCCGTGTGCAAGGTAGAAGCGGATGTGATGCGCAAGAATCTGGTGCAGAACTTCCCCGATAAAGTGCAGGTGTACTTCAAGGACTTTCCCCTGGAATCGATCCACCCCTGGGCCCGCGCCGCTTCCGACGTTGGCCGCTGCATCTACAAGCAGGATCCGCAGGCTTTCTGGAAGTTTCACGACTGGATTTACGAGAATCAGGAAGGCGTCACGCCCGACACTCTGAATTCGAAAGTGATGACCTGGGCCGGGACAGCCGGCGTCGACTCGATCCAATTAGGCCGCTGCGTGGACGGCAAGGTCAGCGATAAAGAAGTAGCCCAAAATATCGCCGAGGCACACTCGCTCGGCCTGTCTGCCACGCCGACAGTCTACATCAATGGCCGCAAATTCGAGGGCGCGATCGAGTGGCCCATCATGCAGCAACTGGTGCAGCTTGAAATCGACCATCAGGCGGAAGCCGCGAAGACCACTGCCAAGGCGCCCACTAAGGCGGAAGATACCAAGTGCGAAGAGACTTGTGTGGTCAACATTCCGAAAATCGCCACCGCAGGAAAGAAGTAGGAGTACCACGTGCGCCGATTCACACTAGCAGCGCTGGCCGGGTTGGCCGTAGCGGCATGGGCGCAGGCGCCGGCTGCAATCAAGCCCGAGGCGTACCTGGCGCACGTGAAATATCTCGCGTCTCCGGAGTTGAAAGGACGCGCGACAGGATCCCCCGAACTCGAAAAAGCCGCAAGCTACATTGCATCGCAATTCCAATCCTTCGGCGTGAAGCCCGTGCCGGGAAGCACCTACGAACAGGCATTCACCACTACGGTGGGTGCTCATCTGGGCGCGACGAATCGCCTCAATGTAACCGACGACGGCAAGACAGCCGCGCTGCCCTTGCGCGATGGATTTATTCCCTTCAGCTTTTCTTCCTCCGGAACGGTCTCGGCTCCAGTTGTTTTCGTCGGATACGGCATCACCGCGAACGAATACCATTACGACGACTACGCGGGCGTGGACGTGAAAGGCAAGATCGTCCTCCTGGTCCGTCATGAGCCGCAGGAAAACGACGAAAAGAGCATTTTCCAGGGCAAGGAGCTCACCCAACACTCGACCTTCGCCATCAAAGCCGTCAACGCCAAGATGCATGGAGCCCGCGGAGTGATTCTGATCAACGACTCCTATCCGCATCACACGCCCCAGGAAGACCAGCTCACGCCCTTCGGCCAGGCTACTGGACCCACTGACGCCGGTGTTCTGTTCGTGCAGGTGAAACAGGCCACCGCCGAGGCGTGGCTCAAGGCCGAAGGCCACGACCTGCATGAAATCCTGGATGGGATCGACAAGGATCTCAAGCCGCAATCGTTTCCTTTGACCAACCTCACGGTCAATTTGTCGCTGGACATCCAGCACGATGTGAAGACGGTTCACAATGTCGCGGCCTATATTCCGGGCAAGACCAAAGAGTACGTGATCATCGGCGCGCATTACGATCATCTGGGCCTGGGCGATGAGCATTCGCTTGCGCCATCGCAGATCGGGACAGTGCACCCCGGCGCGGACGACAACGCCTCGGGCACAGCGGGCGTGATCGAACTGGCACGCTGGTTCTCGAAGCAACCCCAGCAGCAGCGCGGGATTCTATTTATTACCTTCGCGGGGGAGGAACTAGGACTGCTGGGCAGCAACTATTATACCGGGCATCCTCTGCTACCTCTCGAAAACGCCGTGACGATGATCAACATGGACATGATCGGCCGGATCCGTGGCGGCAAGGTTTACGTCAACGGCACAGGAACGGGTTCGACGCTCGACAAGCTGGTGGAATCCGTCCCGCCTCCCCAATCCTTCAAGCTGGATTTGTCGGAAGCCACAGGATACGGCGGCAGCGATCACATGTCCTTCACCGTGAAGCAGGTGCCGGTGCTGTTCTTTTTCAGCGGCCTGCACGGCGATTATCATAAGCCCAGCGACACCTGGGACAAGATCGATGCCCCGGATGCGGCCAGGCTCCTGGGTTACGTGGCGCAGATCGCGACACATCTGATCAACGACCAGGAACGTCCGAAATTCCAACGCGTGGTGGAGAAGACTGCTCCCATCAGTTCCGGCAGTAGCGGCGGCGGATATGGGCCAAACTTCGGCAGCATTCCCGACTTCGACGAACCGCCGCACGGCGTCCGTTTCGCGGACGTGCGCGACGGAACGCCCGCTGCGAAAGCCGGTCTTAAGGCCGGCGATATTCTGATCGAGTTCGACGGCAAGGACATCGGGAACTTGTACGACTTCACCTACGCCCTGCAGGCGCATAAGCCTGGAGACGAAGTACTGGTTAAAGTGCTTCGCGGGTCCCAGACAATTGAGGCCAAAGTACTGCTCACAGAGCGGCGTTAGTCGTCCATAATAAGGCTGCCCATGAAGGCAGCCATGCAAAATACCCTAGCAGCCCAAAAGCTTCCACCACTCATTCTTCATCCGTTTGCGGATCAATCCGGCCCGAACAAGGTCGTAGAGAGCTCGCGTGCCAGTCTGATGCTGCAGGGCTTGCTCCCGGCCGGACAGCAGTCTTCCGAAGACCTGGAACGCACCCTGCTCGAAGGGCGCTATCAGGAAATCCGCATGCTGTTCTATGTGGGTAAGGATATCCTGCGCTGGGTCGGCCAGTGCATGGAGCACGTCCAGCGCTACGCGGAGCTGCAAGGAACATCTTTCCAACCTCAAAGTTTCGCCGCCTATTTAGTTCAGAATCCACCGGCCGATGTTTCCGGCAAGCTGAAGAAGTGGGGCGTCTCGAACCACAAGTCGATTTTTTCGCGGGCGCTGGGGCTGAATGTGATCCTGGCGGACATGCCCCCGCAAGAGACATTTTCCGCCGACTTTTTGCGTAACTACCACCGCTACGCGGACCAGATGTTCCACTGCCACCTGGGTCAGATACCCTTCGCCGATCCAGAGCGCCTGGGATTCGAGTTCGAAATCTTCGCTTCCGGCGAATACTCGCGGATGCTTGAGCGTGGGTGGGCCGAGCAGGCCGAGAAGTAAACCGGTTCGTTACGCGACGGCTGCCAGCCGGACCGGCGATGTCTCTCGTTGAACTTCCTTAGGCGAAGCGTCCCGATAGGCTTGCGCGAAGTTACTGAGCATTCTGGAACAAGCCGGGTCTGGATATAGCTGAAGGAACATTTGCCCCACCATTTTACCTCGTAACCCCTTACAAACACGCGCTACTTCGCGGGCTGTGTTGGAAGTGCAGCCTTCACAGGTCAGTCCGACTTCAATACAAATGCTTGGGTAGGATTCGTCGTATGCCGGCATAGTGAAGGACTAGTATGCCTTAGTACCCTCTTTCGGCAAAGGGCTATGAGGTGGGTTTGGGAACGCCCTTTTGCGGGTATTCTGATCCCCCGCGCGCCGTTGCTATCATGGGTGCTGAAGTCGGCATGCACTGGGCTGCGCTCATTTTCCCCGTCGTATTGCCCGTGGTTGCCTTAGCCGCGACACCAGGGGCATCGCCACCGGATTTGCGCCCGCCGGACTTCCGGGCGCCAGACTTCCGGATAGAACACCGTCCGGTCGCAAACGGGGCGGAACTGCTGACGGTTTTCGGCTCCCTTCCCGAAGGCGACGCGGGAAAATTGGGCGAAATCCCTTTGGTGAGCGTGCTGCGCGACACGCTGGACGATAACGACCCCGATAATGACCGTTTGCGGTACATATGGGTGCTCACCTCGGCGCGGCCGACCGTGCTACAGCACGCAGCCGCCTTCATTCCTTTCTTCTACTGGCGGCCGGACCTGGGAAAGAACATGGACCGCCAGCCCGCCCCCATTCTGGACCTGGGAAACACCAGTAAGGTGGTCTGGAATACGCTGGCCCAATCGCTGATCCAGGCTGCGGCCATTGACTCGAACGGTGCACTGATTCGCGCCTCGACGCGCCGGTATCGCGCCAATCTCGCGGATCAGCGTCAAGTCAACCTGACAGAAGGCCTCACGGTGATCTCGCAGCTGCAAGAAATCCCCGGCGCGGAGACTGTGTTCAGTGAGGCGGAATTGCTTGAAATGCAGGCTCGTTTGGCGCTGGCGGGGAAGACTCTCGGCGGACTGGTCACAACCGAGCGCCTCCCGGAGGCGTATCTGAAGAACCGTGTCGCAACCGAGGAGATGCGCGGCCACAACTGGGAGCTGCTGCGGCAGCGCGCGGAAGCCAACGGGCTGTACTTCGATCCGCTGGGGTTCGCCCACTCCAGCACACACGCTTTGCTATGGGTTGCCCGCGAGGATGTGATCACGGCCGGCAAACCTCATAAGTGGGACGGAAGATTTCTGGGCATAGCGGACCCTTTCACTGATTCGCGGCTTAAGAACTGGACCGGGTACACGGAGAAGCGGTATTTCGACGAATTCGGGGTGCCGCGGGACGCGAAAACAGCGGCGGACACGCCGGGGGCAAGTTCCCGTGAGCTGATCCCGCTGGCACTATATGCTCTGGAGTATCCGAAAGTACCGCTGGTCCTGGTAGATTTTCGCGACACGCATAAACCCAAGAACCGGGAGATGCTGCGTCTGGCCGCGGGTGACGCCGTCAGCGGCGTGCTCGGGATCTCCAAGTTCGGTAACTGGCCGTATTTCGCAGGTTCCGCCGTCTGGAACTTCGTGCGCTCCCGTCATGGTGATCCCAATAACCGCTCTGCACGCCTCAAAGCCTTCTCCCAGGTGCGGCGCTGGCTGACGCTGGATGGCGCCATGGACCCCGCGCTGCGTGAGGAATTGCAGCGGCGCCTGGAGATCCTGGGTGTGAATCCGCTGGAAGACAGTGTCTTCGAGGAAACTGAGATCGCCGATCGTCAGTACGATGCGTTATTGCGTTACGCCGCCGATCCCAACGGTTTACCCGCGCGGCTGGATCGGGACCGCAACGCCGAAATTGCCGCGCGGCGGCACGGGGTTCCGGCGCGCATGGGCCTGCACTTGGCGAAATGGTCCACCTTTGGCATTTATTCTCACTGGGAGATGAAGGATAGCACCAGCCTGGCCGCGACGGTAGGCCGGGAGCGCCGTGCGGAATACCAGATCCAGTTCCTGGAAACGGTAGCCCAATCGAGCCCGCAGCCCGGCGTGGTCTGGAACATCGCCGAGGTGCGCCGCGCCGTCAACAACTTGATCGAGACCGGCGTTCCACCGCGCTCGGCGCAGGTTGTTTCCCGGATCATGCGGGAAACCAGCGACGCGGAAGTCCGGGAGCTGTGTGCGCGCGCCTTGGCCAGGATCGGCGTGGCGGCAGGACAATAGCCGGTGCGAAGAATCGCGCTCCTGCTGCTGTGCGCGACCGTCCTCCCGATCATCCCCCTCCTCGCGGCCGGGGAGCAACCGCGAGTCCAGCGCGTCGTGATTCTGAAAGTCGACGGACTGCCGGACGGCTTGCTGGAGCAATACGTCAATGAAACCGGCGGGCCCGGCCGGGAGGGCCACAGCCGCCTGCCCTGGATCGAGCATGTTTTCACGCAGAACGGCGTATGGATGGATAACTTCTACGCGCGCGGATTGAGCCTCTCCGCGCCCTCCTGGTCGTTGCTCGATACAGGACGCCATCTCGAGATCCGTGGCAATGTCGAATACGACCGCTACACTCTGCGCGTGTACGACTACCTGAACTTTCTCTCGTTTTATTTCGGTTACCCGATTTCGCGCCACATCGACATGCCCGGCGTGGAAGTCCTGGATGAGGCCGGCGTACCGCTGCTCATCGACCGGTTTCCGTATGAACAGCGCTTCCAATCCCTGCAGCTCCTGCAGCGCGGGCTGCGGTTGAAATCGTTTCCCGGTGCGTTGAAGCGCGCCGTCGCCGCCAGCTCGCCCAAGGATTTTCTCGACGAATGGCAGCTGGGCCTGCCCTGGGCCAGTTCCGTGTTTCGCCAGACCGAAGCCGACCTGATCCGGAGTCTCCAGAATCCGCAAATCCGCTATCTGGATTATTTCACCGGCGATTACGACCACGTCGCCCATCTTACGGCCGATCCCGTTTCTCAGCTCCATGAACTGGAAAACCTGGACGCGCTGGTGGGCCGTATCTGGAACGCCATCGCCGCCAGCCCGCTGGCCGCGCACACCGCGCTGGTACTGGTTTCCGACCACGGCATGAACACCTCCGAGGCCGTTTTCAGCCAGGGATTCAATTTCGTCGACTGGTTTAATAGCACCGCCGGCGGAGCGCATCACGTGCTCACCAACCGGCATCCGCTCGCCGAATTCGCACTCAAAGGACTGGATCCATTTGTCTCCGAGGTCATCACGCCCAGCCCGGATTCAGCCTATCTTGCGGGCCAAGCCGACCAATACCCCACCGTGATGCTGGACCTGGACGGCAATGAGCGCGCGAACATCGGTCTGCGAAATAACACCTTCAACGTGGTGCAGATTCTTCTCGACCAGTTGCTCCAGAAAGGCCTGCCGGGCCCGGTCCGGAATGCTGCATTGACCGCGCTCTTTTCGACGCTGGACAAAGTCCGCGCGGATTGGCGGCGGGACATAGACGATCTGTCCGATGAACTCGCCGCGCTCGATGGGCGCGTCAAAGCTCTGCAGACGGCGGTGGATGGGCAGCTCAAGAAGAAGAAAAAAGAGAAGTGGAAAAAAATTGAGATCCAGCGCGGCTTGGATAAAGACGCCCGCCGCGATACGGTACGGCTGGCGGGCTGGCGCGCGGAGGGCAAGGCCTACGCGGAATACGTCGCCATCGTCCGGCGTCTGCTGGATCTCAAACCGGCCGACTTCGATCCCGGCAAATTCAAAATAGCGGAGCTGATTCCGCCCAAATCGCTGGGGCCTCTGAATTCTTTATGGGATCTGCGGCACTATGTGACCGGTCGCGCACCCGGCGGATTAGTAACCGCCGCGGACGGCTCGCTCGACTGGGACCGGAGTTTCCGCACCGTGGATTACTTTTCCGCGCTGCGTTCGATCTCGGTGCGCAATAACGTCCAAGCCGGGGTCGCGCCGAAGCCGGTGGACTTCATCGCCGTGCGCATCCCGCGGGAGACAGTGACCGCGCTTCCTCCGGAAGCTCAACCCGACCGCGACGCGATCCTGGTCTGGCGTGACGATGCGCACCAAGCGCTGATTCTCGCTCGCGGAAACGAGCTTCGCTACCAGCCGGTGAACGCGAACCTGGAACCTGTTCCGTGGACGCCGGGATTGCCGCTGGAATTGCTAGAAGACCCGCAACTCAACGTCCCCCCCGGCGATCGGGAGATTTGGCTCAATCAATGGCATGAGGAGCGATCGTGGCTCGAAGCCGTGCACCGCACCCGGTATTCGAACGGCATTATCAGCTTGACCGAAGAGTTACTGGAGCCTCCCGCTGCGGTCCTGGATCCCTACCCACAGCGCAAGCGCGACCTGCGGCGCACCGATCTATTGGTGCTCGCCAACAACCACTGGAATTTTAACGTGCGCGGTTTCAACCCGGGCGGGAACCACGGATCATTTTTTCGCATCTCGACGCATTCGGTTTTGCTGTTCGCCGGCGGCAAGGATACCGGCATTCCGGCGGGCCTGCGTGTAGAGACTCCCTACGATAGCCTGAGTTTCGTACCCACCATCCTGACTTTAATGGGCCGCCCGGAACCGGACCTGCCGGGTCCGGTGATCCGCGAGGTCGCGGAACCGCGATAGCAATCCCACTACCGCCTACCGTATCAACCGCTCCTGCCGTAGTTCTTGCGCAGAATCGCGAACAGAATAAGCAGGTACGCCAGCAGGCGCACCAGATAGAGCCAAAGGCTTCCCTGCTTGGGCTCGGGAAGGAAGAGAGCCGCCATGCGGCTGAGCGCTTCGATGATAAACGAAGCGCCAAACGCTAGAAAAAAAGAATCCCGCGTGTCTCTCCAGAACCTCAGAAAGAACAATCCGGCTATTATCGAAGCCGTAACGATCACACCGACTAAGAAGTCATCGATCATAGAATCAATCACTATCCCAGATCAATCCGTAAACCATCAACGCCATAGCGATGGCAGCCGCTAACAGTCGCCACAAATAGAGATCCACGTCGGGCAAAATCACCAAATCCATAAACCTCAACAAGTTCGAGATGGTCAATCCGACAAAACACAGGCCGCTCCACAGTAGCAGGCGTTTTCGTGCGTGTGCGAATCCCCGCAGAAGCAGCAGGGCGCACGCCAGCGTCGTCAATATTCCCAGAATGTAAACCGCTGGTCCCATATCACTCCTGTTCCTTTGTGAAACGGAAAGCTCGCGCGAACGCCCGCACCGCGGAGGACGGTTTCGCATGGATCATTCTGGAGATTCGGATCATTTCCTGGCGATAAATGTCGGCTACGCCCCGTAGGATCCGATCGTTGCCTGCATCCGGCCGATAGCTATATTTTTCCGGTTCCCCCGCCGTCAAACTGAGAAATTGGTTGCGCGTCAAATCCTGCAGAATGCTCCGGGTGTCGTCGGGGTCGATCCATAAGCGCTTTGCAACGCCTTCAACGCTCCAGTTCTGAGATTGATTCTGCCACAGGAGCAGAAGCGCTTCCAGATGTGGCACACTATCGATGGTATCGACAATGAAATGATCGACTTCAGCCCGACTCGGGATGTCTTCACTCGGCGCCATGGCTAAAAAGGCAGGGGAAAGACCCGCAACGCTACTGAACAGCGCGTTCTCATCAGTAGAGCATCCTGGCGGGGAAGCGTGCCATACAGTGAATCTACTAGTTCCGGCTCGAGGCCCGTACCTCTAGCCCCCGCCCCCGGCTTCTCGCTACACTCGGACTGGTATGGATCAAGATCATTTGCGCAGTTTGCTCGAGCAGGTTCGCGCCGGCGCGGTAGACGTCGATGCAGCGATCGACCGCCTGCGCCACTTACCGTTTGAAGATCTGGGCTTCGCCAAGATCGATCATCATCGCGCGCTGCGGCACGGGATTCCGGAGGTGGTCTTCGGCAAGGGGAAGACTCCCGACCAGACCAGCGCCATCGTTGCCAGCCTGCTCGACAAAGCGCAGAACATTTTAGTCACGCGGGCCGACGGATTTACCGCTGAGCGCCTGCAGCGCGAACATCCACAGGCTGAATACTTTCCAGCGTCGGGCGCCGTGCGCGTATGGCGCGACCGGACGTTACGGGGAAAAGGCAAGATCGCGGTGGTCTGCGCCGGCACCAGTGATCTGCCCGTAGCCGAGGAAGCGCAGGTCACCGCGGAAGTGATGGGCAATGAGGTGATCGCCATTCACGACATCGGCGTCGCCGGTATCCATCGCGTGATGCAGAATCGCGAGCGCCTGTCGGAAGCGCGCGTGGTGATCGTGTGCGCGGGCATGGAAGGCGCGCTGCCCAGCGTAGTAGGCGGCCTGGTAACCGCGCCGGTGATCGCGGTGCCGACCAGCATCGGCTACGGAGCAAGTTTCCAGGGCTTGGCCGCGTTGCTGGGGATGCTGAACAGTTGCGCCAGCAATGTGACGGTAGTGAACATCGACAATGGCTTTGGGGCGGGATACGCAGCCAGCTTAATGAATCGTCTTTAGAGGCCTCGCCTGGAGCATAGCTGGGGGCTATGCATACCAAGACGCGTTCATCGGCAGCGCGACCACGGCTGCGCTGGCGGGACAGCAGGTGGGCCAGGTTCCGCACCACACCTTCTCGCTCTGGAACAACTACCAGATCCTGCCCAAGCTGGGCGCAGGCTTGGGACTTCTGTACCGGTCGGATATGTTCGCGGCAGTCGATAACACCGTGACGCTGCCAGGCTACACAAGGGCGGACGCCGCAGTGTTCTATTCGCTGACCGAACGGTGGCGGTTACAGGCCAATCTCGAGAACCCGCTCGACAAGACGTACTATCTGAACGCCGACAACAATACGAATATCTCGCCGGGCTCGCCGCGCGCCCTGCGTGTGGGATTGACGGCGAGGTTCTGAGGAGGCTCGGACATGTCCGGCCCCTACAAAACGGTAGGGGCGAGGCAAGCCTCGCCCGGCTAGTGAAGTTGCGCGATCTGGCGGCCCGAGGCAAGCATTCCGTCCAGGTCCTGGCGCGAGTAGTAACGGCCCTGCGCGAGTACTCCCGAAATCCGGCGCGTGTTGCTGATGTCTTGCAGAGGGTTCCCGTCGAGCAGGACCAGGTCGGCGATCTTCCCGGTCTCGACCGACCCCATGAGATGGTCCCAGCCCAGCAAGCGCGCAGGCGCGAGCGTGGCCGACTCCAGGGCTTCCCTGGGCGACAATCCCGCGGCCACCAATTGCGTCAATTCGTTCTGGAGACTTGCGCGTGAGGTGGTGTAGGCCTCGGCGCTTCCCGTTCCCGCCAGAAGTTCAACTTTATAGTGCTTGGCAAGCGCCGTCAGCTGATATAGCTTGGCGGACGCGTCACCTTGCTTCAAACCCTGGCTGAGAAGAGGAGAAATGCGGGTGCCCATCATGGCGCATTTTTCAAAAAACTTGACCACGGTGTCGTCGGTGAGCGGTCCCAGGTTGGACAAGCCTTCGATGATGCCCTGCCGCGCATTCACGGCTTCGATTGGCGAAACGTCCGCCGGTACCGCGCCGTCGAACCGCAGTCGCCAATGCCGAGCTTGTTCGGCTAGCGCTAAATACGCTTCGCGTGAAAGGTCCGGCATGATCTGGATGAAATCAACGGAATCGTCAAAGAGCCGGTCGAAGGCCAGGCGCGCGGTTTGCGCCGTCTGATTTCCGCCGACTGCGGGTCCGCTCGCCACGATGCGCGGCCCGATCGCCTTGCCCTTCTGGATTTCCAGGCGCGTTTCCGCGGCTTGCATATAATCGCCGCCAGGGTCGCGGATCCCGGTCACACCGAATGCAAGGAATGTGGGGAGTTGCCGGTCGGGATTGCGGAGTTGCACTCGCATATCCCATAAGCCGGGTGAGAGATACCGGCCGGTTCCATCCACAACCCGGGCGTTGGCGGGGAGCTTGAGAGAGCCCTGCGGGCCCAACCCGACGATCCGTTCCCCTTCGATCACTGCTGTGAGATGCGGCCGGACTGTGCCGGCTGAGACGTCGACCACGGCAACGTTCTCGATAACCACTGCCGCGGCGCACAAGTGTCCGCACAGCGCGATCAGGGCCAAACTGATTCGCATTTGATGTATTGTACATCCCTTGTGCTATCCTGGAAAGACTTTATTGCCCTGTCAGGCGATAATCTTCCAGGACAGCTATTATGCCGAAGTTGAAAACCCATAAAGGTGCGGCCAAGAGGTTCAAGAAGACGGGAACCGGCAAAGTCAAACGCCGGCATGCATTTGCCCGCCATATCCTCACCTCGAAGTCGCGCTCGCGCAAGCGCCGGCTAGGTCAATCCGCTATCGCGGACGACACTAACTCGCCGGAGATCAAGCGCATGATTCCGTACTAAGGCGAAGTTTGCCTAAGGTGGAGCTCTAAGGGGACAACCCCTGGCTCCCTCGCGAGTGGACAGCGCGCCGCACGTGCCTGATCCGCCGCGTTCTTAAATTCCAATATAAGGAGAAGAAACGTGCCAAGAGTAAAACGTGGTACCAAGCGCCGCGCAAACCGGCGTAAGACCCTAGGTCTCGCCAAGGGATTCTTTTTAACCAAGAGTAAGCTGCACCGTGCCGCTCAGGAGGCTGTTGAAAAGTCTCTCAAGTATGGCTACGTCGGCCGACGCCTCAAGAAGCGGGATTTCCGGTCCCTGTGGATCGTGCGCATCGGAGCGGCCTGCCGCGCCGCGGACATCTCCTACAGCCGATTCATGGACGGGCTCAAGAAAGCCGGGGTCGATCTGAACCGCAAGATCCTGGCCGACATGGCACTGAATGACCCGCCGGCCTTCAGTGCGCTGGTAACCCAGGCCAAGGCAGCCGCCGAAAAAGCATAAGATCGTAAGGGTTAAGTATGGAAGAAAATGACGATGCCCTCGCCAGTCTGGAAGAGCGTATTCACCGCACCGTGGAACTGGTCTCCACGCTCCGAACGGAGCGCGACGCGGCGGTAGCTGACGCGCGGCAGCTTCGCCAGGAGTTAGACGACCTGCGCAGTCAGCGCAAACAAGCACGCGTCCGCATCGAAAAACTGCTCGGGCAAATGGATTTGATCCCGGGATCATAATACAACCGCGGCCGAAAGGAGAGCATCGGCATGGATTCCGCACCGGAGCGCAGGACAGTGCGCGTCACCATTTACAATCAGCCCTACACCCTGGCGGTCAGCGGCGAATCCGCGGAAGTCGAAGCGCTGGCCCACTCGGTCGATCAGCTCATGACCGATATCGCTCATCGCGCCGGCAACGTCGACGGAAGCAGCGTGGCCGTGCTGGCCTGTCTGCATTTAGCCGATCGCTTGCGCGGACTGGAGCAGGAGCTGGTCGAATTCCGCAGCGAAGTGGGCGAGAAAAGCCGGCAGTTTTCCGTGCTTCTCGACCAGGCGATGCGCTAATCTTCTGCCGTGAGCGTTCTCAGTTCCAGGCTGCTCGAACCCTTCCATTGGCTGAAGCATGGATTCGGGACGCGCGACGCCAATCTTGATCAAAATGCGATGGCCAGTGTGAAGCAAATTCACTCTGGCATAGTTTGGGTGGCGCATGAAACCGGTTGCATCGGGGAAGGCGACGCGCTGGTGACCGCCGAACCCGGTGTGGCGATCTCGGTGCGCACCGCGGACTGCTTTCCAATCCTGCTGGCCGATCCGGAAACGCACACCGTGGCCGCCGTTCACGCCGGCTGGCGAGGGACCGCCGCGGGTGTCGTCCGGTCGACACTGGAGCGCATGCGCAGCGAGTTCGGAACCGATGCCGGGAACGTTTATGCCGTGATCGGCCCCGGAATCGGGAGCTGCTGTTATGAGGTCGGTGTGGACGTCGCCCGGCAGTTCGGCCGGCAGGAAGCCGGGAAGCTGGATTTAGCTGTGGAAAACCGGAACCAGTTGATCGCCGCGGGACTCCGGCCTGACCGGATGGATGTGGTGGGCGGCTGCACTTTCTGCCAACCCGCGCAATTTTTTTCCTGGCGCCGCGATCGCGATCGTGCCGGCCGGATGATATCGTTCATTCGCGTCGCCGATCGTTGACTCTCGCTGTTCGCCGAACCGCGACAGCCATAGAGCGGCCAAAAACAACAAGGGCGCGGTCTGCCGATGGTGCTTGCAGCCCGCGCCCTCAAAAGAGAAGGATGAGGTTTCGCTGCTTAGGCGGCGTTCACCAACAGCTCATCAAGGTTGTCGGCGCTGTCGCCCTGGTTGCGGTCGGCGATTTCCTGGCACTGGATGCAGAAGGCCGTCCATGGCACTGCCGCCAGGCGCTTCGGACTGATGTCCTCTTCGCAATGCAGGCACACGCCGAAGCTGCCTTCGTCAATCCGCCGCAGCGCGGCGCGGACATTCCGCAACAGATTGGACTCGCGGTCCAGGTTGCGAATCGCCAGCTCGCGCTCAGCGGCGTGCTGCACTTCATCCAGAGCATCGGGACTCTTTTCGATCGCGATGCCGTCGCGGTTGCGCACTAGTTGGACCAGCTCTGCCTGCTTGGCCTCCAGTACGTGTTTGAATTTGTTCAGTTCACTTTTCGTCATTGTTCTGCCCTCTTCCTCTCCTGTCTCTTCCGTTGTTGTTTTTAGTTATTTCTTAACTGTCTTTAAACTACTTCGCGTCCAGTCTCATTCCTGCTCGTGTCACTTTCCAGCTAAGCCATTAGACGTGACGTTAACCAAAAAGGTTCATGGTTTCCAGTCATCGTTCTAGAAGGAACTTTGGGTATGCCAAGCGGCAAATCTGCGCTGGCACTACGTGGAGACCCATCGAGGCGGCGACAACCCCGTGGGTGCCCAACCTCAAGCTTTCAGCAACTAAGCTTTCAAAGAACATTACCATAACACGACTGACTTTGCAAGCAATCTCAGTGCCAACCTACCCCCAACTCGGGGGCTTCTCCTGCCAAGCTTCGGATACCAATGAGTTTTCTTATCGGAGTCCGTCCCGCAAAACATTACCCTGGGACCGACCACGTTCCCCTTTTCTATCCGCATCGACCTGTAAGTTATTCCAGGTACGGCCCTAAACGGGGCAATACCAAGTTTGGCCTTGACGTATACTGTGTTGTAAACCCGAAAACTCATAAACGCCAACCGCGCTGTCAATTTTCAGCCGGATGATACCATGCCCCGCACCCACATCAGAGCCGGTTTGGCCGCATGCAGCCTGTTCATCCTGCTGGCCATCTTTGTAATTCCTTACGCGGGAATTCAGGCCGATGAGGCTCTTTTTTCGGCACCGCTTTTTCCACATGTTATCAATGGCTTACGTCTTCCCCTGTTACCCCACCACATTCCTTTAATGGTGATGAGCTACATCGGTTCCCTAAAAACACTGCTGTACTGGCCGATCTTCCGGATTCTGGGCGCGAACATATGGACACTACGCGTTCCGGTAGTGCTGTTGGGCGCGTTTACGATATTTTTTTTCTTTAACTTAGCGGATGCTTCCGCGGGAACGGCGGCCGCAGCCATAGCGGTCTTCCTGCTGGCGACTGATCCCGTCTTCCTGCTCACGGATACTTTTGACTGGGGACCGGTCGCGCTAGAACACGCATTCCTTGTGACTGGGTGCTGGTTCGTCTACCGTTTTGGATCCAAGAACGGGGCGGGTGCCCGGATGGGGGATCTGGCAGCCGGATTCCTATGCTGGGGGCTGGCGCTTTGGAACAAGGCGATTTTCATCTGGGCTCTGAGCGGACTGATTGTCGGTGGAGTGCTGATCTTCTGGCCGGAAATCAAGCGCGCGTGGAGCCCGAGCGTCATCCGCGTGGCGGCGGCGGCGTTCCTGTGCGGGGCGCTGCCCCTGGTGGTCTACAACCTCACTCACCGGAACGCTACTGTTAACGAGAACGCACACCTCGACCCGCGCAGTGTTCCAGGCAAATGGATCCAGGTCGAACATGCCGCGAACGGTTCTTCCCTCTTCGGCTACATCACCGGCGAAGACTGGTGGCCGAATCCCAAGCCTCCGCACTCGATGCGCGGACGCGTTGCGGTGTGGATCCACGATCGCTTGGGCCAGCACCACATTACCGGCTTCTACTATGTTTTCGGGGCCCTGCTGCTGGCTGCGCCGTGGTGGTGGAAGTACCGCGCCGCTCGATTTTCATTGGTCTTCATGGGAGTCGCCTGGATTCTGATGGCCCTTACGCACGACGCCGGCTCGTCCGCTCACCACGTGATTCTGTTGTGGCCGTTTCCGATTCTGTTCGCAGCCGTCGCGCTGGCTTCCCTGCCCTGGAGACCGCTAGCCTGGACCGCCGCCGCCGTCATGATCGCGATGAACCTGCTGGTATTGAACCAGTACGTGTATCAATTCGAACGGGACGGAGCCGGCGCAGTCTTTACCGATGCGCTCAATCCGCTTTCGGCCATCCTCAACGCATACGCGAATCGGAGGCTCTATGTCATTGACTGGGGCATCTATGAGAATCTTAATCTTCTGCACGAGGGACGTCTGGATTTTCGAATTGCTCAAGACCCGGTGCTTACCGATTCTCCCAGCCCAAAGGATCTCCGGCAGATTCGGGAGATGCTCGAGGATCCCCAAGGGTTGATCCTGGACCACGTTCGCGAGCGTGAGGTGTTTGCCGAGGTAGGAGCCCGGCTGGACCGCGCCGCCCGGTCCTTTGGCTACCACAGAGAAGTGGTCCATACCATTCCCGATTCGAACGGCCGGCCCATGTTCGAGATTATCCGGTTCGTCCCGAATGAAGGACCTAACGTCGGGGTGATGGCGAATGTTCCTTTCTGTCTCAAGCCCGTGTCCAAGATCTACAAAACCGGGCGCCGACATGCGGCTAAGCCATGTATTATCAGGGCTTAATCAGGCCTTCTAATGGGGCTCTGACATGCACTGCATGACCCCGGAAAGCCGATCGTATGCGTGTGTGGATGGGACTACCGATCAGTCTGGCGTTGGCCCTGAGCCTTGTGCCGCACATGGGCGCCACTACGCTCGAACAACTCACGCTGGACGACATGATTCAGAAGTCGACGGCGATCGTCCGGGCCAGGGTCACCGGCTCCCATACCGGCACGCGAGCGGGGAATATCTATACTTACTTCCAGTTCCAGGTCATCGAGAATTGGAAGGGCCGAACCAGCGGCGAGGTGGCCGTGCCAGGCGGCGTGGCCGGCGGGATCCGCCAAAGCGTATCAGGATCTCCGGAAATGAAAACTGGTCAGGAATACGTGTTATTCCTGTGGACCAGCGGTTCCGGTCTCACTCAGGTAATCGGACTTTCGCAGGGCATATTCAAGCTTTCGGAGGAGGGCTCGGGAGGCGGTGGTGTCGCGATAGCACAGCGGCCCCCCGCCTCCGAGCTTATGCTCGACCGATCCGGGCGTCCGGTCGAAGACCATGCGGTGACTATGCAGCTCCAGGATCTACGGACGCGCGTTCATCAGGCGCTGAGGGCCGCTAAATAAAATGCGGACCGGGCTCCAGGCGATTGCGCGGGCTGCCGTCATGGCGGCCTTGCTGATTTCGCTTTGCTCGGTATCCTCTGCTTATTACTACTGGACCTACTTTCCCGGCCGCACGGGACCCTTCCATGGATATCCCGCGAAGTTCGATCTGAGCGCGCTGCCGGATAAGACGGTGTCTTATTTCATTTCCGACCAGCCGCCCGGCAAGCTGGTGGACGGCGACAATTACGATGCGCTGGTGAGCCAGATCCGGCTGGCGGCGGAAACCTGGAACGGCGTCAAGACCTCGGATCTTCGCCTGCATTTCGGCGGGTTCGAGACCGTCGGCGCAACGCCCCAAGCCACTCCCGGCGTGGACGTGGTGTTCGACGATAACAACATGCCCCCGGGCCTGCTGGCGCAGACTATCCTGTCCACACCAAAAGACGTGGGCGACCTCACCAAAAGCCCCGGCTTCGTGCCGATTCTGCGCTCCAAGCTTCAATTGCGCAGCGATCTGACGATCAAGCGGCAGGCCAGCTATTCGGATACGTTCGTCCTGACCATAGTGCATGAGTTCGGACACACCCTGGGTTTGCAGCATTCTACCGTTTCGGCGACCATGTCCACGTCCACAACTCGCGCGACTACCAAAGCGCGACCACTCGCTCCGGACGATATCGCGGGCATATCGATGCTCTACCCGGCAGCGGAATTCGCCGCTACTACCGGCAGCATTACCGGCCAGGTTTTGCTCGACGGCAAAGCGGTGAACATGGCCAGCGTGGTGGCGCTTTCCGTGAATGGGACGGCGATTGGCACGCTGAGCAACCCCGACGGCAGCTACCGCATCGACGGAATCCCGCCGGGCGATTATTACGTATACACGCAGCCCCTACCGCCGCCGCAACCCGACGAGAATACCCCGGCGGCCATCGTCCCGCCATCGGATTCGATCGGCGGCACGTTCTCCGCGTTCACCGGATTCGCCGGACAATTTTTCCCGCACACGCGCGATTGGCGGCAAGCGTCCATCACCACGGTCACAGCCGGTGCAAGTGCGGGAGATGTTAACTTCGACGTGGAAGCGCGGAGCGGCCCCCGTATTTACAACATGGACATTCTGGCCTACCTGGGCCCGGCCGGACAGGAAGCGTACGTTCACGCGCCGTCGCTGGTTTCCGGCTATCGGGGCTGGATGGTATTCGATGCGCCCGGAACGCTGGTCCCGAACGCGGCGGATCTAACACCGGGATTGAGCTTGAGCGCAATCGGCCCCGCGGCAAAATTGGAAGCCGGCACCTTAAGCTACTTTGTGTCGATTTACCTCAAAACCGTTGTGGACGCCAGCGATGTCCCGCAAGCTACGCCGGTGGCGCTGGCGGTGACCACTTCCGACGATCTCTACGTCCTGCCCTCGGCATTTACCGTGGTGCCCACGGCTGGACCGACCATCAACTCGGTCTCGCCATCGACAGACGCTCAGGGCAATACCACAGCGACTCTGACGGGCGACAACCTGAGTCTGGATACACGCGTGTTATTCGACGGCGCGGCCGCCACCTCCATTCACAGGAACGACGACGGATCGTTCGCGGTCGGTGCGCCTCCCGCCATCGGAAAGCATGTCGCCGTGCTCGAAGCTCTGGCCGGCGACGGGCAGACCTCGGTGCAGACGATGGGCACCTTGCCTCAGCCGACGCTCACCTACTCTTCGCCGGACCGTCCGTCGCTCTCGATCACTCCCGCGGTTGTCACCGCCGGCACCGACACCCTGATCGAGGTCGACGGGTTCAACACCAGTTTCGCGGAAGGTCAGACTGTGATCGGGTTCGGATCGAGCGACGTGGCCGTGCGCCGGACCTGGATACTGGACCACGGCAAAGCGCTGCTCGACATATCTATAAACCCAAGTGCGCTAGCCGGGTTAACTACGGTAACGGCAGCCACCGGGGTGCAAGCCGTGACGCTGAACGCCGGATTGCAAGTCATGCCCGTCGCGGCCGGGCAGATCAGCCTCCGCGTGCCTGTTCTGAATCTGGCCACCGGCCTGCCCGGTGTGCCCGCCGGAGGCACGCTAGTACTTTCGGCCACCGGCTTGCCCGACAATCTGCAAGGCTGGACGCTCGCCATCGCCGGCGCAAAAGTGGACTTTACACGGGATGCCAACTCCAATATTCTCGCGGCGGTTCCGGGGTCGATGCCCCTGGGTCCCGCCGTCCTGCGGCTGATTTCACCAAATGGCGATCCCATCGCTCCCATCCTGTTTAACGTGGATGCGCCGCCGCCTGTGATACAGGCCGCGTACGATCAGCGCGACAACTTGACTCTGGTGTTCGTCGATGCACTCCATCCGGCTGCTCCGGGCGACGTGCTCCTGCTGGACGTCGCGAACCTGTTCGGTTCGGCTCCGCCGGTTCCGGCATCGAGCGTGCATATCAGCGTGGGTGGCGTGGACCAGGTTGGCACGTCGCTTAATTCGGTGCTTCAGTTCGGCTTGATATCCAACGTGACCCGGATTCAGTTCACTCTGGGTTCGGGGTTGCAGGACGGGGCGCAACAGCCCGTGACAGTACGAGTGGGCACACGCGTCTCGGCGCCGTTTACGCTCAACGTTATCCCGCCGGCTCCCGCCACTCTGCAACCTTCGTTACGAAAGTAACATCCCCTTCGAGGAAATCGTAATCCGCGAGCCGCTCGGGCCGCTCCCATACGATCCGCTCGAAATCCAAATTGCGCGGTTCGCCCTGGAACTGCGTGACGCGGTAGAAATACAGCCGTATCGGAAATCCGTCTCCGTAGCCGACTTCATAGGAATCCAGCTCTTCGCCGATCTCGGCTTCTACGCTCAGCTCTTCTCGCAATTCGCGAGCCAGCGCCGCCCGCGGATCCTCCCCCGGCTCGACCTTGCCTCCCGGAAATTCCCACTTCAGCGGATGCCGCCCGGTGCGCTTACGCTGGCCGATGAGAATCTTCCCGTCCCGCATGACTACCGCGGCCACCACTTCTATTGCCGCTACGCTCATGGTTGTTAGTGTAATCGCTGTGGGGCTTGACCGAGTGCCGGATTCCGCCTTAACCTCGTAGACGGTATGGCAATCACACTCAAGGTCAACGGGCGGACCCACACTCTGGACCTGGACCCCGCCACGCCGCTGCTCTACGCCCTTAGTGACGACCTGCAACTGAACGGCCCCAAGTTCGGCTGCGGGCTGGGGCAATGCGGCGCCTGTACGGTGATCGTGAAGGGGCAGGCGGTCCGCTCCTGCGTGACCACGGTGAAATCGGTAGAGGGCGCGGACATCACCACGCTCGAAGGCTTGGGAACTCCCGAGAAGCCGCATCCCATCCAGCAAGCCTTCATCGACCAGCAAGCCGCCCAGTGCGGCTTCTGCGTAAACGCGGTGATCATGACTGCCAAGGCTTTCTTGGATAAAAACCCCAAAGCCACAGAGGCGGAAATTCAGCAGGCTATGTCGGGCGTGCTGTGCCGCTGCTTCACCAGCGCCCGGATGCTGCGGGCGATCGCGCAGTATGGAAAGGCGGCGGCGCGATGAACATCTCTCATGTGTCTCGACGCGATTTCCTTAAAGCTTCGGGGGGGTTGGTCGTCACTTTCAGCCTTCGTGCGCAAGGACCGGTGCAAGGGTCGCCCGAGATGAACCAGCTGGATTCCTGGATCGCCATCGCCGCGGACGGCAGCATCACCGCTTTCAGCGGTAAGGAAGAGCTCGGCCAGGGAATCTCGACCGCGCAGCAGCAGTTAGTCGCCGAAGAGCTTTCGGTTCCCTTCAGCCGGGTGAGGCTGATCTACTGCGATACCGCGCTCACACCCGACCAGGCGCACACTTCCGGCAGCCAGTCCCATCCGGCGAATTTTAATTCCAGCAATCTGGCGCAGGCCGGAGCCACGGCCCGCGAAGCCTTATTCCGCATGGCGTCCCAGAGGCTCGGCGTGCCAGTCGATCGGCTCACCGCCAGTGACGGTGTCATCTCCAGCGGCTCAAAGAGTGTCACTTATGGGCAGCTGGTCGAAGGGAAGAAGTTCAGTCTGGCGCTTGATCCTAACGCCAAACGCAAGTCCCCCAAGACGTGGACCGTGTTAGGAAAGCCGATTGCACGCCCCGATATTCCCGACTTGGTAACAGGAAAGTTCGAGTTCGTGCACAATGTGCGGCTGCCAGGGATGCTGCACGGACGCGTGGTCCGTCCGCCATCCGTGGGTGCGAGTTTAGCGAACGTGGATGAAGGCTCGGTAGCGGGAATGCCGGGTGTGGTGAAGGTCTTCGTCAAGAAAAACTTCATCGGCGTGGTGGCCCAGAAGCCGTGGCAGGCGATTCAGGCGGCGGCGAAACTGAAAGTGACATGGAATCCTGGACCGGCACTGCCGGATCCGGCGACTTTCCACGATTCGCTGCGCAAGCTGCCGGCCCGTGACGCGCTGATGGTGGATTCCGGAGATGTGGATGCCAGGCTTTCCGGCGGCGCGACCGTTCTGAAAGCAACCTATCTGCATCCGTATCAAATGCATGGTTCGATGGGCAGTTCCTGCGCCGTGGCGGATGTGCAGGGTGACCGGGCTACGATCTATTCGGCCACCCAAGCCGTCTGGTATCAGAAAAGCACCTCGGCGATGATCCTGGGCCTGAAGCCTGAGAATATTCACGTGATCTTCCGGCGCGGTTCGGGCTGCTACGGCGTGAATGGCGCGGATACGGTGACGTACGACGCGGCGATCCTCTCTCAGGCCGTCGGGAAGCCGGTGCGGGTGCAACTCACGCGCAAGGACGAGATGGCGTTTGAGAATTACGGCCCCGCGTATGTGATCGATCAACGGGCATCGCTCGATGCCGGCGGAAACATTACAACCTGGGAACACGAATCGTGGTCGCCGGGAATGGGCAACCGGCCGGGAACCAACCGGCCCGGGAACATCATTACCGGGTCGCTGCTCGGGTTCCCGCCAGCGGAATTCGCACCCCGGCCGGCTGGTCCCGCGCCGGCACGAGTCAACAACAACAGCAACGGAGTACCGTCGTACCTCGCCCAGGTTACCGGGACAGTACAAAGCGGACGCGTCGTCACCCACGCCGTTGGGTCGCCCTTCTTTACGGGACCCTTGCGATCGCCGTCACGCCTTCAGAACACCTTCGCGCATGAGTCGTTCATGGATGAGCTGGCCGCCAGGGTGAAGGCTGATCCGGTTCAGTTTCGGCTGCGCCACCTGCGTGACGCACGCCTGAAAGAGGTCCTTGAGGCCGCCGCGAAAACGGCGAACTGGGACACGCGGCCCTCGCCCAAACCCGGGAATCGCAAGACCGGGATGGCCAGCGGACGGGGCGCGGCGTGCGTGCTATATGAAGGCGACAACGGCTATACTTCTTTGATCGCCGAGATCCAAGTGGATCAGGATACCGGCAAGATTGTCGTTAAGCGCATGGTCGCTGCTAGCGACGTCGGCCCCATCTCAAATCCCGACGGGCTTCGCAACCAAGTGGAAGGCGGTGCGCTACAAGGCCTGAGCCGTTGCCTGGGTGAGGAAGTGACCTGGGACCACGAAAAAGTAACTTCGATCGACTGGCACAGCTACCACAGCCTGCCGCTGGGGTTCGAAGTACCGAAGATCGAGGCCGTGCTGATCAACCGCAGCGAGGGAGAAGTCATGGGCGCGGGCGAGACGTCGATCACACTGGTGGCGGCAGCCATTGGGAATGCGATTTTCGACGCGACGGGCGCGCGCATCCGGCAGGTGCCGTTCACCGCGGATCGAATCAAAGCGGCGTTAGCCGCGAGGGCCTGACACGACTACCGGTAGTAGCGGCCGCCGCGCACGATCACGACGCCGACGCCACCGTACAAGGGCGGATAAGCATAGGGATATGGATAGCCGCCGTAGCCAGGGCGGCGTGCCAGACGCGGCTGGCGAGGCTGAGCGTCCGGCTCGTAGTCTTCCTGGCGCACGGGCACAAACGCGCGCGAAGAGCGATCGGTCGAAATCGTCAACGGCTCAGTGATACGGAACGTGAGCAGGGATTCGGGAAAAACTTCCGTCGCGAGGCCGCGCGTCATCAGAACGCCGATGGTCGACGCCGCTGCGCCGGCCGCAGCTCCGATTCCCGACCCCGCTCCTCCGTCGACTGCTCCGCCCGCGGCAGCGCCGATGCCAGTGGCCGTTCCGATGGCCGTGGCATCGCGGCCTTTCGAAGTGCCTCCCGCATATTGGATGAGCTGCGTCTTCACCGGCCTATTCTGGCCGTCCGCAAGGGTCACATCCGTCAGTTCCAGCGCCAGGCGCGAAGTTCCCTTCACCCGGCCCGCTTTGACGGCATCCGCCACGCCCGGCAGGTTGTGATCGCTCGAGAGAACTTCATCGGTGCGCACGCTAATCCACGTGCCTGCGGGCAACGTAAGTTGTGAAGGCGGATCTTGGGACTGGGGCGCGTTGGCGTCACACCATCCTCCTGAAGAAGGATTTGACTGTTGGCCGCAGGCCAGAACCGCCGCGACGGTTAATCCCAGTACTGCACTACTGTAGACCATACGTTCTGAATGGCACTTTCTGTGCCAACTGTAACTCCAAGAAAAGATGGCGTACAGCCTTTAAATACCCATGGCTGTCGCCAGCCAATTGGTTGTTTCAGCCAGCACTGGTGGATGAAAGTGCCTGAACATGTGCCGTCGCGGCCGAGGCTAAGCCTGCCAGATCATAGCCGCCTTCCAGCACCGAAACTAGTCGCCCTCCGGCGTGCTTGTCGGCGATTTCAAGCATCACGCGCGTCAGATCGCCGAAATCCCGATCGGAGAGCGTGAACCGCCCCAGCGGGTCGCCCCAGCGCGAATCGAATCCAGCCGAGGTCAGCACCAGATCCGGCTTGAATTCATCGGCTGCCCGCAACAGGCGTTCCTGAAACACGCCCAGGATCTCGCTGCGTCCGGCCCCCGCCGGAAACGGGCAATTCAGCGTAGAGCCCCGGCCCTTGCCTTCACCGGTTTCATTCGCATCGCCAGTGCCGGGATACCAGGGCGATTGATGCGTGCTGAAGAAAAATACCGAGCCGTCGGAGTAGAAAGTATCTTGCGTCCCGTTGCCGTGGTGGACGTCCCAATCGGCGATCAGCACGCGTTCGATTCCGTGCCTTCGCTGGGCGTAGCGCGCGGCAATGGCGACGTTGTTGAAGATGCAGAATCCCATGCCCTGGTTCGGCCGGGCGTGATGCCCGGGAGGGCGCACCGCGCAGAACGCGTTCGCGGCTGTCCCCTCAAAAAGCTGGTCGATAGCGTTCATCACGCCGCCGGCGGCGTCTAAAGCGACGTCCCAGGATTTCGGACTAATCGTGGTGTCACCGGTACTCAATTCACGGGCGCCCGCGGCGATATCGTCCTTGACGGTCTGAATGTAGGGGCGGGTATGGCACAAGGCGATCTCGTCCTCAGTGGCTGGACGAGTCGCCACGTGCAGTAGAGATTCGATAAGGCCAGCCCGCTCGAACGCCCGCATCAGTGCCTCGTAGCGTTCCGGCCGCTCCGGGTGGCCCGGGCCGGTATCGTGCTGCTTGAAGACCGGATCGATCAGTAAAGCAGTCCTGGTTCCCGCAGCGGTCACTTATTTAACTTGCAGGGTTTCGAGGTAGCGGGCCAGATTGTCAATGCGCACCCGCCCCAGATCCTGATCCCAGGCAATCTGGGAAAAAATCGGTCCCCAGACGGGCATCTGCCGAGTACCATGTCCGCCCGCAAGAGAATCTTCGCCGGCGATGATCCGGCGTATTTTCGTCCGCGGGAACATTCCACCATTCCGGCTCGCAATGCGCGTCAGATCGGACGGCGGGGTCTTAAGGAATGGCGCCATGGGGCCGCCACCTTTGGCGTTCGCCCCGTGGCAGACCGCGCAATAAGCCTGGTACAGATTGGGACCCTGGATGGAATCAATCAGCCGGATACTGTCCGCGCTATTCTGCTGGTCGGCTTTTTTGTTCTGTGCCACTCCGGTGCCACACCACACGCCGTAGAACAAAGCGAACATTCCCGCAACTGTAGCGGCAGATTTGCTCATACCGCTATTGAACCACGTCTGGGTACGAGCTTATCGCCAGGTTTCCTGAAGAGGCTGCGAGAAAATGTCCTCGGAGACGCCTTCCGCGACCGCGGCTTCCTTCGTGCAGATCCAGTATTCCGGCTGCCAGTGTTCCGTCCGATCGTAAGGAGCTTTGTAAACGAAGAAGTCTTCAGCGCGACGCCGAACCCGGGGCTCGGTGCGGGTTTCCTTCCCCAGCGCGCAGGCTTCCCGTAAGGCCGTTTCGTAACTGTCGAAAGGACCGTCGATATAGTCGTGGTGGTTGATAATGTGCCAGTGCATGGCTAGAAACTCTTATTCTAACTCACTTCTAATCAGTTAGATGAGCCACGAGGCCGGTTGGTTTCATGCTTGCAAGTGCTTGTCATTGCTCTAGTTCGGCGCGCGTCTGCAAATAGTTGACCACTTCGGCCCGCGAAAGCACCCCCTCCAGGTGGCTGTTGGACATGACCGGAAGCTGGTTCACATTCTCGCGCGCCATAACCTCCAGGGCGTTCTCCAAGAGCGCGTCGGGCCGGACGGCTTGCAATCCCTTCAAGGGCCGCATCACCGAATCGACCAGCGTCACTGGCCATTGACTCCGGCTGACCTGGCGAATCTCGTGAGGCGTGATCAGCCCCGCTACGTGGCCATCATCCAGGACCACGAAGCAGCGCCGGCCGGTCTTGAACAACCGGTCCACCAAGTCCTGGATGCTCTCGTGGCCATCCACGGTGGCGCAATCGTGCGACATAATGTCGGAAACATGCACGTTCGCAAACGCGCGCTTGAAGCCTGCCTGGCGTCGAGTTTCCCCGGCGGCCTGCAGCAGGAACCAGCCGATGAAGGCGATCCACAGGCCTCCGAAATTCAGGCCGAAGAAGAACTGCAGGATGCCCAGCGTAATGAACAGCCCGCCCACTACCTGACCGGTGATCGCGGCGGTGCGAGTTGCTCGCTCAGCGTCACCGGATTTCCACCACAGTATAGATCGCAGCACCCTTCCGCCATCCAGCGGATATCCGGGCACCAGATTGAACGCGGCTAGAGCCAGATTGATATATCCAAGCCAGGTCAGCATGGCTATCGCCGGCGTCACTACTTTGGGCAGGACGAATACCGATCCCACGCAGATTAATCCGATCACCAGGCTGGTCAACGGTCCGACAATTGCGATCTGGAACTCGGTTTTCGCGTCGGGAGATTCCCCTTCGATCTGCGATACACCACCCAGCGCGAACAGGGTGATTTCGCGTACCGGAATCCCGTGCGACTGGGCCACCAGAGAATGCGCAAGCTCATGTAACAGCAGGGATACAAAAAATAAAATCGCCGTCATGATGGAGAGAGCGAGCACCAGCCCCGGCGACCATGCCGGACTGGCTGCGCGGAACTGGGCGCTCAACGAGACGACAATCAGCAGGGCAATCAGGAACCAGCTGTAGTGCAGGCCGATCTTGATACCGAAGACTTTCCCAAGCGGAATTTGAGATCGCATGTTGCCCTTCCTAAATTAGTACTTAGCACGGCATGGACCACATCGGCGGCTCCGCACGACGCGTGAAACATAATGGCTCCCAATGTATCCCTTCATCGGACTTCCACCATGACACCCAAGAGCGCAGCCACCTTGGCTTTGATCGGCGTAGTGCTGGCGGCAGTTTTGCTGATTTACGACTTTGTGTTCGACATCGTCAGCGTCACGCGAGGCCTGATCCCTGTTGTACGGCTGTTCCCAGCCCTGATTTATGCCTTTGCGGCATTTAGCCTGGCGGTGTTCGTCTATGTGTTTCGAAAGACACAGCACTAAGAGGCGACTGGGGATTAATTGACGTAACGCGAAATTGGACCAGGGATCTCCCTAAGGGGCTGGCACTGAATGGTCCCTTTTAAGAAAGAAGGAGCTTAACGCAATGTCAAACAAGGCAGTCTTCGGGCTCTACGCAACCCGCCGGCAGGTTGAAAACGCAGTCGACGAATTGAAAGTGCAAGGGTTCAGAAATACCGATATTTCCGTGCTCCTCCCGGAAAACGTTGGAACCAAAGATTTCGCTCATGAGAAAGGTACCAAAGCCCCTGAGGGTATGGCTACCGGTGCGACGTCCGGGGCCGTGGTGGGTGGAGCGCTGGGCTGGCTGGCGGGTATAGGAGCGCTCGCGATACCGGGCGTCGGTCCACTGATCGCGGCCGGTCCGATTATCGCGGCATTGACGGGAGTAGGCGTCGGCGGAGCCGTCGGCGGCATCGCCGGAGGACTAGTGGGATTAGGAATTCCCGAATATGAGGCCAAACGCTACGAGGGCCGCATCAAGGGCGGAAGCATCCTGCTTTCGGTTCACGCCGACGATTCCAAATGGACGGATAAAGCAGAACGCATTCTGAAGGACACCGGCGCGGAAGACATCTCATCGACTTCCGAAACCAAGGGCGATTACGCGAACGCCGATAAACCCATGCCCCGCTATCAGAAGTGAAGGCAGGACTGAGGCGAGCTTAAACCGAAACGCTGGCGAGGGTTTCCTTGCCACGTTTCGGTTGCACCACAACCAATCCTCGGATGGTGATCTGCGTTCCGTTGGTCAACATAATGTAGGTCACCTCCGAGTCGACCAGAACGCTGTCAATTTCGGCGCCCCTAAGGATTTTGGCGAGGTAGCTCATCGAGCCCTTTCTGTCCTTTTCTTAAACTGTCGGATATCTTGAGTATAAACTGTAGCCCGGCGGCAGCCTTTTCGGGGCTATCGTCGCCAGGTGGCGAACATGGCCACAGTCGCGGCCGTCATCACGGCAACCGTGATCCAGCCCAGAACCGAAAGCAGTGTGGGATTTGTTCGCGTGCCCATGACTTTTCGGTTGCTGGTCAAAAGCAGCACGATGACGATCAGGGGCGGCGCCAGCACGCCGTTCAGGACGGCCGACCAGAACAGCATAGATACAGCATCGAAGCCGGCGTAGACCAGAGCAAACCCCAGCGCTAAACCGGCGCCGATGACGATATAGAAATTCTGTGCCCGCTTCGGACGGTCGGCCAGCGACCCGCGCCACTGGGCAGCTTCGGCGATGGCATAAGCGCTCGATCCAGCCAGAACCGGCACGCCCAGCATTCCCGCGCCGAGCAGGCCCAGACTGAAAAGCCAGTAGGCTCCATTGCCCGCCACAGGGCGCAATGCTTCCGCGGCATCCTTGGCGGTTATGATGCTGGTCTTACCGTGCGCGTGTAGAGTAGCGGCGGTGGTCAGGATGATGAAGTACATGATCAGATTCGAGAAGAACATCCCCGTGACCACGTCCCTGCGGGATCGGCGCAGCTGAGCGTTGGTGGCTCCTTTGCGCTGCTTGAGCTTCGAAAGGCCCTGGTCGCGCTTCTCCTCCACTTCTTCCGAAGCCTGCCAGAAGAACAGGTAGGGCGAAATGGTGGTCCCGAATATTCCGACCAGCGTAGCCCAATACTGACTCGACATTTCCAAATGCGGGATGAAGGTGAACCGGAGCACAGCCGCCCAGTCGGGCTTGGCCAGAAACGCGGCTGCGACATACGCGAACAGAACCAGCGTGAGCCATTTGAAGATTCTCGCCACTGTCTTGTAGGACGACCAGATCAGGAAGGAGCCGATCAATATCGCGTAGGACAGCGTCCAGATCATGGCGTTGACACCGGTCACCAACTCCGTAACCTCCCCCATCCCGCCGAGGTCAGCGCCGATATTCACGGTGTTGGCGATGACCAGCAGCGCGCAAGATCCCCACAGAACGCTCCTCGAATAGCGCGAGCGAATCACGCCTGCCAGGCCACGGCCCGAGACCATTCCGAGGCGCGCGCACATAATCTGCACGGCGGCCATAAGGGGAAACGATAATAAGGCTGTCCACAGCGGCGCGTACCCGAACGCGGCACCGGTGACGGAGTAGGTGGAAATCCCTGATGGGTCATCATCGGCTGCGCCCGTGATCAAACCCGGTCCCAGGTCCCGGAAGAACCCCTTGGAGACAGGCGGAGCGACGTCGGGTTTCTGTTTCGGGGAAGGCGGTCCCGTCATACTGGAAAACTCAATCCAGGAAGCTCCGCGGACGCTATTTCGCGGTCTTACGTTTCGGCGTTGGAGGCTTGCTCTTGGCGATCGGGGTCGCCCTTTTGGGAGCGGCCTTCGGCGGGGTTTTTTTTCTGGCGACGGGATCCGGTGTCGTCTTCTTTGGCGCGGCTTTCTTCCGGACTTTGGGCAGGACGGCCGGCGGCTTAGCCATACCGGTCCTTACAGCGATCTTTCCCAGCGTGGTCCCGATGGCTTTCGCGGCGGTTGTCAACACGTCGCTATCGGCTTGCGTCTTATTGGTCATCTGTTCCTCTGACGTGAGAGCAGGCGGTTGCCTTAGACGTTTCATGTCCGGGAGATCCACGCGCGGCCGGGTACTCGTCTTCATTCTTTCGCGAATGAAATCCAGGACGCCTACAGGATCGGGACAACGAGCGGAGTAGGCCCGCTTGGTAATCTCGACCTGAATGTCACAGTAACGGCAATCCAACTGATAAGCGTCTCCGACACTCACGGCGTAAGCGTAGTTGGCGCAGAACGGGCATCGATTGGTCACAGAAGTTTATCCTTCGATTTCCGCGGGGCTTTCACGGAGCCGCACGCCTGGCTGAACAGCGCTCCCAGGATTCATCACTTAGCTCAGTGTAGAACGCTTTCCGTCGAATAGGGCGCCGGCAAGCAGCCGAACCAGCCGACGACGATTGGTCTCAGGGGTCCATGAGGCGTTATACTCATGACAAAAATGCTTTCCAATCCTGATTTCATCGATTATTATGAGTTGCTCCAGATCAGTCCAAATGCGGAGATCGAGACCGTCAACCGCGTCTATAAGATGCTGGCCGCCCGCTACCATCCGGACAACCCCGAAACCGGTGATGCGGACCGCTTCGTAACGCTCACGCGCGCGTTCGACACGCTTACGGATCCGGCCCAGCGGGAAGCCTATAATGCCCTCTATCAGGAAAATAAAGTTCATCCGATAAGCTTGTTTGAGACTAAGGAGTTTTCCATCGGACTGGATGGCGAGAGCAATCGACGAATGGGGATTCTGTGTCTGCTCTACAGGAAGAGGCGAAGTGACGTCGACAACCCTGGAATTTCAATCCTGGAGCTTGAATCCATGATGTCCTGCGCGCGCGAACACCTGATGTTCACTCTGTGGTACTTAAAGGAGCAGAACTGTGTCCGGCAGGACGAAAATAGCGACTACGTGATCACCGGCGCGGGCGTGGACTACGTGGAGGCTCACCTGCCTTCCAACAAGCTGCTCTATCGCCTTCTGAATGCGGCCGACAGTAGCGCTGCGGGCGCGTCCAAGGCAGCAGAGTCATGAGCTTGCCTCCCCTGGCAATCCAAGTCTTGCTGATTCTGTTAGTCGCGGCGGCCTCCTTCTTCGATATTCGCAAGCATAAGATCCCGAACTGGCTGACGATCGCTGGAGTGGTGCTGGCAGTGGCCTTGAATACGTTCCTGTTTGAGACCGTGGGCCTATGGTATTCGCTTAAAGGGCTAGGGGTTGCTTTTGCCGTTTACTTTATCCTGTACCTCCTTCGAGGGATGGGGGCAGGAGATGTCAAGCTGATGGCGGCCGTGGGGGCAGCCGTGGGAACTTACAACTGGCTGGGTATCCTTTTCTGCACGGCCCTGATCGGAGGCGTAGCCGGCTTGGTGCTGGCGCTATCCAAGGGACGCATGCGCAGAACGTTCTGGAACATGTGGCTCATGCTGCTCAGCCTGCGGCATGGCCGTGCCCCTTATAAAGATAATCCCGAACTGGACGTCGGAAGCGATTTGGCACTCCGATTGCCTCACGGAGTAGTGATTGCGGGAGGCACACTGTCTTTCCTGATCGCCGCCTTTATCTGGGCGCCAAGATGACTCGTTTTGAGAGCAATTACGATAGCGGGCACTAAAGCTCTGTCTACTACGAGCCGATCTTAAAGGTGTGAGTGTGACTTCAAACATTTCGGTACTCCAAAAAGATTGGTCACTGAGTTTGGAGGTTTTTCTATTCCTCCAGATGATGGACGTTCTCACCACCTGGTTAGGATTAAAGCTGCACTGCGCGGAAGCCAGCCCGTTCATCCGTTACCTGATGCAAATGGGACCCTTGGCGGGGCTGATAGGCGCGAAGGTGATCGCCGTCCTGTTGGGCGGATATTGTGTGTACCGGCAGCGCTTTCGCGTGATCCAGATTATTAACTACTTCTTCGCGGCGTTAGTGACCTGGAACATGGCCATGCTCCTGCTGGTCCGCCAGTAGAGGCTGATCCCTTCCGAAAACCATCGCGGTAACAACGAACGCCGCAATCAGGATCTGAGCAATGAAGGATTTATCAGTGACAAGCAGCAGCACGGGTATGGGCGAAAGCACCAGGAGCGCCCCGATGTTCAGCCAGGGCGGCATGCCCTGACGCTGTATGGTCAGAACCGCGAGCGGAATCAATAACCCGCAATCCCCCGCGTAGGAGTGGTGCCCCAGCAGGACACCGCACGCGGCCGCCGCCGCACCTGCCGTCCCAAGATCCGTACCGCCGCGGCACGCTACCCAAAGAAGCAGCACCAGACCAACCGCTGCGGCGATCTCGATGGCCTCCGTCCCGGGGAGCCAGGAGGCGAGGCCATAGAGCGTTGGCATCCGCGCTGCCGCGGGTGAGAACTCCGGTAATTGGGACATCTTTACATATTGAAGCAGCCACATGGGCCCTTCGATCAGAAAAGAGACGGCTATCAATATTGAGAAAGAGATGGCTCCGGCAATCAGCGTCTTCCAGCGTCTCTGCGCCGCCAACATGATCGGAATCCCCAATGCAAGATGAAATTTGCAAATACAAAGCGAGAATGCGATCCCCGCGATCCAGGGTCTCTTTCTTTCCATCAACAACAGACCGGCGGCAAAAAACATCAACCAGAACGGGACATCCTGGCCGTAAAGAAGGACTAACGTTAAAGGCATCGACCAGGCCAGCGCCACCATGATCAGCAATCGCTGTGTGCCGGGCCACGCCATGGCGAAGACCAATAAGGCCGCGATGCTGGCGGCCAGCCAAACATATTGCGCTTGGGCATACGGCAGATTGCTGAGAATCTTGTGTCCAAATAGGACCACCGGCAGACGGCCAGTGGGCATTGGAATCCCGTTCTCACTTTCGAGCTTCCGCAGGGCATCCCAATCATAAATATGGCCTGTACCGGCGAGACGGCCGGCGGAATAGAACTGATTGAAATCCAGACCCCAGCCAGCCCGGTTGAGCTCGGCGAACCAGATATGGAACGCTAGGCCCACAACGCCAATAAAAGCCAATGCGAACGCTTTCTTGCCGTCAAGCGTTTTACGGAATGGAATAGTAGGTGTCAGATTCTACCAGGGAGTTCGCGAGCGCGGATTGACGGTTTCATGGGGCGGAGGTCGTCGGGATGGAGAGTTGAAAGGTGGTCGGCAGCGTGAACCCGCAAGTTGGATCACCGGCTGCCATCCTTTGAACCCGCAGCCGGTGTTCGGAATCCGGCCCCGGGCAGACCGAGTATAAGGGAGCCTCATCAGGTGCGACGATGTAGTGGCCGGCCTCGATCTCCTGTGCGATGGTGATCGTCGAGGCGACCACCTTGTTTCTGCGGAGAACGCGGATTCTGAATTGTCCGGTGCCGGGTTCATAATTCCCGTAATCGTAACATCGCCCAATGCAAGCCCAATCCAGGACATGGACCAGCCCGTTTAGTCCCCCCGAATCCTGAAGCGAGGCTACTACTCTCTGCCCGGGGGGAAGACCCGATACCAGAGAAGTGAGTTCGGCATCCACGCCGTTGATAGCCCGAACGTCGATAAATACAAAGGCAAAAAAAGCAATCGCCATCAGCGATGAAAGACGCGTCATGGCGCGTCCATGGCCGCCTGCTCCAATTACGGCGCAAAACAGGATCGCAATGAATAGGGAAATCCGCTCAGAAATGAAGAGCAGGCCGAACTGGTATTGGGGAAACTTGATGGCCGATGGTATCAGCACAAGCGCCGCGATGTTCAGAAGCCACACATGCACCAGAGGATCCGAGATCAGCTTACCCCGATCCACACGCTCCAAAAACAGAAAAAACCACAGGGCCAGCATCCCTACGGCAATCAGCAGGTACTTGGAGCCGTACAAGACAAATTGCAGCGCCCCGGTCGCTCCCAGGACGCCCTCCATCCGCAGAGCCTGACCTAAGGACCACTCACTCGGGAACTTCGCGAGCAGCGCCGTCTGAATCAGGATCAACGCGGCAAGTCCGGTCAGAAAAAGAAACACGCGCGCGCCTTCGGTGTGAATGCGCCGGGCCACCTGCACATAAACCAGGACGCAGACGGCCCAGGCGAGCGGCAAAGGGTGGGCCAGAAGAGCGAGGACGGCCAGGGGAATCGCCTGCAGCATCGCGCGCCGACTGGGGTTCCAGAGCAGGGCTAGAATCCATAACGAACAGCCGGTGGAGATATAGAAATTCAGAAATCCGAAATGAAAAATCATGCCGTAGGCAAGCATTCCCAGGCAGGGCGCCAAAATCCATGGCTTTCGCCCGTTGGCGGCGGTGATGAAGCAAAATGCACCCCAGAAGAAGGTCTCCACAGCCACTCCGCATACCAGGCGGGCGGTCCAGGCTGGTCCGAGAGGGCCGATCAGCGCGGCCATAATCCCGTCCGACAGAACATTGGTCAAGGGATGAGCCACGGTCAGACCGGCAATCGCGCCACCCTGTATCTGACCGGCGAGCCAGGCGTTATACAGGTGACTGGCAAGGTCGCCGGCCTCGATGTGGGGCTGCCAGACGCAGGGGATCAGCAAGGCGATCGTCACGCCAAGAATCAGCAACGCCTCGATATGCGGGGACATCCGCGGAGCGGGATGCGCACCGGCATCGAAATGAATAGGTACTTCCCGCAAAGAAAATTCCTCCGAAACTTTCTAAGCAAAAAACTAAGTTCGCCGAATCATCCGTGATGCCAGAACTCACGGGCTGCGCTCAAAAAGTGAGACCCGTACGTCCCCAAACTGCTTATACCCACGAGCAGTAAAACCCAAAATGCGGCAACGGCCCTCCAGCCAACCGTAGATCTCGGACGTATAGGGCCCGACCAACAGGAAGCGCGGCTGGTTCTGGAGCTTGGTCGTAACCAGGTGCTCCATATAGTCCTCCGCCTCCCGGTCCATTACGATAGGCGCTGCTACTAGCTCTCCGGGCATACGGTACCGCCGCACCGGCGAGAATAACACCTCCGACATAGCTGGGTTGAGAACATCAGAGAGCGTCGACCCTTCGATGAAGCCGGTAGTAACAATCACCGGTGTGCGGGAATCGGCTACTTCTTGGCGCACCACCGCTACCGCACCGCGATAGTCGTCCGCGCCCCTCATGAAGCGCTCGCTGAGCCCATGCAGCAGGAACGCGCCAATGGCAAGCGCGGCGGCGATGAACCGCCGCATAGCGGCCGGCTCTAATCTGGATAAAAGCATCCCGGCGGCCAAAGCCACGCCTGGGGCATTCTCCAGATAATACCGGTCGGCAAAAAGCTGCAGATTGGTGAACAGCGCCAGGACAAGAAGAATTCCTGGCGGCAGCAGAGCCCACATCGCAATTAGCCAAGCTCCCATCGAGGACGGGATAGCGGAACCTCGGAACGGCTGGCGAACAAACAGGAATAGCAGAAGCGTAGCGCCCACAATACCTGCCAGCAGCGGAGGAACCACGCTCCAAAACGCCGCGTAAACTCCCGGGACTCCCAGGTATGAATGGTTGCCGCGGCTAGCGAAAGAAGCCAGGATCTCAGGAACCAGAGGCAGCAGGAGCACACCACTCGCGAGCCAGGCAGCGATTAGCGCGCGGACGCTCACCGCCGATTCCCGCGCCCGGATCCGGACCAGCGCATAGGCCGCGTGAACCAGGAACATGATGGCGTAGAGAAAGGTCGCGTAGAGTGTAAGCGAAGCCAGAAAGACGTAGCCCACCCCGTATCGCGAGCGCCCTGTATCCAGCCAGTTCACCAGACACAGCATGGCGCCGATGACCAGCAGGATTGCGAGCGAGTAGGGGCGTACGGTCGAAGCTACATCCACAACGCTTCGCATGGTTACGAAGACCAGGCAACTGAACATCGCCGCCAGAGGTCCCAATAGTTTGTTGCCGAGGCGGTAAAGCAAATACACCGCCCCCAGCGCCGCGAGCACGGCCGGTATCCGCATGACCACATCGCTGTCGCCGCCGAGAGAGCGTGCCAGGATCACAAGAGAGTTGAACAGCGTGCCGCTGGGCCAGATGCGGGACCGCTCCAGCATAATCTTGAATCCGTCTTTTACCACCCACCAGTTGCCGCTCTCGTCCAAACCGAGACTGGTGCCGATCGGCACGAACCACAGCAGAACAATACTCAGAATCAGGGGAGGCCACAGATAGCGGCTTTCCTCGCGCTCGGCCGCGTGCGCTGATGTAGACATTTCGGGGGCGGCGAGACTCGTCATGACTTCCCCTCCCCGGCCGGCAATTGGAAGCGTTCCAGCCCTGGCAGGACGGCGAAGCGGGTCGCGACGCTGTGGAGCGCTTCTCCGATTTGCGGGACCACGTCCTCGGCCAATCTCGCCTTCCCGGCGGCGAGATCCAGATACCCGATTCGCTCCGGGTCCAGCCCCATGATCCGGCAGCAGGTGGCATCCACGGCGACCGGATCGGCGCCCGCGACCACCACACCGGCCGGACGCGGAGTCCCCTGAATCGGCCCGTTCCCTTCCATGCCGACAATGCCGTCGACGATCGAAAAAGCGCGCGGGAAAAGTGTGTGCAGATCGGCGATGCTTTCGTTGATTCCGGCCCAGTGCAGCACGTTTTTAGGCCAGCCATAGATACCGCCGGGCACCAGTCCGAACAGATTCTTCATGCTAAGCGTGGCTCCCGCCCAATGATGGGTCTTGAGCTTTGGAAGCGAAACCAGCAGGTCGCAATTCAGCACCGTGTTGGGAAGGTACAAAGAGCGGAGCTTGGATTGCGGCCGCACCAGGTTGACCAACCTGAGCTGATCCAGATTCAAATCCGTGAACAGGGACTCAAACCTGGGGATAGTTGAGAAGTATCCCGCGGCATCCGCAAGGTCCAACGTGAGACGACGATGGCCGGGCCCCTCGGCGATACGCACATCCGCCGCTCCGGCGGCTTTGAAGCCTTCGAGCGCGGCATGGACCAGCTTGGGGTTGGTGTTGATCACAGTTCGCTCGTCGAACTCGACCATATTCGGCTTCAGCACCACGCGCTTTCCGCGAACGTTCAGGCCGTGCTCGGCAATCAGCCGCCGGACCAGATCGAACAAGTTCTCCGAATATTCAGAGGCGCGGTAAATGGATACCGGCGCCCATTTCGCCGGCGTCTGTGAACAAGCGGAGAGTGCCAGTGCGGCTCCCGCGGCGACCATCGCTTGCCGGCGAGTGGGTTGGTCTGAATTTTGACGAGACTCGCACATACTCAACCGAGAAATAGATTTGTCCCCTGCTGCGCTGCGTCGGCCAGTATGCCCAGTGCGATCTCCAAAGTCTGTCCACGCCGCATTAAGGACGGCGCCTTGGGCTCGCGACCGTGCGCTAACAAACCCAGCCTTAGCCAGCTCGCCGCCTGATACGACTCGCAGGACGCCAGATGCTCTTCCGCCCGGGCCACGGCGCGGGCAATCTCCGGGCCGTCCGACCCATGCATCGCGAGCAGCCCGACGCCGGTGGTTTCGGGATAGGAATCGGAGTCGTACCCTAGCGCTTTGGTGGAACCGTGATTCCATCCTCCGTCACGGCAGCGACGCGCAAGGAGAAAACTGCGGCCTTGCTCGATTCGCCTTTTGAGCTGCGCATCCATGTTTTGCCGCCCCAGTTTTTCGAGTGCCAGGACCGACAGCGCCGTGGGAATGGTCCACGCCGCAGCCCCCGGATACCAGGGCCAGCCGTCAAAGCTCAAGGAAGTCTCGGATCTCACGCCCAATAGAAACATGCGAAGGCTGTAAGCCCAGCCGGACTCTCGACCGGTCTGAGCCAGCACCCATTTCGCGGCCCGAGCCCGGTCCACCCCGCCCGGGACTTCGTGCGGCAGCAAGAGAGCCAAGGCAGTCAACCAGGTGCTCTCCGCGACTGGTTCGCAAGGCGCCAGCCCGCCATCCTCGCGCTGATGGCGAGCCAGCCACTGCGACCCGCTTCTGGCTGCACCAGATTGCGCCTGCCCGGAAGCCGCCAGCGCCAGTAGCGCATAGCATGTGGGCTCGGTCCATGATGCAGCACCGGCCTGGTAGGGCCACCCGCCGTCGCGATTCTGCTGATTTTGAATTTCGGCTGAATCAGGCATGAGGATCGGCCTTGGCGATTATCGCTCGAAAGTCTGGGGTGAACGATCCGCGGGGTTCGCTTCTAGCGAGCCCTTTTCCGGCGGCTCCGCCGCATCAAATAGAGGATCAGGACGACCGCGGCAGCGATCCATAAAATAGCGGCAATAGTGTTTTGACTCATTTTAAATATGCTCCTTCGTTAAATTATTAACTTTCAAGTTCAGCCAGCCTGCTGGGCTGAGTTTACTACGTATTGCGTACAACCTCAGATCGGCCCCCCCTGGAAACTCTTCATCATGGGAATCAGCTGCTTAAAGATCTGCAGTATTCCGGGGCCCGCGGCTACCACCAACATAGAGGGCAGGATCAGAAAGAAAATGGGGAAGACCAGCTTCACGCCCACCTTGTTGGCACGCTCTTCGGCTTCCTGGCGGCGGCGGGTTCTCATAAAATCCGAATGAGTTCGTAAGGAATCCGCGATGCTGGTCCCGAACCGGTCGGTTTGCACCATAATCGCCACCAGCTTCTTCAGTTCCGGCTCGCCCGTTCGGGCGGCGAGATTGCGAAGCGCGTCCACGCGGCGCAGGCCGCCTCGGATTTCGAGGTTCACCAGCTCAAGTTCGTCGCTCACATCCGGATGCACCGTAATCAGCTCGCGGGCCACGTGCTGGATGGCTTGATCCAGGCCCAGTCCCGCCTCCACGGATACTACCAAAAGATCCAGGGCGTCGGGGAGGCCGTATCGTATGCGTTCCTGGCGGCGTCCAATTAGAAAATCTAGGACAAAGCTCGGGCCCATGAAACCCAGAAACCCTGCGCCGACGGGAATCACGACCGAGAGCACGGTATTGGACGTAAGCATGGGCCGGAACACCAGCGTCAGTACGACTAGCACGGCACACGCCACCACGCGGATTCCAAGATAGATCGGGAGCGCGCGCTCCGTACGGTAGCCGGCCGCGATCAGATCGAGGCGAATAGAGGTAGCATCCGCCGGATCCACCGGCATTTTCTCGCCGATCTGTTCAACCACCGTCACCAGCAGACCGGGTTCCGAATCGTTTAGCCGGTCGAGCTCGGGCATCGTAAAGATCGCCTGGCCGCCGAGCTGCTCATAGACCCGGCCCGGACGCGCGTAAAAGCGATATCCCGCGTAAAGTATCGTCACCACTAGAACTACGAAAAGAGCAATAGTGATCAGAATGGCCATGATTACACCTTGATATCGATGATCTTTTTCATGATGAAGTATGCCAGGATTTGACCCGCGATGGCGCCGCCAATCATCCACTTTCCGTCCGGATCCTTGGCCAAGTCCTGCAAATATCCCGGCGCAATCACCATCAGACCCGCGACCAGGAACAGCGGCAGAACGGTCAGAATGATGCTAGTCAGGCGGCCGTGCGCGCTGGCGGCCCGCACTTGTCCCCGAAGTTTAAAGCGTTCGCGAATGATGTAACCCAGGCGCATCAAAATCTCACTGAGGTTGCCCCCCGTCTGCCTTTGGAGCATTACTGAGGAAATAAAGAGGCGGACATCCAGAAGAGGGACGCGCCTTCCGAAGTTTGTGAGCGCAACCTCTATGGGAGCGCCGAGGTTTTGCTCATTGAACAGGGTGCGGAATTCCTGACCGATAGGATCCGGGGATTCCGATCCGAGCATTTCCAGGCTGATGCTAAACGCATGCCCCGCGCGCATCGAGCGGGCTAGGAAGTCGAGAGCCTCCGGCAGTTGCGCCTCGAACTCACTCATCCGTTTCTTGCGCTTGAACTTTAAATAGAAGTAGGGCGCCCCGCCCAGGAAGAACGCCAGAGCCAAAGCACTCAGGAACTGAAAGCCCAGCGGCTGAATGACCCAGCCCAGCACCCCACCCACGATGCCGCCGATCAGCATCAGCATCACCAAGTGGGTCACCGTCCAGGACAATCCGGCCTGTTGGATCACGCCGGAAATCCGTTCCGGCAGCTCCGATTGCGCCAGCAAGGCTTTGAGCGGATCCTCTTTTGACGAATCGATCAGAATCGAAGTCTCCGCCTGATCCTGCCGCTCGCCCGATGCAGCCTGCAGGATCGCGCCAACCCGTTTTTTACTCTGAGTCTCAACGAATCGATGGCCGAGACTGATGGCCACCAGAACGATCGCGAACAGAATCAGAAAAATAATTCCTACAAACCAGGGATTCATATCTACTCCGGTTTTCCTATCTCCACCACCGTCTGGAAGATGGAAGGGGGAAATTGTATGCCTGAAACGCGAAGCTGCTCGTAGAACTTGGGGCGCACGCCGGTGGCGCGAAACTTACCCGTAACGCGGCCGCCGTCGGTCAATCCCGTTTTTTCGAAAACGAAAATATCCTGCATGGTGATCAGGTCGCCTTCCATCCCGACGCACTCCGAGATCCCGACCACACGGCGGGTGCCATCGCTGAAGCGGGCGATCTGCACCACGACATCGAGAGCAGAGCTGATCTGCTGCCGCATCGAGCGTATTCCCATGTTCGCGTTGGCCATGCCGACCATCACTTCCAGGCGGCCCAGAGCATCGCGCCCGGAGTTGGCGTGAATGGTGGTAATCGACCCGTCGTGACCGGTATTCATCGCCTGCAGCATATCCAGGGCTTCCTCGCCGCGCACCTCGCCGACGATGATACGGTCAGGACGCATACGGAGAGCGTTGATCACAAGCTGGCGGATCCGGATCGCTCCCGTACCTTCGATATTGGGGGGCCGCGTTTCCATGCGGGCCACGTGTTCCTGCTGCAACTTCAGTTCGGCCGCGTCTTCGATGGTTACGATCCGCTCGTCTTCCGGAATGAAGTTGGAGATCGCGTTTAACAGCGTCGTCTTCCCGGCTCCCGTGCCGCCCGAAATAAGAAGATTCAGGCGCGACTGCACGCAGGCCTTGAGGAGCAGCATCATGTTGTCCGTCAAGGTGAGAATGCGCACCAGATCCTCAGCCTTGAGGCGCTCACGGCCGAAACGGCGAATCGATAGGAGCGGACCGTCCACAGCCACCGGCGGAATCGCAGCGTTCACACGCGAGCCGTCGGGCAGGCGGGCGTCTACCAAGGGCGACGATTCATCCACGCGACGGCCGACGCGGGCGACCACCTTCTCGATGATCCGCATCAAGTGTGCGTTGTCCTTGAATTGAACCGGCGTCTTGTAGAGCTTACCGGCGCGCTCAATATGAACCAGCTTGGGAGTAGTAACCAAAATATCCGAGATGGTGGGATCCGCCAGTAGCGGCTCCAGAGGTCCCAACCCGAACACTTCATCCAACACTTCGCCGATGAGGCGATCCTTTTCAACCATGCTGAGAGGAGTTTTCTCCTCTTCCACCAGCTTGGCCACCGCGCCGCGCACTTCGCTGCGGATACGCTCGCTCGCCACGCTCGAAAGCAGCTCCAGATTTATACGGTCCAGAAGTTTCCGATGCAGCGTGAACTTCAGCTCCTGGTATTCCGGATTGATGGCTTCGGTCGTAAAAAGCCGGTTCACCCATCCGGGTTCCTGAACCGCGAGCGAAGTAGTGGCTGACATAGACAATCTCCTCTATTACCCAAACAACGAAAATTTCTTTTTCTTGGTCTCGACGCCCGCGATCTTGCCCGCAAGCCGGGCGAAATCGCGACCGAGGTGGGAAGTGCCGTCAAGCAGACGCCCTTCCGTAAAAGCTTCCTGCAGAGCGTCGTACTCGTTCGTCAGCGTCGCGTAGATAGGAAGACCCAGCATCTGCTCCAATTCTTCCAGGGTGACCTCAGTGCGCTTCGGCAAGCGGTTCAATACGAGGCGGAGCTGTGATTGTCCGTAGCCTGACTCCAGCAAGAGCTGGATCAGCTGTTTAGCCTGGTGGAGCGCGGGAATCTCATGCGTCATCACCAAATAGGTCTCATCAACGGTGTCGAGCAGGGTCAGTGTGGTACTGTTTACATTTCGCCCCAGGTCGAGAACCGTCCAGTCATATTGGGTACGCATGAATGCGATGGTCTGCTTCAATTGCGTCGCAGGCAGTTGCTTACTGGAAGGAGTGGAAGGCGCCGTGATGATTTCCAGGTTCGGAATTCCATTGGAAACCAGTGCGCGCCAATAGCTCTGGTCGAGCCGCTGGAGATTGTTCACCGCGTCAGCCACGGAATACTCGGATTTGGCTTTCGTCAAAAAGCCGATCATGCCGGCCTGCAAATCCAAGTCCGCCAGCAGAACTTTGCCTTTTACCACGCGGGCGAGTTCCATGGCGACATGGCACGCGATGGTGCTCGCGCCGCAGCCACCTTTGGCCGAGAGGAAACCGATGGTCTTGCGTCCACGCGTGAGCTTCTCCCGGGAACCCTCCCGACTTTTCGCAAGGCGTTCCAAAGCCAGTTTCAAAGGCTCCTGGACCGGCGGAAACAAATATTCGCTGGCGCCGGCCCGCAAGGCGTTCAAGATCATCTCGGGCTCGGCGGCAGTATGTAGCGCGAACACGGCCGGACGCGAGGAGGTGGATCGAAGGGTCGCGATCACTTCATCCAGCGGCTGCACCTGCCGCTTGATGTCCAGCAGAATCACATCCGGACGGACGCGCTCGATACGTTCCAGGAAATTCGGCCATTCCGTTGGAATCTCCGGTAGATCGAGGACCACCGGAATCGCCAGCGCCTCAAGCGCGTGCATGAGCTCCTTCCGGATGTCTCCCGATTCCACGACTACTGCAACGGCGATAGGATACATTAAAAACTCGCTCCGTCTATCTATTCTGATTCGGCGGTGCCGCGGCCGGCGGAGCCGCAGCCGGGGCTGGGCTTTGCGGCGCTGGCTGGGCGCCCTGGGGAGCCGGCAAAATTGGTACCGGCACGTACTGGATCTGCGGTGCGGCCTGCGACGGCGCCGTCGGGTTCTCGATGCTCTTCATCAGGTCTTCCACGGGAATCGGCTCGGGAGTCGATGAAAGCGCAACCGGTCCGGTCACTTCGGGTCCCGGGGTCTGGGGCGGATTGCTGGACGTATTTGGGGGAAGGAATTTCCCCGGCCGGTTAAGATCAGGAAGAGGCTGTCCCCGCGGTATGGGCCGCACCAGTTCCGGCGTTACCAAAACCAGCAATTCCGTATTGCTCTTGTTGAGCTGCCGCGAACGGAAGAGCTTGCCGAAGAAAGGGATATCTCCCAATCCTGGAATCCGATTGAACGTTTCCGTATCGCGATTGTCGAGCAAACCGCCGATACCGAACGTCTGGCCATCATTGAGCTCGATCTCGGTCTGCACGCGTCGCGTGCTCAAGCCCGGAATCGTGAACCCTTGAAAAACCAAGCCGTTCGCG
>Ga0207674_10000360_pt1 | contig 59004 bp, 68 predicted proteins | sample KBSCornC72_FD_184303 | JGI IMG/M metagenome (GOLD analysis project Ga0207674, IMG submission 184303) | Corn rhizosphere microbial communities from Kellogg Biological Station, Michigan, USA - KBS Corn C7-2 (SPAdes) (version 2) | ecosystem: Host-associated > Plants > Roots > Rhizosphere > Soil ... | reverse complement strand
GGTCGGCAGGGTGCGTCGCGTCCGAGCGCGCCGCTCGCTGCGCGGACGGGTCGTGAACCAATCGCCGCGGCCCGGAACGATCAAGCGGCGGAACTTCCCGGTCAAGCTGGCAATCGGGCGCAGGTAAGAGACGCTGCGCAGAGCAGCTCTCCCGCTGGCGATCGCACTGATCGCCACGCTGTCCGCTGCCGGGAGCCCGGCGGCCGAGCGGTCGAGCGCGTCGGTCGGGCCGATCCTCTTCGACCAGCTCGACAACCCGGCGGCAGGCAACCCGTACGACATCACGTCGCAGGACTTCGAGGCGAGCCGCGACGGGGACGACTCCGAAGCTGCCGACGACTTCTCGATCCAGGCCGGGCTCAACTGGACGCTCGACGGAATCGACGTCGACGGCGAGTACTTCGATCGCGACGCCGTGCTCCCGGTGCCGACGGGATTCAACGTGCGCTTCTACGCGAACGACGCGGCGACGAACCTCCCGTCGACCCTGGTCCCGAACGGTGAGCGCCTGAACCAGCCGTACACGCCGGTCGGCAGCTCACCGGGCGACGTCCAGATCACTCTCAGCCCGCCGGTCACGCTTGGCGCCGGCGCGTGGTGGGTGTCCGTGCAGGCCAGGCTCGACTACGGGTCGTCGACGGAGACGCACCAGTGGTTCTGGCACCACCGGTCGCTCCAGGCGTCGCAGGGAGCCGTCTGGCGCAATCCCGGCGACCTCCTGCACATGAACTGCCCCGCGTGGTCGCGCCGCAGCGCGTGCCAGCCCGACTCGGGGGCCGTCCCGGACGAGATGTTCCGCCTGCACGGTACGGCAGCTCCTGCAACCGGGCCGCCGCCTCCACCGCCTCCGCCGCCTCCCGAGGCGCGCTGTCGCGTTCCGAAGGTCGTGGGGAGGACGCTCGGCCGCGCGGTGGCCCTGATCCTCCGCGCGCACTGCCGCGTGGGCCGGGTCGCGCGCAGGCATTCGGTGCGCCGCAAGCGCGGCAAGGTGATCGCTCAGAGCCCGCGAGCCGGCAGGTCGGTCGCGATCGGGGCGCGCGTCAGTCTCGTCGTCGGGCGCCGATGACCGCGTCGGGCGTGAGCTCGTCGAGCGACTCCAGTACGGCGTCCGCCAGCCCGAGCGCCTCCGGTCCCGGCGGAAAGACGCGATTCGGGATCGCGACGACGCGCATCCCCGCAGACGAGGCCGAGCGAATGCCGTTCTCGGAGTCCTCGATCGCGGCACAGCTGTCGGGGGCCACCGCGAGCCGGGCAGCCGCCTCCAGATAGACGTCCGGCGCCGGCTTGCCGTTCGCGACCTCCTCCGAAGAGACCGTCGCGCGGAACAGCTCCTCCGTGCCCGTCAGCTCGAGGAAGAGGTCGATCAGCGGCCGGTTCGACGAGGACGCGATCGCGAGCGGCCAGCGCGCCGCGATCCGGCGTACGGCCTCAACGGCGCCGTCGATGAGCGGCAGCTGGCGCCGGTAGAGCTCGGTCAGGCGCTCCACGACCTCCTGAGAGATCCGATCCGGAGGCTCGGGCACGCCGATCACGTCGTGCATGTACCGCGACCACTCGGGAGAGCTCATGCCCATCATCGCGCGCTGCGCATCGGGCGGCCATTGGCGGCCGCGCCCCTCGGCGATCTCCTGCCGTGCCTCGTCCCAGAGCTCCTCGGTGTCGAGGAGGACGCCGTCGAGGTCGAAGACGACCGCCTCGATCACGTGTACGCCCGGCGCAGGTGGACGAGGGCCTCCCGGCCCGGCCCATGCCGAACGGCGACCGCTTCACCGACGAACAGCGTGTGATCGCCCACCTCGCGTTCGAACGAGAGCCTGCATTCGACCCAGCCGAGCGCGCCTCCGATCAGGGGTGCGCCCAGCTCCCCCGGCAGCGTCTCGATTCCCGTCCAGTGCGCGATCGGCGGCACGCCGCGGGCGAAGTGCTGCGCCAGGTGCTCCTGCCCCGCGGCGAGGATGCTGATCGCGAACGTGCCTGCCTCGCGAAGCAGCTCGTGCAGCGCCGCGTGCCGTCCGAGCGCGATCCCGACCAGCGGCGGGTCGACGGAGAGCGAGACGAGCGAGTCGACCGTGAGCCCGGCGGCATCGTCGCCGACGGCGACCGTGACGACGCCCACAGGCGACGGGACCTCTCGAAACAGAGCTCGGAGCTCGTCGCCCGGCACGGCGCGAATCCTACGGCGCGGCTACTTGTGGCGGCACTTCGCGTTCGTGAAGATCGAACGCTGTTCCTCGTTCGCGAGCGCGTCGAGGGCGGGATCGAACGGCCCCGGCGCAGCGCCCTGCCAGAACAAGATCGGCGTCACGCCCGGGCCCATCACGGTCGCCCGGTACTGCCTGCCCTTGCCGACGGGCCGGTTCCCGTGCGGATAGAAGCCGTAACAGAAGCCTCCGCTCGCGCGGTGTGTCAGGAATCCGTTCTCGCGCTTCCAGCCGCGGCCGTAGCGCGAGTCGTACGTGTCGACGAAGACGTTCCGGCCCCACTTGTCGAGCGGCGAGCCGTACGTCGACGCGCGGAACCCGTAGACGCCCTTCCCTTTGTACTTGAGCCAGCCGTAGAGATGGTCGTAGTGCCGGTAGACCCAGTCGACCTTGACCACGAACTCCGGCAGGTCGCCGGAGAAGTGCGAGAGCTGCAGCTCGACGGCACGCTGCGCGAACGTGGGGCGCGTGCCGAACGGCGGCAGCAGGCGGCGCCATTTCTGGACGACCCAGTTCGAGCCGTCGGGCATGGTGCACGCGGCGACGAGGTAGTGGAGCTCAGGGCCTTGGTATGGGCCGCAGACGTTCCTGAAGCCGCGCCAGAGGTCCTTTCGGCGCGAGCCCCAGCCGCCCGAGTAGTCGAGCCTGAAGGCGACCTGCCGCGCGCCGCGTCTCGGCGTCCGCGCGTTGATCGCGCCCCAGGCGAGCGTGTGGTGCAGGCGCCCCTCGCTGCGATAGGTGAGGAGCGCGACGCGGTTCTTGTTCACGGCCAGGCGGACGTGTGTCGCGTTGCGCGCGATCGTCTGCGAGGCGGAGGCCGGCGCAGGCGCAGCGACGACTGCGGCAACGACGACGATGCTGACGATCAGACGGCGATGCACGAAACCCCTCGGAGTAGGAAGCTGGGCGCTTCCTACATCGGCCCACCGTAGCGGAACCAAAGACGGCCTGCCCCCGGTCGAGGGATGCCGCTCAGTCTTCGACGAGGACTTCGCCCAGGAGGGTGCAGGCGAACCAGCGCCAGGCGAAGGCGTCGTCGTCGGTCAGGCGCTCGAGGCGCGCCGAGACGTGCGTGAGGCCGTCAACCGTCGGCCGGAGCGACTCGAGGCCCGAGCTGAGCGCGGCTCGTCGCGCCGGCGTGTCCAGGTCCTCGGCGAGCGCCTTCACCGCCCGTCCCTCGGGATCGAGATCGCGTCGCGGATCCCCGCCGGCTGCGAGCAGCTCGACGGCGCGGCGCCGGGCGCCCTTCAGCTCCGACTCGTCGACGTCGACCCCCCGTCCCGCGAGCAGGACGAGGGACACCTCGACCTCGACCTGATCGCCTTCGCGCAGCCGCTCCTCGAGCTGTGCGAGGAAGGCGCGCTCCGGGGAATCGTCCATCAGAGCGGAGCATAAAACGGTATTGCCCGGTGTCAGGCGCCAGCGATCCCTTAAAGTGATGTACAGCGATGAGCACCGACCAGATCGCAGCGTTCGTCGAGCACGGCGTCGAGGCCGGGTGCGTCGAGATCTCCGAGCTGAACGAGCTCGTGGACACGCTGCACCTCGGCGACGACGAGGTCGCGCGGGTCTACGAGCAGCTCGAGGAGCACCACGTCGACATCAGCGACGATTGCGGCCGCGAGCAGGTCGAGAGCACGTACATCAACGGAGACCTTGCGCACGCGACGACCGACGCGCTCCAGCTGTTCCTGAACGAGATGGCGCGGTACCCGCTCCTGACCGCCGAGGAGGAGGTCGAGCTCGCGAAGCGGATCGAGCGCGGCGACAAAGAGGCGAAGGACCGGATGATCAACTCGAACCTCCGCCTCGTCGTCTCGATCGCGAAGAAGTACCAGGGCCACGGGCTCTCGCTGCTCGACCTCATCCAGGAAGGGATCATCGGGCTGATCCGCGCCGTCGAGAAGTTCGACTGGCGCAAGGGCTTCAAGTTCTCGACCTACGCGACGTGGTGGATCCGCCAGGCCGTGCAGCGCGGCGTCGCGAACAAGGCGCGGACGATCCGGATGCCGGTGCACATCGTCGACCGCGAGCGCAAGATCTCGAAGGCCGAGCGCGAGCTGCACACGAAGCTCGGCCGCGCCCCGACGCTCGAGGAGATCGCCAAGGAGGCGAAGCTGCCGCTCAAGCAGGTCCGCGAGGTGCAGAACGCGGCGCGAGCGGTGACGAGCCTCGACCGGCCGGTCGGATCCGAGAGCGACACGTCGCTCGGCGACCTGTTCTCCGGTGAGGACGCGCCGCCGGAAGAGGAGCTCGAGGTCAGCTTCCGCACCGATGCGCTGCGACGCGCGATCGCCGAGCTGCCGGACCGTCAGCAGGATGTGCTCAAGCTGCGCTTTGGGCTCGACGGGGATCCGAACCCGATGTCGCTCGAGCAGATCGGCAAGACGCTCGGCATCACGCGCGAGCGCGTGCGGCAGATCGAGATCGAGGCGCTCGAGCGGCTCGCGCTCGACCGCGAGCTCGACTCACTCCGCGCGGCCTAGTCTCTCCGGTTCTCGACGAACTTCTTCAGGCCGAGGAACGGCAGGATGAACGCCGCGAGCAGGGCGGCGAGCCACACGATTACGGTGGCGGCGATCCACGTGCTCACGCCGTCGATCGTCAGGCCGTCCGACACGAGGTCGGTGACCACAAGGGCGACGAATGTCGCGATCAGCGCCGCGATCAGGGCCAAGCGCCGGAATTGCGCCGCCACGAACGGCTGGAGGAGCGCCGTCACAACGGTGAAGATGATGAGGTCGAGGAAGAACGAGCCGATGCTCATGTGCATCCCGCCGAGCACCGCGGCGGCGACGATCAGGCCGATCGCATTCGCGAGGAGCGCGATCAACGTCCTGAAGATCAGCCTGATCACGCCCGGAACCTACAGGGGGCGCCCGACGGCGCTCAGGCGAACGCGTACGCGATCGTCAGCGCGAGGATGATCCCGGCGCCGACGAACGCGAGCAGGAGCGCTGCGGAAAGGCTCGTCTTCGCCCGCGGCAGGACGGCCGCGGTTCCGAGGAGGGCGACCGCGAACGCGACCAGGATGTAGGCCCAGTACGGGATCTCGTCGGCGGTTCCCGCGAGCCCCAGCCCCCCTCGCACGAACCTCGCTCCCAGTGAGCCTCGGTGGTGCTTGGGCCTTGCGATCCGCTCCTGCGAGGCCGCTCCGCCGAGCGTGCCGGCCGGAGGCTGGGGCGCACCGGAGTCGCCGCTGCCCGTCGCCTCCGCGCACACGTCGGCTCCTCGGGCCATCCGGAGCTCGCCCCTGCGCGTGCGGTCGACGACGAATCGTGCGCGGCCCACGGTTCGGCCCCGTGTGCGCACGACGACCCGGTACGTCCCGGGCGGGAGCCGGTCGCGTCGAAGGCGGGTGCGGAGCCGTATGCGATTGACCCCTCGGTGGCCCCGCACCCGGAAGCGCCCGATGCGGCGGCATTCGGGCGCCAGCTGTTGGACGTCGAGCTCGACCGGCCCAGGCCTGTTCAGTGAGAAGACGACAGTCGGCCGCCATGCGCTACCACGAGCGAGACGGAGCCGGGAGGCCTGTCCCCGGCTCGTCTCGGCCCGGCCACCCCGAGAGGTCCCGCCGGCCCCGGCCGCCGTTGCGCCGCCGGTCGTGCCGGTTGGGCGCACGGACGGATCGGACGGCGGAGCCGGTGGTGTGACCCCCGGGACCCTCGGCGGTGGCGGAGCCTGCGGTGAAGGAGGAACGGTCGGAGTCGTCACCGCAGGCGTCGTCACTGTCGGAGTCGTCACGATTGGCGTCGTCACCGGTGGCACGGTCACGGGCGGCACGGTGACGGTCGGAAGCGTCACGGTCGGAAGCGTGATCGGCGGCGGAGGGAGCCCCGGCAGCGCCGAGGCGGACGCGGACCAGCCCGCGGTCAGCGGGACGATCATCAGGGCGCCTTGGACGGCGCGCCGCCGCAAGAGGGATCTCAACCGGTACACGTGTATGCACCAGATGCCGTGAGGCGAGAGAACTTGCGAGCTGCTGAACGGCGGGGGTGAGATTCGAACTCACGGGCCCCGTGAAGGGCCAACAGTTTTCAAGACTGCCCCGTTCGACCGCTCCGGCACCCCGCCGGAGCGCCATCGTAGCCCCTTGCGCCGCTGTGTTACCCGGTCAGCTCGGGTTGATCGAGGCAGGGGCGCCGTAGCCCTGGAGCACGTCAGGCACCTCGCCGCGGAAGTTCTCGAGGATCGCGAGCGCCCAGCGATCCGTGACCGCTGTCCCGTTCAGCGTGTGCACCTGCTCGGTCGAGCCGTCGCGCCGGTAGCGGATCCCTAGCCGCCGAGCCTGGAAGTCGGTCGTGTTCGACGCCGACGTGAGCTCGCGGTAGCGCTCCTGGCTCGGGAACCAGGCCTCGATGTCGTACCGCTTCGCCGCAGCCGAGCTGAGGTCACCCGCCGAGATGTTCACGAGCCGGTACGGGAGGCCGAGCTCCTGCACGTTTGCCTCCTCGAGTCCGAGGATGCGCTCGAACTCGTCCCAGGACTGATCGGGGAGGGTGTACGCGAAGAGCTCCACCTTGTTGAACTGGTGGACGCGGAACATCCCGCGGGTGTCCCGCCCGGCGGCGCCGGCCTCGCGGCGGAAGTTCGTCGAGAACGCCGTGTAACGCAAGGGGAGCGATTCGGAGTCGAGGATCTCGCCCATGTGCAGCCCGGCCAGGGCCACTTCGGACGTGCCCGTCAGGTACAGGCCGTCCTCGCCGATCTCGTAGTACTCGTTCTTCTCCGCGGGGAAGAAGCCGGTGCCGTACATCGCCTCCTCGCGCACGAGGACGGGCGGGAGCACCGGAGAGAACCCGGCCGCGACCGCCCGGTCGAGCGCCCAGCGGTAGAGCGCCAGTGAGAGCAGTGCCGTGTCGCCGATCAGGTACCCGAACCGTGCGCCGGAGACGCGTGCGGCGCGCTCCATGTCGAAGCGGCCGAGCTCGAGATGCTCGGGCCCCGGAGGCGACGGCTCGCCGACCACACGCTCGATGTGCCCCTCGGAGTCGTCCTCCTCGGCGTCGGGCACCGACTCGTGCGGCGGGTTCGGGACCTTCTGCAGAAGCTCGTCGCGAGCCGCCTCGGCCGCCGCGAGCTCGTCCTCGAGCGTTCGCAACTGCTCCTTGACCTGCTTCAGCTCCTCGACCTGCTCGGGCGTCGGCTTGCCCTGGATCTTCTGCCGCCCGCGCAGCTCGTCGACCCGCGGCACGAGCTCGCGCCACCGGGCGTCGGCCTCGAGCAGCCGGTCGAACGCCTCGCCGGCACCCTTGCGCGCAACGCCGGCCCGGAAGCGCTCCGGCTCCGCGCGCGCAGCTTTGAGGTCGATCATCCCGTCTGTAGGAACGCCACGAGATCGTTGATCTGCTGTGACGTCAGCTGCGATCCGTAGCTCCCGGGCATGACGTTCGGCTGGAAGCCCGGCGCGATCTCCTTGTTGGGGTCGGTGATCGACTCCTTGATGAATGCCGCGTCCTTGCCCTTCAGCGCCTGGTCGAGATCGGGGCCGATCTTCCCGGTCGCCCCGGCGGCCTGGAAGGTGTGGCAGCCGGAGCAGCCGTTGTCGGCGAAGACCTTCTTGCCCGCGGCCGGGTTCGCCTTGCCGGCCTTTGGGAGCGTCCCGACGACTGGCCCGGTCGGCTCGACGGTCTTCTCCCCGCCGCAGCCGGCGACGAGGAGGACGGCAAGCACGGCTAGAAGTGCTCGGGCCATTGGCGGCGAGTCTACTGAACGCGCCGGGCCTCTTCCCAGAAGCGCAGCACCGCGCACGAGAGCGCGCCGAAGGCGAGGACGTCCCGGGGCGAGTCGTTCACGACCAGCGACACGGCGAGCGCGACGAGGACCGCGTCGACGGTGGCGAAGCGCGGGCGCCGCAGCGCGATCCAGGCGAGCACGAGCAGCGAGAACGTGATGATCGCGGTCGCCTGCCAGGTGGCGACGTAGCCGTCGAGGGACACGCCCCAGCGGTGTGTGAGCTCGCCGAACAGCGCGCCGGGGCCGTCGCCGATCGTGCGCGTGACGTGGCTCGACCCGCCGACGGCCGCGTCCAGCCCCACGAGCAGGAGCCCGACCACGATCGCCGCGGCGCCGGCCAGCACGAGGTTCCGCACGCTCAGCGCCACTCGGCGGAGGCGAAGCCAGAGAAACAGGAAGCCCGCGGCGAACACGATCACACCGCCGCCGTCCGCGCCGAGCCCGCTCGCCCCGACGACCACCAGGACACCGAGGGCGACGAATGGGAGCAGACCGGCGCCGAGCAGCGCTCCGCCGAGCAGCCCGGGCACGAGGAGCAGCGTCTCGACCTGGTTCGAGATCCCGAAGAAGCGAACCCCGCCGTCTGGATGGGGACCGAGGGCCGCGAGCGAGCTCGTCCGGGTCGAGAAGGCGAGCACGCCCGCGTAGACGGCGAAGACGGCCAGCAGCGCAGCCGCGAGCGCGAGTCGCGAGCGCGTGACCGCCGCCAGCCCGGGGGCAACGAGTCCGACGACGACGAGCAGCGCCAGGCCGACCGAGCGCGGCCGCGCCACCTCGAGCCCGCTGAGCGTGAGCGCCGCGGTCAGCGCCACGGGCCCGGCCAGCAGCGCCGCACGTCCCCAGAACGACGACCGCAGGCCGAGCGCGAGGAGCGCGAACAGGGCGACGAGCCCGAAGACGACGTACGAAGCCGCGCCGCGCGAGTCGTGCGCCTCGGTCAGCCGCCGGTCGAGGCTGCGCAGCGTCTCCTCCACGTTCGACTCGGCGCGCGACGTCACCGGCGGCGTCTCACCCCGATCGAGCGCTTTCACGGTCGGCTCCAGGTCGTAGAGCGAGACGAGGCCCGGGACCTTCGTCCGGTCCGACACGAGCAGCCCGTGATACCCGCCGCCGACGACGGCGATCCGGAACCGGCGCACGTTGTGGACGCGTGCACTCGGCAGCGTCAAGTAGATCGTGATCGGGCACGGGCACTGCCCTCGCGGCACGTTGTCGAGCACGCGGAGCGCGTCGGCTCGACTGACCGTCTTCCCGCGCCCGGCGATCAAAAGCCCGTGCGCGCCTCCGGCAGGCGGCTCCGCGACGACGAGACGCACGTGGTCGCCCCAGGCCGACGGCGCGGCCACCAGCGCGGCCACCGCCAGAGCCGCGGCTAAACTCCGTCTAGTACCCCACCGCTTCAAGGAGCGCGATTCTCGATGAAACGCAAGGCTTACGGGCGCGACTTCGGCCTCTCCAGCCGGATGTTGCTGACGATGTTCACGCTCGGACTGCTGTACGTCGTCTTCTTCGTCGTGATGGTGAACGTCCTCAACGTGGGGATCTTCGCCGTCGTCGTGATCATTGGCGTGCTCGCCTTCGTCCAGTACTACACGTCGGACAAGGTCGCGCTGCTCGCCTCGGGAGCAAAGGTCGTCGAGCCCGACGAGGCGCCGGAGCTTCACGCGATGGTCGAGCGCCTCGCGGCGATGGCCGACCTGCCGAAGCCTCGCGTCGCCGTCATCCCCACCGACATCCCGAACGCCTTTGCGACGGGCCGCAACCAGAAGCACGCGGTAGTGGCGGTCACGCAGGGCCTCTGGAACCGTCTCGAGCCGCAGGAGGTCGAGGGCGTCCTCGCACACGAGCTGACGCACGTCGCCAACCGCGACGTCGCCGTGATGACGATCGCGAGCTTCTTCTCGATGGTCGCCGGCATGCTCGCGCGCTTCGGGCTCTGGGGAGGCATGTTCAGCGGCGGCGACCGCGACCGGAACTCGGGCGCGCCCGTGTGGCTGATCATGTTCGCGGTCTCGATCCTGACCTACGCGATCAGCTGGGTGCTGATCATGATGATCTCGCGCTATCGCGAGTACGCGGCCGACCGCGGCTCCGCGCTCATCACCGGCGCTCCGGAGCACCTGATGTCCGCGTTGCAGAAGATCGCGAGCCGCATGACCCAGATCCCGCAGCAGGACCTGCGCGAGGTGGCGAGCATGAACGCGTTCTTCATCTTCCCGGCCGGGTTGAAGAAGAATGCTGCCGAGCTCTTCATGACGCACCCGCCGCTCGAGAAGCGCCTCGCCCGGCTCGCGGACATCGCCCGCGAGATGGGACGCCCGGTCGACCCCGGTTCGTTCTAGCTTGGGCCTCACTGACGTTCTCTTCGGGCGGAAGAAGCTTCCCAAGGCGCAGCAGGAAAAGCTGTTCGCGATCTCGACGTCGCGCATCACCCTCGAGACCGAGCTCGGGCTGAAGCCGACCGGGGACGCGGCAGTGGTCTTCAAGCCGCTCTCTGCCGCCGAGTTCGTGCGCGCCGAGAACGAGCTCCAGGAGCTACTCGACTCGGTCGCGCAGGAATCGCATTCGAAGGTCGAGCGCCGCGGGGACGAGTTCGGCTTCGAGTGGCTGATCGTGCGCGACAACGACTTCGAGGAGCTCGTCGCAGGCGTGCACCTCGTCGCCTCGGAGCTCGCCGCGCACGGGTTCGGCGAGCAGTTGCTCGCGGCCGCGTTCAAGTTCAAGGGCGGCGGTCACCCGGTCTACTTCATCTACGGCTTCAAGCGGGGTGCGTACTGGCCGTTCGTACCGACCGGTGACGGGAAGGAGCGCGACAACGCGGAGGAGTTGGAGCTGAAGGCGAAGCTCGAGAAGGAGCTCCCGATCGAGCAGGACCTGACGCGCTGGCTCGCGCTCTTCGACGCGCCGATCTAAGTGACGCACACGATCACCGTCACGCTGGCCGTGCTCGGGATCGTAGGCCAGGTGCTCGCGGTCGTCCTGGTCGTCATCGGGCTCGCCGCGCTGATCGGGCTGCGCGGGCCGCTCGCGGCGCTGCGGCGCGCGGTCTGGGGCTACGAGCTCTGGCTCGCGTTCGTCGTCTCGGCAACCGCGACCGCCGGGAGCCTGTTCTTCTCGCAGGTGGCGCACTTCGTCCCGTGCGAGCTGTGCTGGTTCCAGCGCATCTGCATGTATCCGCTCGCGCTCCTGACGCTGCTGGCCGCGCTCGCGAACGACTACCGCGTCGCGCGCTACCTGCTTCCGCTGCCGGTGATCGGCGCCGGCTTCTCCGTCTACCACCTGCTGGTCGAGAACGGCGTCGTGCACGAGACCCAGGGCTGCCAGATCTCCGCGCCGGGCGGCTGCTCGATCAAGTGGATCGACGAGTTCGGCTACGTGACGATCCCGACGCTGGCACTGACAGGGTTCGCGCTCGTGTTCGCGTTTCTCCTGCTGGCGGCATTCGAAGCCCGGCTACCCTCTGAAGCGCAATGACGAGTGGCAAGGCAACGAAGCGCAAGCGGCGCCAGGCGCAGGTCCCGCCTCCACCTGTTCGGGCTCCGGGACAGCGCCGCCAGGCCTCACCGAAGGTCCTGATCGCGGCCGGCGTCGTCGTCGCGCTGATCGTGGTCGCGATCGTGCTCGGCTTCGTCCTGACCGGCGGCAAATCGTCGTCGAGCTCGACGCCGCAGCGCGGCTCCCTCGTCAACGCCCTGCCCAGCGCGACCGACGTGAACGACTCGCTGAAGGGCATCCCGCAGCACGGGAACGTCCTCGGCTCGCCGAACGCGCCGGTCACGCTGCGCGAGTACGTCGACCTTCAGTGTCCCGCCTGCCAGCAGTTCGAGACACAGGCGATGCCGACGCTGATCCGGCAGTACGTGCGCACGGGGAAGGTGAAGGTCGAGGCGAGGCCGATCGCGTTCATCGGGCCCGACTCGCAGACGGGCCGTGCGGCAGCGCTCGCCGCCGCCAAGCAGAACCGGTTCTTCAACTTCAGCCAGCTTCTCTACTTCAACCAGGGCGTGGAGAACACCGGCTGGCTGAACGACGACATGATCAAGGCGGCTGCCGCCAGCATTCCGGGCCTCGACGTCCCGCGGCTCCTGAGCGACCGCACGTCACCCACGATCCGCGACCAGGCGAATGCGTTCGACAGTCAGTCCGACCAGGACAACGTCACGGAGACGCCGACGGTGCTCGTCGGCAAGTCGGGCGGTCAGCTGCGCAAGGTGCAGATGCAGTCACTGACCGACACGGCGTCGATCTCGGCGGCGATCGCCGCGGCTCAGCGCTAGCCGGCCGGCTCGCCGTCCCAGTAGTCGAGGCTCTCGATGCGGGCGACCACGCCGACGCCCCAGAAGCCGATCTTGTTCGAGCGCGGGTAGTAGCAGATGTCGTTCGGCTCCCTCGTTCCGTACGTGAGGAGTGTCAACGGCCCGCGAAAGGCGTGTGCGACACCGGTCCCCGGCGGGCGGCCGACGAACGAGCCGCGGCGGATCGGGAACTCGTCGTCGCCGAGCAGGCATGTGCCTTCGCCGTCGAGCACGAGGAAGAACTCCTCCTCGGCCCCGTGGCAGTGCGGCGGGCAGTTCAGCTTCCCGGCGGCGACCTCCTCGATCCGCATGCCGGTCTGCATCGAGCCCGCCTCGCGGCTCAGGTAGCGGAGCTCGACCTCGCAGTCTGACCCCTTGTCCGAGACGACCTCGGCGTCGTCGACGTTGAGGATGTTCGCGGGCCGCGGCGCGGGCTCGGCGAACTCGAGCGGGTCCGCCTGAGCCTCGAGCTCCCACGGATCGTCCGTCCGTCCCTCGACCCATGGCCAGCCGAAACGCACCGCACCGGAGCGCGGCAGCCAGCCGATCTCGGTCTGCTGCCGCGTGCCGAAGATCAGAACCTCGAGCCCGTCCGGGCCGCCGCGGAGCGTGTGCTCCTCGTGGTCGGCCAGGTGGACGACGCAGTCGCCGGGCCGGAGCTCGTAGACCTGCTCGTCCTGCCACGAGAAGCCCGTCCCGCCGAGGACGAAGACGATCTCCTCGGAGGCGCCGTGGGAGTGGGGTGGAGTCGAGAGCCGGCCGGGGTCGATCCGCACGCGGTTGACGCCAAACCTGGTGCATCCGACCGCGTCGCCGAGCCGTTGCCAGCTCGCCGCCATCTCGCCCTTCTCGGACCGGCGGGCCTCGACCTCGTCCCAGTGCGAAAGGTGCTCGCTCGCTACTGCGAGATCTCCTTCTTTTCCTCGCCGGTGCCGAGCTCAGCCTTCATCTTCGCCAGCTCGTCGTCGACCTTCGACTGCGAGGTCAGCTGCGCGAGCTCGCGGTCGAGCTGTGTCTCGCCGCCGGCCGTGTAGTCCTCGAGGGTGCCCGACGCGATCAGCTCGTCCATCGCCGACGCGCGCGCCTGCATCTCCTCGGTCTTCTCCTGTGCGCGCTGGATCGCGGCCCCTGCATCGGCCATTCCTTCGCCGATCCCGGTCGAGGCCTCGCCGATCCGCACCGACGCCTCCGCGGCCGAGTACTGCGCCTTCATCACTTCCTTCTGGCTGCGGAAGGTCTCGATCCGTGTCGAGAGCGCCTTCTCGTTCGCCTCGAGCTTCTGCTGCTGCTGGTTGAGCTCGTCGACCTGGCGGTCGAGGTCCTGGAGCTGTGCCTGGGCCGCGGTCTTGCGCTCGAGCGCCATCCGGGCGAGGTCCTCGCGGTTGGCGGCGAGCGCCTCGCGTGCCTGCCCCTCGAGCTTCGGCACGCTCGTTTCGAGCTTGCCCGCCTGGAGCTCCAGCCGCTTCTTCGCCGTGACGACGTCAGCGACGCCTCGCTTGACGTTCTGGAGCAGCTCGAGCTGCTTCTCGTACGAGTAGTCGAGCGTCTCCGCCGGGTCCTCCGCGCGATTCAGAAGCTTGTTCCACTTCGCCTTGAAAACGGTCACCGTGCGATCCCATAGACCTGCCACTTCGTCCTCCTACTCGGATATGCCAGTAGCCTAACGAGCGATGTTGGTCGAGCGGAGCATGGATCCGAGCTGGCTCTCGAACGCGTACCTGCTCGCCGACGAGAAGGGCGGGACCGGCGTCTACGTGGACTCGGGCGCGCCGCTCGAGCCGTTGCTCGAGGCGGCCGAGCGCTGGAACGTCCGGCCGGAGTACGTCCTGCGGACGCACGGGCACCAGGATCACGTCGTGCACGAGCCCACGCTCGGCCTGTCGGTCGTCACTCGCGGGCTCGACGCCGGGGGCTTGCACGTCGAGGCGCTGCCGACTCCGGGCCACGCGGACGACCACCTGGCGTTCGTCGTCAACGGCGAGCTCTGCTTTTCGGGCGACATCCTGTTCAAGGACGCGGTCGGGGGCGGGAGCGACGTGCCGGCGATTCGCAGCTCCGTGATGCAGCTGATGGAGCTGCCGCCAGAGACGCGAGTGCTGCCCGGGCACACGGATGAGACCACGATCGGGCGCGAATGGGAGCAGAACCCGTTCGTTCGCTTCTGGCGCGGCATCGAGCCCGGCGGTGAGGAGCGCGGTCGGGTCGGCATCGAGGACGTGACGATCCTCGTCGACTCGCCCGACTACGACGGCAAGGGCAAGCTCCTGGTGCGCTTCGACGACGGCCGCGAGGCGATCCTCGGCGGCTCGCGCGTCGAGCGCTAGCTCAGCGCCGGGCCTCGTCGAGGAGCTCGAGCACCGCGACCGCGTCCCGTGGGTCGACCGGCGGTGGAGCGCCGTCGCTCAGGCTCGCCGCCACGCCCGCGTAGAACGATCCGTACGAGCCGCGCTCGGTCGGCACTTCGCGCTCCGAGTCGGCGGTCGACAGCAGCCCCCAGCGCTCTGGCGGCTCTTCACCCCAATCGGGGTCGGCAGGCGAGAGTCCGTCGCTCAGGTTCTCCTCCTGGACGTCGAGGCCGTGCTTGACGAACGCCGCCTCGTCGCCGAGAGCGCGGAAACGCGGGCCACGCTCGGCAGCGAGCGTGCTCGCCCAGAGGTGCGAGTGCACGCCGGACTCGTGCTCGAGGGCGAGGAAGACGTCATCGTCGGCAACGGCGCCCGGGCGGCGCGTGTCGACCTCCGCGTACAGGTCCCGGACGGGCCCGAACAGCTGCACCGCCTGGTCGACGAGGTGGCTGCCCAGGTCGAGGAGTAGTCCTCCGCCCTTCTCGGGCGGCGTCCGCTCGCGCCAGCCGTCGCCCGGATCGGGACGCCAGCGCTCGAAGCGCGACTCGAAGCGGTGGACGCGGCCGAGCTCGTTCGCGGCCAGGAGCTTCCGCAAGGTGAGGAAGTCGCCGTCCCAGCGGCGGTTCTGGAACGCGGTCAGCATCAGGCCTTTCTCTTCGGCTGCGTCCACGAGGGCCTGGCCCTCGGCCGCGTCGAGGGCGAGCGGCTTGTCGACGACGACTGCCAGCCCCGCGTCGAGCGCTGCGAGCCCGAGCGGAAGGTGCGCGTCATTCGGCGTCGCGATCACAGCCAGGTCGAGCCCGTCCGCCCGCTCCCAGACCTCGTCCACCGACCCGACGACGTCCACGTCCGGATGCTCGCGCAGCGCCTGCTCGCGGCGCTCCTCGTTCCCGGTGACGACCACGGACAAGCGCAGCCCCGAGGTCGTGGCGATGAACGGGGCGTGGAAGACCGAGCCCGCGAGGCCGTACCCGAGGAGAGCCACGTTCGCCGTCACGCGAGGAACACTGCCAGTCGCTCGGCCTCGTCCTCCAGCTCTTCGCGGACGCCCTTCGGGAGCCGGCCGAACGGCTCGAGCCGAACGCGGCCCCGCTCGTGGCGCCAGGTGCCTGCGACCTGTCCGTCGACGAGGAACGTGCTCACGGACTGGGGCGTCCTGACGTTGAAGACCCGCGACCGGTGGCGCTCCGGGAGGATCTGCGTGCGCCGTGCGTGGACGAGCAGGGTCGCGTCCCAGACGGGCAGGAAGCGCACTGGAGCCGGCGTGTCCGCAGACGGAAGCGGGAGGCGCGGGAGGTCGACGAGCTCCTTGCCGTGCTCGTCCCGGAATCGCCGCAGCTCGAGCCGTTCCAGCGCGGCGCGGGTCGTCTTCACGTCGAGGCTCGCCCAGTCGGCGATCTCGGCAGGGCGCGCCGGCCCGAAGCCCTGCAGGTACCGGCGGACGAGGAGCTCCACCCCCTCATCCTCGGTCACCGACTCGGGCCCGACCCAGTCCTCCGCGAGCCCGTACAGATCCGCCCGGCGCCGCTCCCACGTGCCCGACGGCGGAACGCGCACCAGATCCAGGAACACGCCCGCGGCCCCGAGCCGCCCACCGAGAATCTGCTCGAGCTGTGCGCGCGTCAGCGTGCCGCCCTTGAACGCCCGGCGAACCTTGCGATCGTTGGCTGCGATCGTCCTCGGATCGAGGTTCCGGCCGTGCGTGCGCAGCCACCAGTCGCGCTGGGTTCTCCGGATCCCGACGACGAACGGCCAGTAGTCCCGTCTCGAGACGAGGTGGATGGTTGCCCTCATCATCGATCCCTGAACGACTGTCCCCCGCTCGAGCGCCCGCGTCAGCTGGCCGCGTTCGAGGCCGTCGAGCCGCGTCCAGAGCCCGATGTACATCGAGGGCGCGTACTGCGCCTGGATCCCACCGATCCGCTCCAGCGCGCGGGGGAGAGGCGTCTTCGCCCGCGAGAGCAGCAGCTGCCGTGCGAGCAGCGCCCGGTTCAGCTCCCGCTCGGTCAACACCCGAGTCACTTCACACGAGCCTAATCGGATTCAGAAGAACGTCTTAGGCGTGGCTTAGCGCGTTCTCAGACCGCCCTGGTCTCCTGGGGATGTCCGCCCGTTCCCAACAGAAAGGAGTTCTATGACGGACAGAGTCAAGAACCTGCTGCTGATCGTGTTGTCGATCTCGGCACTCGCCCTCGGAGGGTCGGCGATCGCCGGCGCGGCCTCCGGAGGCGGGGGGTCGAACAACAACGGCAGCGGAAGCAACAACCTGCCGGCGCGGCCGCAGGCGCCGGCTGGGCTGCCGCCCCAGCGCTCCGACGAGACGCACCTCACCGGTGACACCGCAGCGAAGGTCCGCGAGGCCGCGCTTGCGAAGGTGAGCGGCGGCACGATCGACCGGGTCGAGACCGACGCGGACGGCCACGCTGCCTACGAGGCCCACATGACCCGCAGCGACGGGTCACGAGTCACGGTCTACGTGAACAAGGCGTTCGAGGTCGTGAGCGTCGAGAACGGCGCGTAGTCGAACCCCTCCCCCACGAGCGAGAGCCCGGTGCCCACCGGGCTCTCGTGCTTGCGCCTAGTCGCGGAGCCGCGCCTCTGCCGCGCGCGCCCAGCGGATGACGGCGGCGGCGTACTCGCGCCCCCAGGCCCGGGTCAGCGCCGTGTACACGTCGTCGGGGTCTGCTTCCGCCTCGAAGCGGTCCATCTCCTCGCGCAGGCGCTCGGCCTCGAGTCGTCTGGCGCGAACCTGATCCGCGAGCACCTCCGGGGAGCTGAGGTCGCCGAAGAAGAGCTTGAGCAGGAGCGGGTTCCGGTTCGGGTCGGGCGGTGGGGGCGTGTCTTCGATCCAGCTCCGGAGCGCCTCGCGCCCGGCGCTCGTGATCCGGTAGACGATCTTGTCGGGCCGCTGGGACTGTGCGACCTTCCGCGCGGTCGCGAGGCCGTCGTCGACGAGGCGGGGCAGGACCGCGTAGATCGCGCTCCTCGCCGGGCCCCAGACGTAGCCGACCGTGGAGTCGACCGTCTTCTTCACGTCGTAGCCCGACATCGGGCCCCAGCTGAGAACCCCGAGGATCGCCGCGTCGGTGGTCGTCAGCGATCGCTTGCTAGTCCTGACTGTCATAGTCTAGTCTGGACTATACGGTGTCGACGCTAGTCTTCCTCGTGCTGGCCGCCTCGCGCCCTCCGGCGCCCAAGGTGATCGGGCCGCGCGTCTCCGAGAAGCCGCTCGTCACCTACCGCTTCCGCTCCGTGCATCGTGCTCGCTTCCGCTGCGCGCTCGACGCTCGGCGCCTCAAAGTCTGTCGGTCCCCGTACCGAGTGCGGTTGACCGTCGGCGCTCATGTTCTGCGCGTGCGGGCGGTCGATCCCCGCGGGCGCCTGAGCCCGGCCGCGATGGTGCGCATCCGCATCCTCGAGCCGCGTGCCCCGGAAGTGCGGGTCGGGGTCTCGCCGCTGGACGCGATTACGGTCGGCAACGCGCTCTGGACGGAGAACTACGGAGACGGAACGGCTTCGATCGTCGATGCGGCGACGAGGCACGTGACGTCGGTTCCCGTCGGCGGCGTCCCGGGCGGGATCGGCTACGGCGCGGACTCCGTCTGGATCGGCGACCTCGGCAACGGAGCTCTCACGCGGCTCACGCCGGGAGGCGCGGTGATCGCGCGGATCGCGCTCGGCGGCCAGTCCGCGGGCATCGCTGTCGGCGCCGGGATCGCGTACGTCGCGGATTACACGGGCGGGCTGTGGCGGATCGATACGGCGACGAACCAGGTCCTCGGGCGAACCGCACTGCCGGGCCGCCCCGAAGCCGTGGCGGTCGGATTCGGCCGCGTCTGGGTGACGAACGAGCTCGGGACGGTGACGACGCTCGACCCCGTGACCGGCGCCGTGCTCGGGAGCCCGATCCTCGTCGGCGCGGACGCGGACGGAGTCTCGATCTCGCAGGACGGCGTGTGGGCGGTCGCTCTCTACGGCCGGACGCTCGTGCGAGTCGATCCCGCGTCGCTGCAAGTCGTGACGCGCGTCCGGACGCCCGGCCAGGCTTCGGGCGTGCTCGTCTCCGGCGGCTCCGTGTGGGTCTCGAACTACGACTCGGCCACGGTGTCGCGCTTCGACATCGCGGCCGGCAAGTTCGTGAAGAGCTACCGCGTCGGCAAGGAGCCGCGCGGGCTCGCGGAAGCGGGCGGCGCCGTCTGGGTCGCGAACCAGGCGAGCAATTCCGTGTCACGCATCACACCGTGAGTCGACCAGTGCGGTAGAAACCGCACGTGCCCGACCAGTCGGCGGTCGTCAGCGAGGGCCTGCGGGTCGTCCGCGGAGGGCGGCCGGCGCTGGACGACCTGTCGGCGAACGTCAAGGCAGGCCGCGTCACAGGGCTGCTCGGCCCGAGCGGCAGCGGCAAGTCGACGTTGATCCGGTCGATCGTCGGCGTCCAGGTGATCCGCTCCGGCTCGCTGCAGGTCCTCGGCCTGAAGGCCGGAAGCGCCGCGCTTCGCGCGCGGATCGGCTACATGACGCAGGCTCCGTCCGTCTACGCCGACCTGACCGTCGCCGAGAACCTCCGCTACTTCGCGCGCCTTCTCGGGGTGCCCGCCGAGCGCGTCGACGAGCTGATCGAGACGGTCAGGCTCGACGCGGAACGGGACAAGGTCGTCAACGACCTCTCCGGTGGTCAACGGGCCCGCGTCTCGCTCGCCGCCGCACTCGTCGGCTCGCCGGAGCTACTCGTCCTCGACGAGCCGACCGTCGGCCTCGACCCGTTGCTGAGGCGTGACCTGTGGGCGATGTTCAAACGGCTCGCCGACGACGGCACCACGCTCCTCGTCTCGAGCCACGTCATGGACGAGGCGGGAAACTGCGACGAGCTCCTCCTCCTGTACGAGGGACGGCTGCTCGCCGCCGGCACGCCGGACGACCTGCTGCGCCGAACCGGTGCCAACGACCTCGGAGACGGCTTCCTGCGCCTGGTGGAAGAGGCGGGCAGGTGAGCCCCGCGGCCACTTGGGCGACCGCGCTTCGGGTCTTCGCCCAGCTCCGCCGCGACCCGCGGACGATCGCGCTCCTGCTGATCGTCCCGGTGGCGCTGGTGACGCTCCTCAAGTACATGTTCATCGACGAGGTCGGGGTGTTCGAGCGGATCGGGGTCCCGCTGCTCGGGCTCTTCCCGTTCATCGCCATGTTCCTCGTCACCTCGATCACGATGCTCCGGGAGCGCACGACGGGGACGCTCGAGCGCCTGATGGCGATGCCGATCGCGAAGCTCGACCTCCTCCTCGGCTACGGGATCGCGTTCGCGGCCGTGGCCGCGGTCCAGGCGCTGCTCGTCTCGCTCGTCGCGTTCGGCCTGCTCGACCTGCACACGGCCGGTCCCCGCTGGCTCGTCGTCGTCCTCGCGGTCATGAACGCGGTGCTCGGCATGGCGCTCGGGCTGCTGCTCAGCGCGTTCGCGCGGACTGAGTTCCAGGCGGTGCAGTTCATGCCCGCGTTCGTGTTCCCGCAGATCCTCCTCTGCGGCCTGATCGTCCCGAGGGACGAGATGGGCCGCGCCCTCGAACTCGCATCGTGGTTTCTTCCGCTCACCTACGCCTACGACGCGCTTCAGCGGGTGAGCGACGACGTGCTCGACGCGCGACTGGCGCTCGATGTCGCGATCGTCTCGGCGGTGACTGTCATCGCGCTCGCGCTCGGCGCGGCGACGCTTCGCCGGCAGACGCCCTGACCGTTAACAGGGCCTTCACGACTCGGGTTCATAGTTGAAGCGTGCGCTTCGCTCTCGTCGTGGTCGCCCTCGGGTCGTTCCTGGCGCTCGCGGCGCCTGCCGCCACGGTCGACCGGCCGCCGAGTCTCATCCTCTTCAACGCGCCGCCCGAGGTCGCAACGGGCTTCGGGGTCGTCCGCCCGAACGGGAAGGGTCGACACAACGTCTCCCACGACTACTCGGCTCAGTCCTGGTCGCCGAACGGTCGGCGGATCCTCGCCTACGGCGGCCCGACCGGGCTCACGATCCTCGACGAACAAGGACGGCTCGTCCGCGCGCTCCCGATGGACGACGACTTTCTGAACGACGCGAAATGGTCGCCGGACGGGCGCTGGCTGGCGGGCTTGGTCGACGCTTGCCCGTACCCGGACTTCTGCGCAGATCTCCGGATCCTGCGAGTCGACGGCAGTCAGGCGCGGACGCTCGTCCACGGGAGAGTGCTCGCGCTGGGCGCGGAATCGCTCTTCGAGTGGTCGCCGGACTCTCGCTCCATCGCCTACAGCGGGTCGGCCGAAGGCAAGCCCGGATACGAGGGCATCGTCATCGCATCGCTCAACGGGCAAACGGCCACGTCGGAGGCTTTCCGCGGTGGCGCCGAGCCGAGTTGGGCGCCGAACGGAAAACGGCTCGCGTTCAGCCGCGCCGACCAGATCTTCACGGCCGGACGCGCCGGGAGCGGGCTCAAGCAACAGACTCGAACGGCCACGAGGTCGTTTAGCCCCTCATGGTCTCCGGACGGTCGTCGGATCGCGTACCGACGCTCGCGCGTCAATGGCGGCTTTCGCGTCGATGTGCTCGACCTGCGCCGGCACCGGGTGACCCATCCCTTCCGTGCCACTCCTCCCTTCGTCTGGTCCCCGGACAGCACGCGCCTGGCCTACGTCGGGAACTATCTGAACGAGGCCTGGATCTTCGTCGCGCGCGCCGACGGGCGAGGGAATCGGCGCCCTGTCGCCGAGGGCGTCGTCGCAGACTGGCGCTAGCCGAGCAGGCCTCGAACCTCGCGGGCGATCACGAGGTCCTCTCGGGCCGGGACGACCTCGACGCCGAAGTAGCCGACGAACGCCACGCGCTCGGCGATCGACTCTCTGACGTCGGCGCGGTTCTCGCCGACGCCGCCGGAGAATGCAAGGACGTCGATGCCTCCGAGGGCCATGGCCATGTGCGCCGCCGCACCCGCGATCCGGTACGTGTAGACGGCGAAGCCGAGGGGGTCGTCGAGCCCGCCGAGGGCGGCCAGGCCCGAGTCGTGCTCGAGGGCTTCGTCGAGCTCCTCCACGGTCAGGCCGCGCTCGCGGAGCAGGTAGACGAGCGCTCCGGGGTCGACCGAGCCCGAGCGCGTGGCCATGGGCACACCTTCGAGCGGGGTGAAGCCCATCGTGGTGTCGATCGAGCGCCCGTTCTCGACCGCCGTGACGGAACAGCCCCCGCCGAGGTGGCACGCGACGATCCGCGCGGCGTCGAGTCGCGAGACGACCGACTGCACGGCGAGCCCGTGGAAGCCGTAGCGGCGCACGCCCCGGTCGCGCCAGCGCTGCGGGATCGCGTACGTCGACGCCTCCTCGGGGATCGTCGAGTGGAACGCCGTGTCGAAGACCGCCACGTGCGGCACATCCGGAAGCGCCGCCCGCGCGTCGCGGATCGCGCGCAGTGCCGGCGTGTTGTGGAGCGGCGCGATGCGGGACAGCTCGCCGATCGCCTCCTCGACCGCGTCGTCGATCACGACCGGCTCCGTGTAGCGGGCGCCGCCGTGGACGACGCGATGACCGACCGCGTCTGCAGGCTCGAAGCTGGCGACAGGTCGCGACTCGTCGCCGTCGACGAGGGAGAGCTTCAGGCTCGTCGACCCGGCGTTGACCGCGAGGACGGAGCTCAAGTCAGGACGGCCAGACCCAGTCGCGGACGGCCGGCTCGTCGTCGCCGTGCTCCCGCGTCCACAACCGGCAGCGCAAGCGCTCGTCGACCATGTGCTGCCGCAGCCCGGCCGCCCGCGCCGCCAGCCCCGGCACGCGGTCGACGACGTCGATCACGAGGTGGAACCGATCGAGGTCGTTGAGCATGACCATGTCGAACGGCGTCGTCGTCGTGCCCTCCTCCTTGTAGCCGCGCACGTGGAGGTTCCGGTGATTCGCGCGCCGATAGGTGAGCCGGTGGATCAGCCACGGATAGCCGTGGTACGCGAACACGATCGGCCGGTCGGCCGTGAAGAGGGAGTCGAACTCCGCGTCGGACAGGCCGTGCGGATGCTCGCTCTCGGGCTGGAGGCGCATCAGGTCGACGACGTTGACGACGCGCACCTTGAGGTCGGGCAGGTGCTCGCGGAGGATGGCCGCCGCTGCGAGCGTCTCGAGCGTCGGCACGTCTCCGCAGCAGCCGAGCACGACGTCCGGCTCGCCGCCCTCGTCGCACGACGCCCACTCCCAGGCCCCGAGGCCGCGCGTGCAGTGGATGACAGCGTCCTCCATCGACATGTAGTTGAGCGCCGGCTGCTTGCCCGCGACGATCACGTTCACGTAGTTCCGGCTCCGCAGGCAGTGGTCGGCGACCGAGAGGAGCGTGTTCGCGTCCGGCGGCAGGTAGACGCGGATGATCTCCGCCTTCTTGTTCATGACGTGGTCGACGAAGCCCGGATCCTGGTGCGAGAACCCGTTGTGGTCCTGGCGCCAGACGTGCGAGCTGAGCAGGTAGTTGAGCGAGGCGATCGGGCGCCGCCACGGGATCTGGCTCGTCACCTTCAGCCACTTCGCGTGCTGGTTGAACATCGAGTCGATGATGTGGATGAACGCCTCGTAGCAGTTGAAGAGGCCGTGGCGGCCCGTCAGCAGATAGCCCTCGAGCCAGCCCTGGCAGAGGTGTTCCGAGAGGACCTCGAGGACGCGCCCGTCGGCGGCGAGGCCGACGTCGGTCGGCTCGAGCTCGCCCAGCCAGCCCCGCGCGGTGACCTCGAACACGTCGCCCAGCCGGTTGGACGCGGTCTCGTCCGGGCCGAAGAGCCGGAAGTTGTCGGGGTTGCGGGTGATCACGTCGCGCAGGAACGCGCCGAGCACCCTCGTCGCCTCGCTCGTCGTCGTGCCCGGCTGCTCGACCTCGACGGCGTAGTCACGGAAGTCGGGCAGGACGAGCTCGCGCAGCATGACGCCGCCGTTCGCGTGCGGGATCGCGCTCATGCGGCGCTCGCCCGTCGGCGGGAGCTCGGCGAGCTCGGGGATCAGCGTCCCGTTCGCGTCGAACAGCTCTTCGGGCCGGTAGCTCCGCAGCCACTCGTCGAGCACCTGGAGGTGCTTCGGGTTGTCGCGCACGTCGGTCATCGGGACCTGGTGCGAGCGCCACGAGTTCTCGACGGGCAGGCCGTCGACCTCCTTCGGCCCCGTCCAGCCCTTCGGCGTGCGCAGGACGATCATCGGCCAGCGCGGCCGCCTCGGCTCGGCTCCGGTCTCCCGCGCGTGCACCTGGATGGCCGCGATCTCGGCGAGCGCGGCGTCCAGAGCCGCGGCGAAGCGCTGATGGACGAGCGCCGGAGCTTCGCCGTCGAACCCGCCGGTGACGAGGATCGGCCGGTGCCCGTAGCCCTCGAAGAGGGACACCAGCTCCTCTTCGGGGATCCGCGCGAGCACGGTCGGGTTCGCGATCTTGTAGCCGTTCAGGTGCAGGATCGGCAGCACTGCGCCGTCCGTCTTCGGGTTCAGGAACTTGTTCGAGTGCCAGCTGGCCGCGAGCGGGCCCGTCTCCGCCTCGCCGTCGCCGACGACGCACGCGACGAGGAGCTCGGGATTGTCGAACGCCGCGCCGTACGCGTGGGTGAGCGCGTAGCCGAGCTCGCCGCCCTCGTGGATCGAGCCCGGCGTCTCGGGTGCGACGTGGCTCGGGATGCCGCCCGGGAACGAGAACTGACGGAAGAGCTCGCGCAGGCCCTGCTCGTCCCGACTCACCTGCGGATACACCTCGCTGTAGGTGCCCTCGAGGTACGCGTTCGCGACGAGACCCGGGCCGCCGTGGCCGGGGCCGGTCACGTAGAGCGCCTGGAGGTCGTGCTTGCGGATCGCGCGGTTCAGGTGCGCATAAACGAGGTTCAGGCCGGGGGTCGTCCCGAAGTGCCCGAGCAGGCGCGGCTTGATGTGCTCGGGCGCGAGCGGCTCGCGGAGGAGCGGGTTGTCGAGCAGGAAGACCTGGCCGACCGAGAGGTAGTTCGCCGCGCGCCAGTACGCGTCGAGGAGCCGAAGCTCCTCCGACGCGAGCGGGCGCGACTCGGTTCCGACGCCGAGCGTCTTCACGATCCCGAGACTACCCGGCTACTGATACCGAAGCGCTTCTGCCGGCCTGATCCGCGACGCGCGCAAAGCAGGTGCGAGGGTGGCGGCGAGTGCGACGACATAGACGATCGTGAAGATGAGCGCGAAGGTCCCCCAGGGGACGACGAGCGTCAGGTTCTCCCAGCTCGGCTGCTTCGCCGTGTCGCGGACGATGTTGTCGGCGAGGATCAGGCCGAGAATCGTGCCGGCCACGATCGACGTCAGGGCGATGAACGACGACTCGATCAGGAAGACGGCCTGCACCATCCCTCGGCGGAAGCCGATCGCCCGCAAGACGCCGATCTGCTGGCGTCGCTCGACGACCGCTCTGGCGCTGATCACACCGAGGGCCGCGACGCCCACGACCAGCCCGAGCATCATGAAGCCCTGGATCAGCCGGTTGAACGTGCGGTTCCCGGCGAGCGCGTCGTCGACGACCTTCTGGATCGACTCGGCCTGCATCCCGTTCGCGAGGAAGGCCGACTCGAGCTTCGTCGCCGTCGTTTTCGGATCGACTCCGGGCGCGAGCGCGAAGTAGTGGATCGTCGGGTCGAAACGCCCCGGGAACGCTTGCTGATACGTGGCCTGTGAGCTCGAGATCCCGACCATCTCCTGCGGGGCCGCGTCGCTCAGGATGCCGATCACCGTCAGCCGGAGCCGGCGTCCGGTTTGAGGATCGCGGATCGAGAGCGGAATCGGATTGAAGACGCCGTCCTCGAAGTCGAAACCGCTGAGCTGGAAGTCGGGGAGCACGGCGAAGTTGAAGTTGTCCCTGCGCGGAGCGACCGTCGCGTCGACCACGGCCAGGCCGCGGTGAGTCGCGAGCGCCTGCCAGACCTCCTGGGGAGATCCGTAGCCGCGGGCGATCGCGCCGAGCCCGAACGTCGTGTGCTCCAGGAACGACCTATCGAGGCCTCGCGCGACGTAGCTTTCCGCGGGTCGGCCGGTGCCGAGCTGGCGAGCCTTCACCGAGAGCACGGACTGGCTTCCGACCGCGGTGAAGGCGCCCGGGTCGATGCCGGGAGCGTGTCGGAGCGCGGCTTGCATGTTCCTGATCGGGGCAGTCGCCGAGGTGCCTGCCCGGACCTGGAAGCCTCCGCCGAACTGGTCGACGTTCCCGAACGCCTTCTGGAACGAGCCGGACGAGGCCGTCCCAGTGACGAGCGTGAAGACGACGAGCGTGAACATCGCGAGCGTCGCCCCAGTCCGGAAACGGGCGCGGAGAGGGTATGTGATCGCCATCTTCGCGACGGGGGCGGCCGATCCGAAGCGTGAGAGAACGTAGGAGACCGCGCGCAGGATGATGTCTGCGTTGTAGACCAGCACCCACACCGCGCCGATCACGGTCATCAATCCGGCGACGATCCAGGTCGAGTAGTCCATCGAGATCTCGCCGAACACAGACTCCCACGTGCTCCAGGGCAGGAGCATCGCGACCGCGATCGCGAGCCCGCAGCTCGTGTATGCGAGCCGCTCGGACACGCCGATCAGGCGCAGGATCGGGACCAGGCCGATGAAGACGAGCGAGACGCCGAGCATGAGCGGGGTCGCCGCAGACGAGCCGGCTCCACTGAGGATCAGCAGGGCACCGAGGCCGATGGCGGCCAACGCGAGCACGAGCTTGCGCCGACGGTGCGGCACCGGGGGCTCGGGCAGGTTGCGGATCGCCGTCGAGATCGTCATTACGCTCACGCGCCACGCGGAGAAGGCCACGACGAGGAGGGTGAGCAGCCCTCCGATCGCGAAGGCGACGAAGAGGCTCCGGAACGTGACCGCGTACTGCACCTGGAGCCCGGCGTCCTCGTCGGCTGCGCCGAACGCGCTCGCGATTCCGAGCACCATGGCGTACGCGACGAGAGCACCGAGGATCGCCCCCACGGCGGCGGCGATGACGTCGTACGCAGCCCCCTCGAACGTGAACATCTGGACGAGGTGCCCGCGGCGCGTTCCGACCGCGCGCGCGATTCCGAGCTCGCCGCGTCGCTCGGTTGCGAGCATGACGAAGATCAGGAAGATGAGCAGGATCCCGGCACTGATCGAGAAGGTGCCGAAGGTCGTGAACAGCGACATGAAGGCATTGCCGGCCTTGTCGGCCATGTCGATCGCGTCGGCCTTCACGGTCGACGTCTCGAGGCCGAGCGGTGCCACGACCGGTTTCAGCGTGTTGACGACGCCGTCCGAGCGTGCGACAGCCGCGTCACCGCTGCCGCGGTTCGAGATCGCGATTCCCTTCACGAGCCCCGGCTTGCCGTAGAGGCGCTGGGCCTCCCGCAGCGGGAGCAGCATCGCGGTGTCGGCGGTCAACGCGCCGTTGAAGCGCACGACGTCGCGGATGCGCATCCGGACCGGCTTCGCGCCGGCATAGACGACGATCGGATCGCCGGTGCGGACATGGAGCGCGTCGGCCGCCTTCTTGTTCAGGTACGCCTGGCCGGGCTGCAGCTCGTCGAGCGTGACGGTCCCGCCGCCCACGCTGCGAATCGGCGCGAACGCGGCCATGCCCGCCGGGTCGGGCGCGTAGAGCGTGACGCTCGGCTCGGTCTGGCGCTGGACCGGGGCCTGGAGTGCGACGTCTTCCATGATCGCGCCCGTGACTCCGTCGCTGAGGTGCTTGGCGGCGAGGGCGCGCCGGATCTTGGCGACCGTGCTCTCCGGGAAGTAGCCGGTGCCCGTCGCGGCTCCCAGCTCGCCGGAGATGTCGTCGGCTGCTCCCTTGGCGGCCACGACCTCCTCTGTTTCTCCGAATTGGCGTGTCGCCGTCGCACGGATGGTGTGGCTCATCGTGTCGCCGGTCGCGAGCGCGGCGGCGATGATGGTCGTTCCGAGCATGAGCCCGATCACGATGAGGGCGGACCGCGCGCGGCGGCGGCCGAGGTTGCGGATTCCGAGCTTGAGCAGGACGCGGTGGCGCAGCGCGAGCGCGCCGAGCGAGCCGGCGACGACCGCGACCAGTACCGCAAGGACAGCCGCCAGCGTGTCCATTGGTATGCCGAACAGCTCTTTCACGGTGACCCCCTAGAAAACGGTGGCCGGCTCTTCGACGAGCACGACCTCGTACGTCTCACGACCCGGCGGCGCGCTGTAGAGCGTCACGAACTTCTTGACCTGTTCGCTGTAGAAGCTCCGGCTGCCGGCGAGCCCTGCGTCTGCGGCGTCCTCGCTCTCCCAAAAGGTCAGCACGAGCGCCTGCCCCTCGGGCGAGACGAGGACGTACACGCCTTCGTAGCCCGGCTGCTGATGGAGTGCGGGAACGACTGATTCGCGAAAGAGCTCGACGGCCTCGTCGACGCTCATCCGCACCGGATCGATCTCGGCCATTGTCGCGCGGGCGATCATCGGTTGTTCACCTCCAGGTTCTCTTCACTCACGATCTGACCGTCGACCATCCGCACGATGCGGTCGGTCTTGCGTCCGACGCCGATGTCGTGCGTGACGATCAGGAAGGTCAGGTCGTGCTCTCGGTTCAGTTGTCTCATCAGGGCGACGATCTCGTCGGCGTTCTCGCTGTCGAGATCGCCGGTCGGCTCGTCGGCCCAGACGATCGCCGGGTCGTTGACGAGGGCGCGGGCGATCGTCACGCGCTGGCGCTGCCCGCCGGAGAGCTCGTCCGGCACGTGCTCGGCCCAGTCGCGCAGGCCCACGAGCTCGAGTGCTTCAAGCGCTTTTCGCCGCGCCTCCTTCGCTGAGATGCCTGCGACCAGGAGCGGGAGCTCGACGTTCTCGACCGCGCTCAAGACCGGCATCAGGTTGTAGAACTGGAAGACGAAGCCCATCCGCCGCGCGCGGTAGTCCGTGCGCTCGCGGTCGGACATGTCGGCGAGCGACACACCTTCGATCTGCACGTCGCCCTTGTCGATCGAGTCGAGACCCGAGAGGCAGTTGAGCAGTGTCGTCTTGCCCGAGCCGCTCGGCCCCATGATCGCGACCATCTCGCCCCGGCCGACCCCAAGCGTGATCCCGCGCAAGGCGTGTACCTCGACCTTGCCCGTGTCGTACGTCTTCAGGACGCTGCGGGCCTCGACAATCTGCTCCCGAAGCGTGAGCTCGGCTGGCGGTGCCGGTCTCGGTCGTGTTGCGACGTCAACAGCCATTTCGCACCCCCAAAACTCGTTGTCCACGTCGCAGGCTTGCGCACAACCGGGCCGTTGCCATCGGCGGCGACCGCGATTCTGCGGCCGTGGAAACTACGGATTCGCCGGGGCGCTCCCGCCGGCGTGCGGCGGGAGAAACGTGTCCGTCTGGTAGCTGTGCACGACGGCGCTGACATGGAGGCCGGCGTGGGCGATCGGCGCCCCGAGGGGGCTCAAGGTCAGGAGCGTGGGCGCGCTCCAAACCAGGTCGCCGACGATCGGCTTGCGCAGCTTCTCCGACCGGAAGTCGGAGTACCCCAGGTGGTACACCGCCGTGATCCCGAGCGAGGCGACCATCGCGATCGTTGCGACCAGCACGGTGCCGGCGGCCCGTTCACGGAGCTTCGTCCCCGCGAAGGCGGCGAAGACGGCGAGGATCGGGAACACGGACAGCAGGACGCCGTCCGTGATGCCGTAGAGCACGCCGCGCCACAAGACCGCCGCGGCGAGATCGATGCCTCCGGGCCGCGCGGTCGCGTCCTCGGTGTGCAGGACGATGAACGCCATCACTGCCGCACCGGCAGCGCCGAGCAGGAGCCCCCAGCGCCAGTTGCGAGTGAAGTCGCGGCGCGTCAGCCGTGTGTCCCGGGCCCAGGCCGCGACGAAGCACGTGACGGCAAGGGCGTACAGGCCGTAGAAGAGGTCGCGGTTCAGGTCGAGCACGTCCGTCATGAGAAACGGGAGCGCGAACGCGAACGGAAAGCCCCCGGCGAGCCAGGCCCAGTGCCGGTTGCGCCCGGACTCTCGCGATGGTGCCGTCGGTTCCGCCTTCGGCGTGACGGACGGCGGCGTCTTGGGCCTTGTCAGCTGCAGAGTCATCACGCACCTCCTTGGTGTTTCGGCAATACGTCTTCGAGCAGCAGGAGCGCCAGCAGGGCGGCGCGCTGCGGGAGCGCGGCGACGACGACGTGCTCGTCCGGAGAATGGGCGCCGTCCCCGAGCGCGCCCAGCCCGTCGAGGGTCGCCGTCAACATGCTCGTGAGGTTCGCGTCGGACGCCCCTCCGGCGAGCGGCGCCTCCCCGATAGCCAGTCCCAGGCTCCAGGCGAGCCTTTGAGCGCGCCGGAAGAGCGCCCGGTTGCGGTCCGTGGCCGGCATCGGGGGCCGGGCGGCGTCGGGATGGACGGAAACGGTCGTTCCGCGCTCTGCCGACTCCAGGGAGTAGATCGCGTGCACGACCGCCGCGGCGGACGACTCGTTGGGAGCGCGCACGTCGACGAGCGCCGTCGCCTCGGGCGCGACGACGTTCGCCCTGAGGCCACCGTCGATCGTGCCGACGTTGACGGTCACGCCATGCTCGATGTCGTTGAGCGCGAAGAGCTCCTGGACGACGTGCGACAGCTCGAGAATCGCGCTCACACCCTCCTCGGGGTTCGTTCCGGCGTGTGCGGCGCGACCGGTGACGACGATCTCGAAGCGCTCGACTCCCTTCCGCCGGGTCTTCAGGAGCCCGGCCGGGCCTGCCGGGGGCTCGAGAACGAAGGCACGCGTCGCTCCCCGTGCGAGCCGCCGGATGTGCCGCGCCGAGTCGACGCTTCCGATCTCCTCGTCGGAGTTGACGAGCACCACGGGTGCGATCGCCGGGTCGAGGCCGAGCTCGTCGAGGGCGGCCAAGGCGAAGACGAGCTGCACCAGGCCGCCCTTCATATCGTACGTCCCGGGCCCGTAGAAGCGGCCGTCGTCGCGGCCGTTGCGTCCGCCTCGGACGGTTCCGAGCGGCCACACGGTGTCGACGTGGCCCAGCATCAGCTGGTACGGACCGTGGCGCCGCCGTTCTCGCGGCAGCGCGAAGAGGTGATCGCCGGTGCCGTGGCCGGGCAGCAGTCGCGTTCGGAAGCCGCTCCGTTCGAGCTCGTCGGAGACGAGCCCCAGTGCCACGCTTTCCGACCCCGGGACGAGTGAAGGCGACTCGGCCAGCACCAGGCGTTCGAGGAGGTCGATCATCTCCTCCTGGCGGTCTCGAAACCACTCGAGGAGGCCGGGAGTGACTGCCGTCGCCGCCGTCATCTGCTGAACGAGGCCGGGAATGGGAACGAGCGGGACTCGTCGATCGCGGCGAAGCGCGACGGGCTCAGATAGGCGAGCGGGGCCACGTGGCGCAGGAGCTCGCCGTCGTCGCGGTCGGGATCGCGGATCGCGTCCTCCGTGGCCGAGGCGGCGACGATGCGCCCGATCACGAGCGAGGCGTCCTCGAGCTCGACGAACCGATCGAGCTCGCACTCCAGGAAGGCGTAGCACCCATGTACGAGCACGCCGTCGACCTCGTGCGCAGAGAACGTGGGCAACCCTGCGAGCGTGGGCTTTGTCCCGTCCTGCTCGCGTCTCGACGCGGCCAACGCCGCCTGCACGATCTGGAAGGAGCGGGGAAAACTGACGGTGAAGACGCCGTGCCGCTCGATGTTCCGGTACGTACGGTGCCGAGGCGTGCAGACGAAACCGTACTGGCGACCCCAACCGAGCGGCATCGCCATGTGCTTCGGGGCGAGGTCGTAGGTGCCGTCGGTGTCCTTCGAGCCGACGATCACGAGCGGAGCGACCGTGAAGACGCGTTCCCACAGCGCGTCCAGCGAGAGCTCGCTGGTGGCCGTCTCGTAGTCGGAGTCAGTCGGAAACAGGCTGGGCTGGGTCGTCCTCATCGGCTCAACACGAAGGTCGTCTGCGGGACCCCGAGGGCGTTGGCGAGCTGCTCGTACGGGTCTCCCCCTTTGAGGCCGTAGCTGCCGTCGAACTCGACCGCCCCGTTGAGCTCGATCACGGTGTAGCCGTCGTCGAGCGGAAGCAGGTCGACGCCAACGAAGTCCGCACCGATCGCCGCTGCGGCCGTGATCGCGAGGCGGCTCAGCGCGGGGGAGGGATCCACGGGGAGCCGAACGGCGCCGAGCGCAACGTTCGTCCGCCACTCGCCCGGTGGGGCGATTCGCTGCACGCCTCCGACGACGCGGCCGCCTGAGACGAGGAGCCGGATGTCGCGTCCGGCTGGAGGCACGAGCTCCTGGAGCAGCGCTCCGTGCCGGCGGAACCAGGGGCGGTCGCGGACGGAACGGACGACAGCCTCGACCTCGCGGGTCGTCTCGCAGCGGAAGACGTCGACGCCCCAGCTCCCGAAACGCGGCTTGAGGACGAGCGGGGGCCGCAGGCCGAGCGGAGCATCGGCGCGCGGTAGGTGCACCGTCTTTGGGTGAGGGATTCGCGCTGCCACGAGGCGCTGCGCCGTCAACAGCTTGTCGTGCGCCGCGACGAGCGACGCCCGAGAGTTGAGGACGCGCACGCCGCGGAGGTCGAGCTCGAGTGAGTCGTCGAGACCGGGCTCGATTCCGTCGAGGGTCGGCAGGACGTCGAGGCGCACGAGAGCGGTGTCTCCCTGCCCGAGCAGGCTCGCCGCGTCCAACGGCGACAGGAGCACCGCTGGAATGCCTCGTTTCGACCACTCCTCCACGAGTTCGCGGTTCGTTCGCTGGCTCCAGCCGACGACCGCGACGAGCTCGACCGGCCAGTCGACGTCGCCGGCGAGTCGCGGGGGCCTCGGGGTGAGCTCGGCGATCCCCATGCCTGAATCGTCGATCTCAGGCACGCGTCTTGCATCCGAAACCGCGCCGATCGGCCCTTCGGTCAAGTACGGACTTCGGAAAACCCGTATCCCGACCCGTGCGGGCGCGGATGCCGCCACCGCTCGGTCGGGCGAACCTTCGAGCGATGGCGCAGAAGCCGAACGAGACGATGTGGGCGATCCGGAAGCTCGGCCGGGAGCCGGGCCTCGAGCTCGTGGAGACGCCCGTTCCCGCGATCGGAGACGACGACGTCCTCGTCCGCGTCGAGGCGGCGAGCCTGTGCGGCACCGACCTCCACATCTTCCACTGGGACGAGTGGGCGGCAGGGCGGATCACGCCTCCGGTGACGCTCGGCCACGAGTTCGCCGGGACGGTCGTCGAGATCGGCCGCAACGTACGCCACGTCGGGCCCGGCGACTACGTCTCGGCCGAGAGCCACGTCACATGCGGCATGTGCTTCCACTGCCGGACGGGGCAGGCGCACATGTGCGAGCACACGCAGATTCTCGGCGTCGACCGTGACGGCGCCTTCGCGGAGTACGTGTCCGTGCCCGAGTCCGTCATCTGGCGCAACGACCGTGACAAGCTCCCGCCGGAGATCGCGACTCTTCAGGAGCCATTCGGCAATGCCGTCTTCGCCACGAGCACGCAGGTTCTGGCCGGGAAGACGGTCGGGATCCTCGGCTGCGGCCCGGTCGGCCTGTTCACGATCGCGATCGTGCGGGCCTTCGGCGCCGGGCGCGTCCTGGCTTCGGACCGGGTCGTGAACCGGCTCAGCCTCGCGTACACGATGGGCGTCACGGATGCCGTCAACGTCGACGACGTGGCGGACGTGCCGGCCTGGTTCGTCGAGCGCAACGAGGGCGAGCACCTGGATGTCGTCTTCGAGATGTCCGGCTCGCCGGCCGCAATCGGCGACTCGTTCCGGATCGTCCGGAACGGAGGGCACGTGGTGCTCTTCGGGATTCCGTCCCACCCCGTCGAGGTCGACATCGCGGAGTCGCTGATCTTCAAGAATTTGACCGTGACGGCCCTCAACGGACGTCAGGTCTTCGGCACCTGGTATACGACGCGCTGGTTGCTCGAACACGGAGTCGTCGACCTGCGCCCGCTGATCACCCACCGGTACCCGCTGGCCAGCTTCGAACAGGGGCTGGCGGAGCTCGACGCCGGGCGCGCGTGCAAGGTCGTTCTCAGCCCGAACACCGTCGAAGCCGTCGACGGCGCGGCCGCCGGCCAGGAGCGGGTGCCCGCGTGAACGAGCGGCTGCGCGCGCAGGTCTCCGCCGAGCTCGACGCGCTGCGCGCTGCGAACACGTACAAGACGTTCCTCACGCTGGTCTCTCCACAGGGCCCGGTGGTCGAGATGGAGGGCCGCGGCGAGGTGATCGTCCTCTCGTCGAACAACTACCTCGGCCTCGCGTCCCACCCCGCGGTGATCGAGGCGACGAAAGCGGGGCTCGAGCGCTACGGAGCCGGCACCGCATCGGTGCGCTTCATCTGCGGCACGTTCGAGCCGCACCTCGAGCTCGAGGCCGCGCTCGCCGAGCTCGTCGGCACGGAAGCCGCGCTGACGTACGCCTCGTGCTGGAACGCGAACGAGGCCGTGATCCCGTCGCTGACCGACGAGAACACGGTCCTGATCTCCGACGAGCTGAACCACGCGAGCATCGTCGACGCGATGCGGCTCGCGAAGCCCGCGCGCAAGGTCGTCTGCCCGCATTCGGACATGGACGCGCTGCGCGACGCGCTTCGAGCCTGTGAGGCGGGACAGCGGAAGATCGTCGTCACCGACGGCGTATTCAGCATGGAGGGCGACGTCGCGCGGCTGCCCGAGATCGTCGAGCTCGCCCGCGAGCACGACGCGATCGTGATCGTCGACGACTCCCACGGGACGGGCGTGATGGGCGCCACCGGGCGCGGCGTCGCGGAGCACTACGGCCTGCTTGGCGAGGTCGATGTGATCACGAGCACGCTCGGGAAGGCGCTCGGAGGCGCCGCCGGCGGCTTCGTCGCGTCCTCGCGCGAGGTGTGCGACCTGCTGGCCCAGCGCTCGCGGCCGCAGCTCTTCTCGAACGCGATCCCGCCCCCGGTCGCATGCGGTGCGCTCGCCGCGGTCCGCGTGCTCCGCGGTCAGCCCGAGCTCGTCGACCGGCTGCACGCGAGCACCGGCACGTTCCGGACGAGGCTCGCGGAGGTCGGGTTCCGGCCGCTGGACGGCGAGGCCGCGATCATCCCGATCATCGTCGGCGAGACCTCGTTCGCGATCGACCTCAGCCGCCGGTTGCTGGACGAGGGTGTCTTCGTGACCGGCTTCGGCTACCCGGTCGTTCCGGAAGGCAAGGCCAGGGTGCGCGTGCAGATGTCGGCGGCGCTCGAGCCCGAGCAGCTCGACCGCGCGCTGGCGGCGTTCGAGAATGTCGGCCGAGAGGCCGGCCTGCTCGTCGCCTAGACCCGCTCGACCTCGCGGAGGACCGGCTGGGCCACCCGAGCGAGCGGCGCGAAGCGCGCCTGGAAGAAGCGGAGATGCTCCGGCTCGTAGGTCATCCGCAGCCCGGTGACCTCGTCGGCCTGCTGGTGCACGCGCGCGATCACTTCGGCGACGTACGTCAGGTGCTCCTGGGTGTAGACGCGGCGCGGGAGCGTGAGGCGCACGAGCTCGAGGCCGTCGTACGGCTGGGAGCCGTGCTGGCCGGAGACGATGCCGCGCTCCATCGAGCGCACGCCGCCTGCGAGATAGATGGCCGCAGCGAGCGCCTGCGCCGGGAACTGCTCCTGCGGGATGTGGGGGAGGAACTCCTTGGCGTCGAGGAACACGCCGTGCGCTCCGACCGGGATCACGATCGGCACGCCCGCCTCCTCGAGGAGCCCGCCGAGGTACGCCGCTTGCGAGACGTAGTGGCGCACGGTCTCCTCGTCGGCCGACTCGTGGATCCCCTGCGCGAGCGCCTCCATGTCGTGACCGGCGATTCCACCGTAGTGCGGGAAGCCTTCGTAGACGACGACGAGCTCGCGTGCCCGTTCGGCAAGACCGTCGTCGTTCAGGGCGAGGACGCCGCCGATCGGGACGAAGTGATCCTTCTTCGAGGAGAAGACGGCGCCGTCGCTGAGGTCGGCGATCGCGCGGATGATGTCGGGCAGCGCCCAGTTGCCCCAACCCGGCTCACGATCCTTGACGAACACCGCGTTCTCGGAGATGCGGGTCGCATCGAGAATCAACGGGACGCCGTGCTCGTGCGCGAGCCGGTGGACCTCCGCGAGGTTCTCGACCGCGAACGGCTGTCCGCCGGCCATGTTCACGCACGCCTCCTGGCGGACGTACGCGACCCCGTCCGCCGGTGCCGTTCGCAGGACGTTCTCGAGCGCCTCGAGCTCGATGTTTCCCTTGAATGGGAGGTTCGCGCCCGGATCCGTCGCCTGCGGGACCGCGACGTCGATCCAGATCCCACCCACGAGCTCGACGTGCTCGCGGGAGGTCGTGAAGTAGAGGTTCGAGGGAACGAGCTGTCCCGGCTCGACGAGGATGCGGGCCAGGAGATGCTCCGCCCCGCGTCCTTGGTGGGTCGGGATCACGTGCCGGTAGCCGTAGACCTCGCGAACGGCCTGCTCGAGGCGGAAGAAGCTGCGCGACCCGGCGTACGCCTCGTCGCCCAGCTCCATCGCCGCCCGCTGCTCCTGTGAGAGCGCCGACGTCCCGCTGTCCGTGAGCAGGTCGACGTAGACCTCTTCGGAGCGGAGGAGGAACGTGTTGTATCCGGCCCGCTCGAGCGCCTGCCGCCGGCTCTCCCGATCGATGAGGGCGATCGGCTCGACGACCTTGATCTTCCACGGGGGCGCGACCATGGTCACAGCATCGGCCCGTCTGCCCGGCAACGCATCGGGACGCACGCCGATCTGCCTGCGGCAAACCCGAAGCGGTCCTGCGACTTTCAGCCGATGGTCGGCGCGCGGTGAGTCGCGAGACTCGAGCGAGTGCGGACGAAGGAGCTCGTATGACTGCGGTCACGTCAGGCATTCCCGACGAGGAGTACTGGCTCGCTCACTGCGAGGGGTACTGCGTCGACTCGGACGGCGAACGGGTCGGACTCGTGGAAGAGATCTGCACCGTCCCGGCCGGGCAGCCCGACCTTCTCGTCCTCCGCGCTGGACGGTTCGGTCGGCGGCGGCTGCTCGTGCCGGCCGAAGAGGTCGTCTCAGTCGTACCGCGGGAAGCCCGGGTCGTCGTGCGCTCGCCGGTTCGGATCCTGGCGAGCGTGCTGCGCTGAGCTGCGCTACGCGACGGGGAGCTCGGACGGGTCCGCTTCCCGGCCCCGTCCCGGTCGGCGGGCGACGCCGGACTCTTCGGCCGCGCCCGCGACCGCCTGGGCGACCGCTGGGGCGACGTCGCGGTTGAAGACGCTCGGGACGATGTAGTCCGCTTCGAGCTCGTCCGGCTTCACGACCGACGCGATCGCCTGCGCCGCCGCGACCTCCATCTCCTTCGTGATCTCGCGGGCGCGGACGTCGAGCGCGCCCCGGAAGACGCCCGGGAAGGCGAGGACGTTGTTGATCTGGTTCGGGTAGTCGGAACGCCCGGTGGCGATCACCTCGACGTCGCTCTCGATCTCCTCCGGCATCACTTCCGGGACCGGGTTCGCCATCGCGAACACGATCGCCTCGTCCGCCATGCCGCGGATCGCGTCGGCGCTGACGGCGCCCGGAGTGGAGAGGCCGATGTAGACGTCGGCGCCTGCGAGCGCCTCGTCGGCCGAGCAGCGCACGGCGCGCGGATTCGTCAGGCCCGCGTACTCCGCCTTCGCAGGCGACAGCTCGGGCCGGCCGCTGAAGAGCGACCCGTTTCGGTCGCAGCCGACGATGTCGTGCGCGCCCGCCGCGAGCAGCGTCTTCGTGACCGCCGTGCCCGCAGCGCCGACGCCGGTCATGACGATCCGCACGTCCGGGAGCTCCTTGCCGACGACGCGCAACGCGTTGAGCAGAGAGGCAAGAACGACGATCGCGGTTCCGTGCTGGTCGTCGTGGAAGACCGGGATGTCGAGTGTCTCCCGGAGGCGGCGCTCGATCTCGAAGCAGCGCGGGGCCGAGATGTCCTCGAGGTTGATCCCACCGAAGACCGGAGCGATCGCCGTCACCGTGCGGACGATCTCGTCCACGTCTTTCGTCGCGAGGCAAATCGGCCACGCGTCGACGCCGCCGAACTCCTTGAACAGGACGGCCTTCCCCTCCATCACCGGGAGCGCCCCCTCGGGCCCGATGTCTCCGAGCCCGAGCACGGCCGTGCCGTCGCTGACGACCGCAACCGTGTTCTGCTTGATCGTCAGCGACCAGACCTTCGACGGGTCGGCGGCGATCGCGGAGGAGACGCGGCCCACGCCGGGCGTGTAGGCGATCGAGAGGTCGTCGCGCGTCTTGAGCGGCGTTCGCGAAGTGACCTCGAGCTTGCCGCCCAGGTGGGCGAGAAACGTCCGGTCCGAGACGTGCTCGACCTCGATCCCCGGAACGCGACGCACGGACTCGAGGATTCGTTCGACGTGCGCCGTGTCGGCCGCGAGGAACGTCACGTCTCGCACCTTGTGACCCCGTCCGACGCGCACGAGGTCGATCGCCCCGAGCAGGCCGCCTGCGTCGCCGATCGCTTCAGCGAGTGAGGCGAAGGCCCCCGGATGGTTCTCGAGCCGCACGCGCATCGTGGCGCTGAAAGACGCCGAAGGATGGAGCGTGGGGCGCCCGTCGTTGGCCGCGTACCCGGTCAATGCGACATCGTCCCGGGTGGGCTCCCGACCTTGAGCAGTCCGACCTGTCCGAGGTCGACGTGCGCGAAGGCGTGGGAGACGAATGGATAGAGGCCGGGTTGGTCGATCTTGACGTCGAAGACGCCGCCGCCGCCCGCCGGGACCTGCACGGTCTGCACGCCGTGCTGCGGGGTGCCCGTGACGTTTGCGTTCGGCCAAGCGCGATCGAAGATCGTCCCGACGACGTGGAAGTCGGTGTCGAGTGTCGGCCCAGCGGCGACGACCCAGAGGCGGACGGTGTCGCCGGGCTTCGCGGTCAGCGGGTGTGTGACGTACTGGTTCGCGTACCCGTTGAACGTCGTCCAGTCCGGCTCCATCGCGTGCGCCTTGGCCATGTCGAAGCTGGCCGGCTGCTTGATCCCGTCGGTCGTCATGTACCACTCGCTCGCGACGAGCACGTAGTTCTTCTCGACCGGGGGAAGCGGCTTCGCGGGGCTGACGACGATCGCGCCGTACATCCCGTTTGCGATGTGCATCAGCACCGGCTTCGTGCCGCAGTGGTACATGAAGACGCCGGGGTCGTTGGCCCGGAACTGGAACGAGAAGGACTTGCCCGGATCGACGTCCCGGAACGCGACGTTGGGCGCGATCCGCGCGGCGTGGAAGTCGATCGAGTGCGGGATCGTGCCGCCGTTCGTCAGGGTCATCTTGACCAGCTGTCCCTGGCGGACGTGGAGGATCGGGCCCGGGGCGCCATGCCCGCTGAACGACCAGGTGTTGTACTTGACCCCGGGCGCGATCTGGACGGTCATGTCCTTCAGCGTCAGGTGGACGTTCGCGACCGGCCCTGCGGCCGCGGGCGGAAGCGTCGCGTCGTAGGCCTTGTGCGCCTCGGCGAGTGCCTGGGCGTTCGCGGGGACGATCCCGGCGAAGCTGTCGAGCGGCAGCGCGCCGGCGTGCGCCTGCGCTGCCGGCTGCGCCGCGGCGGACGCAGCATTCGCGTCGTCTCGAGCACTGCGCGCGTCGCTCCACATCATGAGGGCGAAGAAGCCGACGATGCCGACGGCGATGCCGAGCAGCACTACGGCTGCCTTGAAGAACGCGCCGGAGTCGGACTCCTCGTGGCGGTGGTCGACGTACGCAGGATGGGAAGCCATTTCGTGTCTCCTTGCTCAGCTGAATGTCTTGGCCGAACCTAGAGCGACGGCGCCCGTTCGTCGTCCCAGGCAACCCGCACACTCACTCGCGGAGAACTACGGACTCTCGATCGGCGAGCCCGCGGATGCAGCGCACGTCCCCAGCGGCCAGGATTGGATTGCGCAGAGAACAGTCCACGAGTAGGACGAAGCTCCAGGGAGAAGGCCCAGTAGGCAGAACCCCCCGAACGCCCTCTCGACAGAGCAGACGAAAGCGAGACTGGCTCCACGAAGGTCGCAAGGGCCCGCGAAGAGCGGGCCCTTTATTTCGTCTCTGCCGCTAGGTGAAGATGATCTCGCCGCCGGCGGCCTTCTCGTAGAACTCGCCGACGCTGATGATCTCCTCGACTCGCATCCCGCCTGCCTGAGGTTCTCTCTGCGGAGAATCCGCAAGAAGGTTGGGCGTCTGCCCCGAGGTAGGCGTTACGCTCCTCCGGGACGATTGTCGCAGGAGTGAGCGTGAAGCCGAGCAGCGACGTTCTCATCACGCTCGACGGGCTGAGCGGGCTCGTCGAGACGCTACGGACCCGCGGCTACCAGGTCGTCGGGCCGAAGCTGCGTGATGGGGCGATCCTGTATGACGAGCTGAGCTCCGCCGACGAGCTCCCGGCCGGCTGGACGGAGACCCATGATCCCGGCCACTACCGCGTCGAGCGGCGCGACGACGAGGCGCGTTTCGGCTTCACCGTCGGGCCGCACTCGTGGAAGCAGTTTCTTCTCCCGTCGCGCGTTCGGCTCTGGCGCGCGCGGCTCGACGGGGAGGTCGCCGAGGTCGAGGAAGAGCCGCCGCCCGCGAAGCCGTTTGCGTTCTTCGGCGTCCGGAGCTGCGACCTCGCCGCGATCGGGATTCAGGACCGCGTGCTCACGGGCGGCCGCTACGTCGACCACGACTACGCGACGCGCCGCGCGGACGCGTTCATCGTCGTCGTCGATTGCGCCGAGCCCGGCCGGCTCTGCTTCTGCGACTCGATGGGAACCGGCCCGTCGGCCGAGAGCGGGTTCGACCTTGCCCTCACCGAGCTCCTCGACGGCGAGCACCGGTTCCTCGTACGAATCGGGAGCGCGCGCGGAGCCGAGGTGATGGCAGACGTCCCCCACGACGATGCAGATCCCGCCGATCAGGGGGCCGCCGCCGCGCTGGTCGAGAACGCTCGAGCGAGCATGGGGAGGACGCTCGACACCGAAGGCCTGAAGGAGGACATCCTCGCGAACCTCGAGCATCCGCGCTGGGACGAGGTCGCCGACCGCTGCCTGTCCTGCGGAAACTGCACGCTCGTCTGTCCGACGTGCTTCTGCGTCGGAGTCGAGGACACGGCTGACCTCGCCGGGGAGACGGTCGAGCGCAACCGGGTCTGGAACAGCTGTTTCTCGGTCGACCACTCATACGTCGCGGGCGGAAGCGTCCGGCAGAGCGGCCGTTCGCGCTACCGGCAGTGGATGACGCACAAGCTTGCGACCTGGCACGACCAGTTCGGGACGAGCGGCTGCGTCGGTTGCGGCCGCTGCATCGCCTGGTGCCCGGTCGGGATCGACATCACCGAGGAAGCGGCCGCGGTTCGGGAAGGGACGGGCGATGCGAACGCTTGACCGGGTCGTGCTCGAGTCGCGGGTCTTCGCAGGGCTCGAAGAGGGGTTCGCGGAGCAGCTCGCAGGCTGCTCTCAGACCGCAGGCTTCCAGGCCGGTGAGACCCTGTTCCGCGAGGGCGAGCCGGCAGACGTCTTCTACATGGTTCGCCGCGGGCGCGTCGCGCTCGAGCTCTACGTCCCGGGCCGCGGTGAGCTGACGATCGAGACGATCGACGCCGGCTCGGTCGTCGGCTGGTCGTGGCTCTTTCCGCCGCACGTGTGGCACTTCGACGCGAGAGCCGTTGCGCCCGTACGGGCGGTTGCAGTCGACGGCGCGTGCATCCGGGGCAAGTGCGAGGAGGATCCCGCGCTCGGCTACGAGCTGATGCAGCGCTTCTCCGCCGTGCTGCTCGAGCGCTTGAACGCGACCCGCCTGCGGCTCGCCGATCTCTACGGAGGCGGACATGGCAGTTGAGCCGCTCGTCGTCTCACCCGGCCCGATGGTGCCGCAGCCGTACCGAGTCCGCACTCGAGGACGCGAGACGGCTGACACGTGGACGATCGAGCTCGAGCCGCTCGGACCGGCCCCGATCGACCTCGAGCCGGGACAGTTCGCCATGCTCACCGCATACGGCGTCGGCGAGGTGCCGATCTCGCTGAGCGGACGCGGCTCCGACGGCTCGCTCATCCACACCATTCGCGACGTCGGCGCGGTCACCGCGGAGCTCTGCCGCACCCCGCGCGACGGGACGATCGGCGTCCGCGGCCCGTTCGGCACGACCTGGCCGCTCGAGGAGGCGCGAGGCGCGGACGTCGTCGTGCTCGCCGGTGGGCTCGGCCTGGCACCGCTCAGGCCCGCAGTCGAAGGCCTGTTGTCGCAGCCCGACTCGTACGGGCGCCTGCTGCTCCTCTACGGCGCGCGAACTCCGGGTGACCTGCTCTACCCGCAGCAACTCGAGGACTGGCGCGGCGAGGGGCTCGACGTGCGCCTCACCGTCGACGCCGGCACGCGCTCGTGGCTCGAACGGGTCGGCTTCGTGTCGGCTCTTCTGGACGACGTGACCGTCGACTTCGAGTCCGCAGTCGCGCTCGTCTGCGGCCCGGAAGTGATGATGCGCGTCACCGTGAAGGCGCTCCTCCAACGCGGTGCCTCGCCTGAGCGCACATACGTCTCGCTCGAGCGCAGCATGAGCTGCGGCATCGGCCACTGCGGCCACTGCCAGCTCGGGCCGATCCTGATCTGCCGCGACGGCCCCGTCTTCACCTGGGACGAGGTCGCCCGCTGGCTGTCGGTGAGGGAGCTCTGATGGAGAAACGCCCGACGCTCGCAGTCTGGAAGTTCAGCTCCTGCGACGGGTGCCAGCTGAGCCTGCTCGACGTCGAGGACGAGCTCCTCGCGATCGCGGAGCGCGTCCAGATCGCCCACTTCCTCGAAGCCTCGAGCGCGATCGTGGCCGGCCCGTACGACGTCTCGCTCGTCGAGGGCTCGATCACGACTCCCGAGGAGGCAGAGCGGATCAAGGAGGTCCGCGCCGCATCGCGCGCCCTGGTCACGATCGGCGCCTGCGCGACTGCAGGCGGCGTCCAAGCGCTGCGCAACTACGCGGAGATCGACGACTACGTGGCCGCTGTCTACGCAAGCCCCGAGTACATCTCGACGCTCGCCACTTCGACGCCGATCGCCGACCACGTCGACGTCGACTTCGAGCTGCGCGGCTGCCCCATCAACAAGCAGCAGCTCCTGGAGCTCGTCTCGGCGATGCTGCAGCGCCGGCGGCCGAGCATCGCCACCCACTCGGTCTGCCTCGAATGCAAGAGCCGCGGGATCCCGTGCGTGATGGTGTCCCACGGCATCCCGTGCCTCGGCCCGGTGACGCAAGCCGGCTGCGGCGCGATCTGCCCTGCGTACAACCGCGGCTGCTTCGGTTGCTTCGGCCCCGCCGAGTCGCCGAACCTCGCCTCGCTCGAGGCCTGGTGGCGGAGCCTCGGCGTCGACGAGCAGGGCCTGCAGCGGGCTCTGGCGACGTTCAACGTGGAAGCGTTTCGGAGGGAACGTGAGCGCGCCAACGCGTCGCACGATCAAGACTGACTACCTCGCGCGAGTCGAGGGCGAAGGCGCGATGTCCGTGCGCCTCGTCGACGGCCGGGTCGACGAGGTCGAGCTGCGGATCTTCGAGCCACCGCGCTTCTTCGAGGCGCTCCTGCGCGGCCGCTCCTTTCTCGAGGCGCCGGACATCACGTCGCGCATCTGCGGCATCTGCCCGGTCGCGTACCAGATGAGCTCGATCAACGCGATGGAGGATCTCTGCGGCGTCGAGGTGAGCGAGCCGATCAGAATTCTCCGCCGGCTCCTCTACTGCGGGGAGTGGATCGAGAGCCACGCGCTCCACGTCTACATGCTCCACGCGCCCGACTTCCTCGGGTACAGCGGTGCGGTCGAGATGGCGCGGGAGCACCCTGACGCCGTCCAGCGCGGGCTGGCGCTGAAGAAGACCGGCAACGAGCTGATGATCGTGATCGGCGGTCGCGAGATCCATCCCGTGAACGTCAAGGTCGGGGGCTTCTACCGGGCTCCGACGCGGAGGGAGCTGCTCGAGCTCGTTGAACCGCTCGAGCGCGCCCGCGAGGCCGCCGTCGAGACCGTGCGCTGGACGGCCGGCTTCGAGTTCCCCGAGCGGGCGGTCGAGTGTGAGCTCGTCGCGCTCGCCGACGGCGATGCGTATGCGATCGAGCAGGGCCGAGTGGTCTCCGACCGGGGGCTCGGGATCTCCGTCCACGACTACGGCGACCATTTCTACGAAGAGCACGTCGCGCGCTCAAACGCGCTCCACTCGCGCCGCGCGGACGGGAGCACGTATCTCTGCGGCCCGCTCGCCCGCTATGCGCTCAGCGCCGACCGGCTCTCGCCGCTCTCGCGGGAGGTCGCCGCGGAGGTCGGTCTCGAGGTCCCGTGCCGGGACGCATTCCGCAGCATCGTCGTCCGCAGCGTCGAGCTCGTGTACGCCTGCGACGAGGCGCTCCGCTTGATCGCCGACTACGAGGAGCCCGACGCGCCGGCCGCGGAGGTCGAGCCCCGGGCCGGAGTCGGCCACGGCGTAACCGAGGCTCCGCGCGGGCTGCTCTACCATCGCTACGAGCTCGACGGCGACGGCACGATCCTCGATGCGAAGATCGTCCCGCCCACGGCCCAGAACCAGCTGGCGATCGAGGAGGACCTGCGCCAGGTCGTCGATCGCTACAACGATCTGTCCGACGACGACCTGCGGCACGTCTGCGAGCAGGCGATCCGCAACTACGACCCCTGCATCTCGTGCGCGACGCACTTCCTCGACCTGGAGATCGAGCGCGCGTGAGAACTGTCGTGATCGGGGTCGGCAACGCGTACCGTGGGGACGATGCAGCCGGGCGCGAGGTCGCGAAGCGCGTGCAGTCGCGCGTGCACGGCGAGCTCGACGTCGTCGTCTGCGAGCTCGAGCCCAGCCGGCTGATCGACGCCTGGGAGGGAGCCGAGACGGCCGTCCTCGTCGACGCGGTCTCGTCGGGCGCGGAGCCGAGCACCGTCCACCGCTTCGACGCCACGAACGAGCCGCTCCCGAGCCGGGAGTTCCGCTCGTCCACACACGCCCTCGGGATCGGCGAGACGATCGAGCTCGCACGCGCGATCGGACGGCTGCCCGAGCGGGTCGTCGTCTTCGGCATCGAGGGTGAGGTGTTCGGCTCCGGAACCGCGCTCAGCGCGCACGCCGAGGCAGGCGTCGAGCGGGCGGTCGAGCTCGTGCTGGAGGAGGCGGGATGCACGAGCAGGCGCTGATGCGCGACCTGATCCGCCAGGTCGTCGGCGTGGCCGACTCCGAGGGTGCGGCGGCCGTCACCAGGGTGTCCGTACGGCTCGGGGCGCTGTCGCACTTCACGCCCGAGCACTTCGAGCAGCACTTCCGCGACTCTGCGCGCGGCACGATCGCCGACGGCGCCGTGGTCGACGCAATCCTGGAGACGAGCACGACAGACCCGAGCGCTCAGGGCGTCGTCCTCGAGAGCGTCGAGGTCGAGGAGCAGGCCTGATGTGCCTCGGCTCGATCGACGTGCTCACCGAGGCGTGGGCCGACGGCGGGACCCGCACGGGTCGGCTCGGCTGCGGCAAGGTCGTGCCGCTCGCGTTCGTTCCCGAGGCCGCCGAGGGCGACTACGTCCTCGTTCACCTCGGCGTCCCCGTGGAGGTGCTCGAGCGGGCGACGGCCGAAGAGGCGCTTGCACTTCGAACCGAAGGAGGGATGGAATGAGCTCGACCAGGGCGACCGGCATCGCGCTCGCGTTCGTGGCTGCGGTGATCAGCGGCGTCGCGATCTACGTCAACGGCCACGCGGTCAAGCACTTCGGCGACGCGACCGTCTACACGACGGCGAAGAACGCGGTCGCGGGAGTGCTCCTGCTCGCGCTCGCCCTCCCGCTTCTCGGCGGGCCGCGCAGCGAGGTGCCGAAGATCCGACGGCATCCCCTGGGGTTGCTCGCGGTTGCGGTCATCGGGGGCAGCGTCCCGTTCGTCCTCTTCTTCGAGGGCCTCTCGCGCGCGGAGGCGACGCAGGCCGCGTTCATTCAGAAGACGCTCGTCGTCTGGGTCGCGATCCTCGCCGTTCCGCTGCTGCACGAACGGCTCGGCTGGCCCCACTTCGCCGCCATCGCCCTGCTCGTCGTCGGGCAGGCCTGGCTCGTCGGAGATGCCGGCACGGTCGTCTTCCGGTCCGGTGAGGCGATGATCCTCGCCGCGACGCTCCTCTGGGCGGTCGAGGTCATCGTCGCGAAGAAGCTGCTCGGGGACCTCGATGCCCGTGTCCTGGGTGCGACGCGCATGGCGCTGGGGACGATCGTCCTCGTTGGCTGGCTCCTAGTCTCCGGACGCGCGGACGACCTGTTCTCGCTGTCCGGAGACCAGTGGAGCTGGGCGCTGCTCACGGGGCTGATCCTCGCGGGCTACGTGGCGACCTGGTTCGCGGCGCTCGCCAGGGCGCAGGCCGTCGACGTGACCGCCGTGCTCGTCTTCGGCGCCGTGATCACCGCACTACTCTCGCGCTGGGGGGACGGCGTCACATTCGACCTGGGCGGAGTGGTCCTGATCACGGCCGGAGCCATCCTGATGGCGCTGCCGGCCCGTCGACGCATGAGCGCCGAACCGGCATGACTCCCGGCCCCCTGCTCTTCGCGCGCTACGCGTACGCGCCGAACGCGCTCGGCTACTGCGGAGCGGACGAGCCCCGCACGCTGCTCGAGTACGGGGACGCGAAGGCGTCCGACCCGGGGCTCGCGGAGCTGGCGCGCACCTTCGAGGGCGCGTGGCCGTACCTGAGCCTGATCGCCGCTGCGAACCGGATCGAGGACCCACTCGACCCGCAGGTCGTCGACGCGTACTGGGTCGGGAACGGATTGCTCCAAGCCGTCGCCCCCGATGCGCTCGCGCGCCACGTCGAGGACCGGTTTCGCGGCCGGGTCGGTCGCGGCTGGGAGACCCTGCTCGACGCCGTGGGGGCCGGTGCCGTCCCACATCACTCGTTCCATGTCTTCGCGGTGTATCCGTGGCTCGGGCTGATGAGGACCGGTGTCGTCGACGAGCCCCTCCGCGTGCTCGATCAGTGCCGCACGACCCCGGCGAAGGTGCTGGCCGTCGACGGCGACCGGGCCGAGGTGCTCGCTCCGCTGCTTTCCTGGACGGGCGAACGGCTCCGGCTCGGCCCGTGGGCGCCTCGTGACGTGCACTGGCGCGCCGACGGCCTGGCTTTCACCGAGGTGCTGCGGCCCGGCGACTGGGTCTCGCTCCACTGGGACTTCGTCTGCGAGCGGTTGTCGAGCCTTCGCGCACGCCGGCTGCTGCACGCCACGGCCCACGCGCTGGCAGCGGTCGCGGAGCGCACGCCGGGCAGCCCGCCCGCCGAAGCAGGCTAGGCCGCCCGGCGATCGCCTTACGTTCTCGGGAACAGATGCGTGAAGTAGGCGGGCTTCGCGTCGGCCGCCTGCACGGTCAGCTTCGGCTTCACCCGTACGACGCCCGGAACGAGCTGGACCGTCTCGGGAACCAGCCGGGCGAACAGTTCGGACTCGACCGTTCCGGTCAGGCTAACCTCGCCGTTCCGTACGGAGACCTCCACGTCCCCGGGAGTGATCCAGAAGGAGTGGAGGAGCACGTCTTCACGGATGTCGATCGCGATCTCCTCGTCGGAGCGGGCGAAGGCGCTGACGAGGTCGGCCCGGCTGACGATTCCGACCAGCTTGCCGTCCTTGAGGACGGGAAGCCGGTGCACGCGCCGCTCGAGCATGAACGCCGCCGCGTCGGCGGTCGTTCGCCAGGACGGAATCGTGATTGCGGGAGACGTCATTGCGTCGGCAGCGGTCCGGGCCTCGAACCGTTCGAGGTCGGCACGCTTCGGGGCGCGAGCGAACCACTTCGCAAGCCGACCGTGCGACACGACCGGCCCACGCTCCTTGGCCACGATGTCGGCCTCGGACACGATCCCGAGCACGGTTCCATGCTCGACGACGGGCACGCCCGAGATGCCGTGGTCGGTCATCAGGCGCGCGACGTCGCGGAGGGGGGTCTGGGGGCCGACGGTGATCACGTTCCGCGTCATCACCTGCGCCACGTAGTACGCGCCGCGCGGCGGCCGCGTGGGCTCGCCGGCGAGGACGCGCGCCACGTCGAGCGTCGAGAGAATGCCGACGGGCCGGTTCGAGACCGGATCGACGACGATCACGTGGTCGACCTCGTTCTCGCTCATCAAGCGAGCGGCCTCGTGGACCGAGTCTGCGGGCTCGACGGTCACGACGCCCGAGGTCGCACTGGGCCCCGCCGTGCGGTTCTCGAGCTCGTCCACGGCCGCGATCCGGACGAGCTCCGAAGCCGGGATGAGGCCCCAGACACGCGTCTGGTACTCGCCGCGCTCGTCCAGCGCAACGACGCAGTGGACGTTGTAGCGGGCCATCATCTCGGCCACCTTCGGCAGCGGAGTGTGGAGCGGGACGCACAGGACGCCGCGGTGCATCGCCTCGCCTGCCGACACCTGGTGCAGCCTGGCTTCACCGGCACGCTTGCGCATGGCAGTTGCTGCAGTTGTCATTTGGAGTCCTCCTTTCCCCCAGATGCTCCGCCCGCGTACCGCCCGTCGCATCGGAGACGCCCCCGAAGATCCTTTCGGGTTATCCGCGCCCGGGTCGGGGCCTGCGCGGATGCCGCGGCGCCTCGCGCACCGGATGGTTGAGGCATGGAAATCGTCGATCAGGTCGAGCAGGCCGAGGCGGAGCTACTTCCGATCTCCGAGCTTGCCGATCGCCTCGACCTCGATTCGGGAGAGATCGAGCTGTACGGGCGCAGCAAGGCCAAGATCGGCCTCGGCGTCCTCGAGCGGCTCGCCACCCGTCCCGACGGCAAGCTGATCGCCGTCACGGCGATCACGCCGACGAAGGCCGGCGAAGGCAAGACCACGACGGCGATCTCGCTCACGGAGGGGCTCGGCCACATCGGCGAGAGCGCCCTCGTCTGTTTGCGGGAGCCGTCGGTCGGCCCGACCCTGGGCGCAAAGGGAGGCGGGACCGGCGCCGGCCTCGCGCAGGTCGTTCCGGGCCAGGACATCAACCTCCACTTCACCGGCGATCTGCACGCGATCGCAGCGGCGAACAACCTGCTGGCCTCCGCCATCGACGCGCACCTGGTGCACGGCAACGAGCTCGGGATCGATCCGGCGACGATCACCTGGCGCCGCTGTCTCGACATCGAAGACCGGGTCCTGCGCCGGATCGCCGTCGGCCTGGGCGAGGACGGAGTCTTCCCGCGCGAGTGCGGCTTCGACATCACCGCCGCCTCCGAGGTCATGGCCGTGCTCGCGATGGCACGCGACCGCGATGATCTTCGGCACCGGCTGGGGGCGATCACGGTCGCGACGACGTTCGAGGGAGCCCCGGTGAGCGCGGAGGAGCTCGAGGTGGCAGGTGCGATGGCCGTCCTCCTCAAGGATGCGATCAAGCCGAACCTCGTGCAGACGCTCGAGGGCCAACCGGCCCTCGTGCACGCAGGGCCGTTCGCGAACATCGCGCACGGCAACAGCTCGCTGATCGGCGATCTCGTCGGGCTCAGGCTCGCGGATTACGTCGTCACCGAGGGCGGGTTCGGAAGCGACCTCGGCTTCGAGAAGTTCATCGACATCGTCTGCCGAACGGGAGGCCTTTCACCCGACGCGGTCGTGCTCGTCGCGACGACGCAGGCGATGAAGCGGCATGGCGGCGACCCGGACGGTGGGCTCCCGGCGCTCGAGCGTGGTGCGGAGAACCTCGGCGCCCACCTGCGAATCGTGCAGGAGCTGGGCTTCGACGCGGTCGTGGCGGTCAACAAGTTTCCCGGTGACTCGCAGCTCGAGCTGGAGGCGCTGTCCGCCCTGGCTCTCGAGCGCGGCGCGTTCGGCACGGCGGTCAACGACGCCTACGCACACGGCGGTGAAGGCGCGAGCGCACTCGCAGAGCTCGTCGCGGAGGCGGCGCAGCGCGACGCACGAGCGTGCTTCCCGTACGACCTCGGCGACACGATCGAGACGAAGCTGAACTGCCTCGCACGGAAAATCTACGGCGGTGCCGGCGCAGAGCTTTCGGAGCAGGCTCGCGCAACGCTGGAGCGGCTTCCCGCCGAGCTTCATCGCGTGCCCGTCTGCGTGGCGAAGACCCACCTCTCGCTGTCGCACGACGCGGAACTGATCGGCGCGCCGACCGGGTTCGTCCTGCCGGTCCGCGAGCTCCGGCCCTACACCGGCGCCGGTTGGCTCGTCGCCGTGTGCGGCGCAACCCAGACGATGCCGGGGCTTCCGGCGCACTCTGCCGCGGAGCGCATGGACCTCGACGCCGCGGGCCGGATCGTCGGTCTGGCCTGACCACGCACGCGTAAACAGCCGGCGCGGGCGAGCGCCGGCCGCTCTACGCGACATCGGTGCTACCCGACGAGGTCGAGTACGCGCTCGACGGGCTGGACGACGGTGTCGACGTGAACCGGAATGTCCAACGCCATCGAGATCAGGCATGCGCGCTCTGCGTACTTCGCGGCGCCGCTGAGCGCATCGATCGACTGCTCGGCGGTCCGAATGTGGGCCGTCAACTCGATTGCCACGAAGCCGAAGCGTCCGTCATCACGCTGCGTCAGATGCCCCGTCCCGGTGACGTCGAGCGCGTACAGCGGCAGGTCCCGCCGCTCGGCGACCGCGACCATGGTCACGGCGAAGCAGGACGCGACCGCGGCGACGAGCAAATCCTCCGGCGACCAGATGCCCGGCACGCCGTTCTTGAACTCCGGTGGCGTGGCCACTTCGAGATCGGGCTTGTCGGTCGACGTGACCGTCGTGGTCAGGCCGCCTTCCCAGGCGACGCCGACCTTGTAGCGGAAATCTTTCGTGATGCTCATCGGGAACCTCCTGTGTTCGCTGCCCTGACTGTCGCTCCGGGAGCGCGAGCACGGCATCGGTGGCGAGGCGGATCGGCCTGCGGGTTACCCGCAGAGCGATGCGGCGGCGGCACTCGGGCCGCCGCCGCATGCCGCGCATCACGTGTCGATCGGGACCTTCATCGGCTTCGCCTCGGGCGCCCTCGGGATGTGCACCTCGAGCACACCCTTGGCGAACTTGGCCGTCACGTGCTCCGTGTCGGCCTCGGGCGGAAGGTAGAACCGCCGCTCGAACGTCTTTTCGAGACGCTCGTGGAACCGGAAGGTCTTCTCCGGCTCCTCGGTGACTTCCGTCTTCCGCGCCCCCTCGATCGTCAGCGTGTGGTCGGACACCTCGATCCCCAGCTCCTTCTCGTCGAAGCCCGGAGCCTCGAGCTCGATCACGAAGTCGGCGTCGGTCTCGAAGAAATCGGCCGCCGGAACCATGAATGGCCCGAAGCCGATGTCGTCGAGCATGCGACGCATTCGCCGCTCGATCGGGAGCTCGGTGAGAGGCATCCATCTGGTGAGCGTGGTCATCACGCCTCCCTGAATCGCTGGCCTTCCGATCTTCGATCGTGCGAGCACACCGCGCATCGGACGAGCCGCCGATTTTCCCGTGTGGGGAACTACTGAAGCGCTGCCTCGAGCCCGGCCCTGCGCCGTGATCCATACGTCGCCGCGGCGCCGGCGGTTTTCAGCTTTTCCAAGTCCTTAGCTCGGCCTACCAAAGCTTTGCCGGCCGCTAACCCGCACCTTGCATGGGCTCGCCTACGGTCGAGACGTCTAGCACTGGAGGTCCGAAATGAACAAGATCCATGTCACAGTCGTCGCGCTCATCCTGGGCGTCTCCGGAGCATTCGGTCTCGCTGCGGCGACGCGCACCGCCGGGCTCCGGGCGCCGAGCGCGCACTCGAGCGTCTCGGACGCCGCCATCGCCGCGCGCGCCCATCGGCTCGACAGGGTCGCGCGGAGCATTGCGCGTGCCCGGCGCGACAAGCCTCCGGCGCTGCCCCCCGTTCCCGCCGCGAGCAAGGCGCGCAAGGCACCGCCACAGCGGGTCGTCTACCAGCGGCCGGCGCCGGTCGTGGTCGTGAGACACAGCGGCCATCACGAGCTCGAGGACGAATCTGAGCACGAGGGCGAACACGATGACTAGCCACGTCGCGCGTCTCTACTCGATCGCTCTTGCCCTCTTCGTCTTCTTCCTGACGTGGGCAGCAGTCGGCGCCCGTCCGTGGGCGACGAACGGAGCCGCTCAGACGGATTCCCGGCTGACGGCGCTGTCCGCGCGAGAGCAGCGTCTGCGCCACGAGAGCGCTGCGGTCCAGAGGCTCGTGCGGCACCGCTGGGCGGTCTACCGCACGCAGCTTCGCAAGCGGCACGTGCAGATCGCAGCCGCCAAGCGCGCGCAGGCGCAGCAGGCCGCGGCCGCACCCTCGGTCCGCGTCGTGAGCCTGCCGCCGTTGACGGTCACGAGGACTTCGTGATGGAGGCCAGGCGGTTTCGAGCCATGGGCACGGACGTCGAGCTGTTCGTCGACGCACCTCGGGCCGGCGGGGCGCTGGCCGGGGCCGAGGACGAGTTCCATCGGCTCGAAGCGATCCTCACTCGCTTTCGCCCCGAGTCGGAGCTCTCGCGCCTGAACGAGGCGCGTGCGCTCGAAGCGGGGCCCGAGCTGCTCGAGATCGTGGCGCTGGCGCTCGAGGCGCGCGACCGGACCGGCGGCCGGTTCGACCCGACCGTTCACGATGCGGTTGTCTCCGCGGGCTACGACCGCACGTTCGAGGAGGTGCCCACGAACGGCAGTGCGGTGAGCGCCGGCGCACCCTGCGGCGGAGCAGTACGCCTCGCCGGCAGGAGGATCGAGCTCGGCCCGAACGTCCGGATCGACCTTGGAGGTATCGGCAAGGGCTATGCCGCGGCTCGGGCCGCGCACCTGCTCTCGTCGGCCGGGCCCGCGCTCGTGAACGCCGGAGGCGACATCGCGGTCGCGGGCGGCACGTGGCCGGTGGGCGTGCAGACGGCTGACGGCGAGCTCACGCTCGAGCTCTCGTCGGGCGCGCTCGCCACCTCCGGGCGCGACCGGCGGCGCTGGCGGCGTGACGGGCGCGAGCTGCACCATCTGATCGACCCCAAGACGGGCACGTCGTCCCACAGCGATCTCGTGCGGCTGACGGTCGTCGCCTCTGACGCCGTCGAGGCCGAGGTGTGGGCCAAGGCGCTCTACCTGTCCGGTGAAACGGACGCCGTTCGCGAGGCGGACGAGCTCGGCCTGCCGTGCGTCCTCGTCACGGCAGACGGCCGAACGCGCTTCGCCGGGGGCCTCCGATGAGAGATCCGACCTTCTGGATCCTCGCGCGCGCGAGCGGGCTCACCGCCTACGTCCTGCTGACGATGTCCGTCCTGGCCGGCCTCGTGCTCAAGTCGCGGCCGCTCGGACGGAAGCTGAACGCGGCGGCAGTGACCGACACGCATCGCTTCCTCGCCTTCCTCGGCCTCGGCGCCGTCGCGCTGCACGGGCTCACGCTCGTGCTCGACTCGACCGTCCACATCAGCCTCGCCGCGCTGGTCGTGCCCGGGCTCGCTCCCTACCGGCCGGCCTGGACCGCGCTCGGGGTCCTGGCGGCGAACCTGATGGCGCTGATCGTCGTCTCGTTCCCGCTTCGCAAGCGGATCGGGATGCGCGCCTGGCGGAAGCTGCACTGGGCGACCTACGGCCTCTTCGCGCTGGCCACGGTCCACGGCCTCGCGGCGGGCACCGACACCTCGGCTCCGTGGGCCTTCCCGATCTACCTCGGCGCCGTCGGCTCGGTCGTCTTCGCAACTGCGTGGCGCGCGCTCAACCGTCCCGTTCGACCACTGACAACCAAAGGAGGAGACCATGTACCGAATCCAGATCGACCGGTCGCTGTGTAGCGGCTTCGGCGCCTGCGCCGAGCTTGCCCCGAACGTGATCGAGCTCGACTCGAGCGGGAACGCAACCGCTCGAGTCGGAGTCTCGGACGATCCCGCCGTGCTCGACGCGGCGGCGGCGTGCCCGATGGCGGCGATCACGATCGTCGAAGAGGAAGCCGCATGACGCCGCGCTCGATCCTCGTCGTCGGCGCCGGCCTGGCCGGCGCGCGCTGCGCCGAGACGCTCCGGGCAGAGGGCTACGACGGCGGGCTCGCGCTCGTCGGCGAAGAGCCCGTCCCGCCCTACGAACGCCCGGCGCTGTCGAAGGAGTTCCTTGCCGGGCGGCGGAGCGCCGACGACCTATCGCTCAGGCCTGACTCGTTCTGGGCCGAGCAGAGGATCGAGCTCGTTCTCGGCGAGCGGGTGACCGCGGTCGACCGGGAGCGGAGGACCGCGGTCACCAACCGCGGCCGGGTGCTCGGATGGGAAGCGCTCGTGCTTGCCACCGGCGCCCGGCCGCGGCAGCTTCCGTTCGCCTCACCTCAGGGCGTGCACGTCCTGCGCACACTGGCCGATGCGGCAGCGCTGCGGGAGGAGCTTCTGCCGGGAACAAGGCTCGCCGTCGTCGGGGGCGGCTTCGTGGGCGCCGAGGTGGCGTCCACGGCGAGCTCGCTGGGAGTTGACGTGACCCTGCTCGAGGCGGGCCCCGTTCCATTCGCACGAGCGCTCGGCCCGGAGCTGGGGGCGAGGCTTGCGGACCGCTACCGCGACCACGGCGTCGACATCCGCACGGAGACCACCGCGGCCGCATTCGACACGGCGGCGGGCGGCCGAGTTGCCGGCGTCGTGCTCGCGGACGGTAGCCGTGTTGCCGCCGATGCGGTTCTCGTCGCCGTCGGCGTCGAGCCCACACGCGAGCTCGGTTCGGACGTCCAGCCGCCCGTGTACGCCTGCGGCGACAACGCCGGCAGCCGCGGACACTGGACCGGGGCCGCGGCGGAGGCGGTCGACGTGGCCAGGCGCGTGCTCCAGCTCGATCCGCTGCCGAAGCAGCCGCCGTTCTTCTGGTCCGACCAGTTCGGCCTGCGCTTGCAGCTCGTCGGCGACACGACGCATGCGCACGAGATCGAGCTCGAGGGCTCGCAGGAGTCGTTCGTCGCGCGCTACCGGTCGCGGGGCGGGAGGCTCGTCGCCGCGCTCGCCTCGAACCAGCCGGCAGCGATGGGCCGCCTCAGGTTGGAGGTGGCGGCCGCGGCGTGAGGCTGTGATGCTTCGGGCGTGGCCGAGGTCGTTCGCGCCGAGCAGCTGACCAAGAACTACGGCCTGAACCGGGGCATCGTCGACGTCGACTTCACGGTCGAGGCCGGTGAAGTCTTCGGGTACCTGGGGCCGAACGGCGCGGGCAAGTCGACGACCATCCGGCTCCTGCTCGACCTGATCCGGCCGAGCCGCGGACGGCTCACGATCTTCGGCCTCGACTCGCGCCGAGACGGCGTCGAGATCCGCAAGCGGCTGGGCTATCTGCCCGGCGATCTCAGGCTCTACGACCGCATGACGGGACGCGATCTGCTCGAGTATTTCGCGCACCTGCGCGGCGCACGGGGGAGAGGGGCGGAGATCGCCGCGCGCCTCGACCTCGACCTCGATCGCACGATCAAGGAGCTTTCACGAGGCAACCGTCAAAAGGTCGGAATCGTGCAGGCGTTCATGCACGACCCCGACCTGATCGTGCTCGACGAGCCGACGAGCGGTCTCGATCCGCTGGTACAGGAGACCTTCTACGAGCTCGTCGCCGAGGCGACCGCTCGCGGCGGCACGGTCTTCCTCTCGTCGCACGTCCTGTCCGAGGTCCAGCACATGGCCGACCGTGTCGGCCTGATCCGCGAAGGACGACTCGACCTCGTCGACAGCGTCGAGAACCTCCGCGCCGCGTTCATGCACGTCGAGGCGACCTTCGCGCAGCCGCCGCCGTCGGATGCGTTCGAGGGCGTGGCCGGCGTCCGGCGGGTCGAGCAGGACGGCGAGGTCGTCCGTTTCGCGTTCGAGGGCGAGATCGACCCGCTGCTGAAGGCGCTCGCGCAGTTCCATGTCAAGGCGCTCGACGTGCGCGAAGCCGACCTCGAGGACGTGTTCCTGGCTCGCTATCGCGGCGAGGAGCCGGATGCTCCGTAACGTCGCGCTGAAAAGCCTGCGCGACATCCGTCGCGGCTTCCTCTGGTGGAGCCTCGGTCTCGCGGGCTTCGTCGCGCTGATCGTCTCCGTCTGGCCGACGGTGCACTCGAACCCGAGCCTGAACAAGCTCGCGCAGGACTACCCGGAGGCGCTGCAGGCATTCATCGCCTTCGGCGGGGCCGTCGACTACTCCTCGCCGGCCGGCTACCTCGGCATCGAGCTCTTCTCGCTCATGGTTCCGCTTCTGCTGCTCGTCGCCGCGATCGGAACCGGGGCCGGAACGATCGCCGGGGAGGAGGAGCGCGGCACCCTCGAGCTGCTGCTCGCGAACCCGGTGTCGCGCACCAGGATCGTGCTCGAGAAGACGCTCGCGCTCGTGGCGGAGATCGCAGGGCTGGGCGTCGTGCTCTGGCTCGCGCTCTGGGTCGGGGCGCTCCTCGCGGACATGGACATCTCGGCCGGCCACCTCGCGGCGGCCACGGTGACGGCGGTGCTGCTGGCAATCGCCTACGGAACGATTGCGATTCTGCTGGGCGCGGCGACCGGGCGACGGACGGTGGCGATCGGCCTGACGGCTGCGGCTGCGGTCGCCGCCTACCTCGTCAACGGCCTGGCGCCCCTAGTGCACGCGCTCGAAGTGCCGCAGAAGCTGTCGCCGTTCTACCACTACGCGGCCGGCGACCCGCTGCGGCAAGGGCTCTCGCTGACCCACGTCGGGGTCCTCGTCGCGATCGCCGTCGTCGCAACGGCGCTGGCGCCCTACTTCTTCTCCCGGCGCGACGTGGCGACGTAGGGAGCCCGGAACTCGAGGAAGTGCTTGTGCAGCTCGATCTCGAGTCGGTCCATGTCGGCTTCGTCCGGCAGCGCGAGCTCGTGCCGGAAGCCCGGCCCCTCGACGTCGATCGTGTGATCGTGGTGCGTCACGTCGAGGTCGTCCAGGTGGGCGGACGGGACCCTGCATGTGACGACGAATGTCCTCGTCATGTCGAATCACCTCCTTGGCACTTGCGAAGCAGGTCTTCCCAGTCCGCATCGACTCGACGCTGGATCTCGTCCAAGACGTCGGCGTGCTCCGGGCGCAGGAGGTGCGCGAAACGCTTCTGCGGGCGGAGCCAGTCTTCGATCGGCAGGACCTGCTCGGGCTGGTACGTCAGGCGGTAGCGGCCGTCGACCACTTCGTACAACGGCCAGAAGAGGCTGTCGACGGCGGCGTTCAAGACCTCGAGTGACCGGCGCGGCTCGTGACCCCAGCCGACCGGACAGTCGGTGAGCACGTTCAGGAAGGCGGCGCCGTCCGCGGCGGAGGCGCGCTCCACCTTGCGACTCAGGTCGTGCCAGTGCGACGCGGTGGCCTGTGCCGCGTACGGCACGTGGTGGGCGACCGCGATCGCCGTCATGTCCTTGCGCTGCTGCGCCTTGCCGAAGCTCACCTCGCCGTTCGGGCTCGTCGTGGTCGCGGCGCCGAAGGGGGTCGCCCCGGAGCGCTGGATGCCCGTGTTCATGTACGCCTCGTTGTCGTAGCAGACGAACAGGAGCCGGTGGCCCCGCTCGAGCGCCCCCGAGAGCGCCTGGAGCCCGATGTCGTACGTCCCTCCGTCCCCGGCGAAGACGACGACTGCGACCTCCTCGGCGGCTGGCAGGGCATGGCGGCGGCGGAGCGCTCGCTGCGCGCTCTCGACGCCGCTCGCGACCGCGGCGGCGTTCTCGAACGCGACGTGCAGCCAGGGGACGTTCCAGGCGGTTGCCGGGAAGCGCGTGGTCGCCACCTCGAGGCAACCGGTCGCGTTCACGACGACGACGGGCTGCGTGAAGGTGTTCAGCACGGTCCGGACGACGATCGGCACTCCGCAGCCCTGGCAGAGCGCGTGGCCGCCCGCAAGCGGCGGCACGCCGGCCTCGTTTCGGACGAGTGTCTTCAGACGGGACACGGTTCACCTCGCAATCCGACATAGCGCTCCGCCTCGCCGGCGAAGATCCGGCGCACGTCCTCGGGATGCAGGTCGCGCCCGCCCAGTCCGTACACGTGCCCGGTGAGCTCGTTCCCGCGGCCGTAGAGCGCGGCTGCCAGCTCCGCGTGGAGCGGCGCGGCGCCGCCGGGCGAGTCGGCGCGGTCGAGCACGATCACGGAGCTCACCTCGGCGAGCAGCGCCGCGACCTCCTCGGCCGGGAAGGGCCGGAACGAGACGACCTTGAGCAGGCCGACGCGCTCGTCATCCGTGCGCAGGTCGTCGACGACGTCCTTGATCGTCCCGGCCGACGAGCCGAGCGCCACGATCGCGCGTTCGGCGCCCTCGAGCCGGTATGCCTCGAGTGGCCCGTAGCCGCGACCGGAAAGCTCCTCGTACTCGGCCGAGAGCTCTCCGAAGACGGCGAGCGCCGCCTCGAGTGCCTCTGTCTGGGAACGGCGGAGCTCGAAGTAGTAGTCGGGCATGGCGAACGGCCCCTGCGTGGTCGGACGCGCCGTGTCGAGCACCGGGTGGGGGAGGGAGTAGCCGCCGACGAACTCGGTCACGGCCTCGTCGTCGAGCAGCGTGACCGGCTCCGCGGAGTGCGTGATCGTGAAGCCGTCCTGGCAGACGAGCACCGGGAGCAGCACGTCCGGGTGCTCGGCCAACCGGGTCGCGATCACGGTCAGGTCGTACGCCTCCTGAGCGTTCTCCGCGAACAGCTGGACGACGCCCGAGTCGCGGATCAGCATCGAGTCGGAGTGGTCGCAGTGGATGTTGATCGGGCCCGACAGCGCGCGGTTGCCGAGGGCCATCACGATCGGCGCGCGCATGGCGGCCGCGATGTAGACGACCTCGGCCATCAGCGCGAGCCCCTGCGACGACGTCGCCGTCATCGTGCGCGCCCCGGCGAGGGCGGCGCCCACTGCGGCGCTCATCGCCGAGTGCTCGGACTCGACGTTGACCAGCTCGGCGCGCGCCCTGCCGTCGGCGACGAACTTCGCGAAACCCTGGATGATCGGCGTCTGCGGCGTGATCGGGTAGACGGGGACGACGTCCGGGTCGATCTGGCGCATGGCCTCCGCGACGGCCTCGCCGCCGGTCATCAGCCTGAGGCCCGTCTCGATCACGGCGCCGTCTCCTCCGGAACCATCGTCACCGCTTCCACGGGGCAGACCTCGGCGCAGATCTCGCAGCCCTTGCAGTAGGTCAGGTCGAAGCCGGTGAACGTCGTCCCGTCGAGGACGACGGCCGAGTCCGGGCAGTAGAGCCAGCAGAGGAGGCAGTTCACGCACTTCGAGAGGTCCACCTCAGGCTTCACACCGGTGCGCCACCCGCCCGTCCGGGGCCGCTCGGCCTCTCCGGGAACGACGACGCCGCCGACTCGCAGCGCGTTCGAGGTCGTCAGCTCAGGCATCGGTAGCCCTCCTCGACTGCGCCTCGCACCGAATCGGGCGAAAGCTTCTTCCCCAGCAACTCGACTGCCGCTTCCTGGAGGTCTTCGAGCGGCGGCTCGCCGAGTGCGGCGGCCACGGCGCCGACCATGACGACGTTGCCGAAGCTCGAGCCCTGCTTCGCTGCGATTCGCGACGCCGGAACGCACACGACGTGTGTCGCGGCGAGCTCGGCGGGGGCGGCGTCCGCGTTCAGCAGCACGAAGCTCTCGTCCTTGAGACCCTCCGTGACGCCCGTCTCGTGGACGAGCGACGGCTCGAGGACGACGACGACGTCGGGATGCTCGATTGCGTCATG